>Ga0209935_1002158_pt1 | contig 25622 bp, 16 predicted proteins | sample ThiBio_1000_plan_2_FD_183958 | JGI IMG/M metagenome (GOLD analysis project Ga0209935, IMG submission 183958) | Wastewater bioreactor microbial communities from Cape Town, South Africa - Thiocy_cont_1000_plan (SPAdes) | ecosystem: Engineered > Bioreactor > Thiocyanate-remediating >...
TAATAATTATGATAGCTGAAGAGAAGTATTGAGAATTGTTTAATTAATTGAAAATTAAGAGATAATTATGATACGTAAAGAAATAATTATATTTGGAAAAAAAATTATAGAACCGAAAGGGGAGAATTATATGCTTTTCAAAGTTGATATAATAGAATAATAGTGATAATAGGAAATATAATTCTTAAATGTGAAAGAATTATATAGATTATCAAATAAAACTCATTAAATAAAATTTAATGCTTTGAGTTTGGTATAATTCTGTAAGGGATGATGGTTATAATACTTTGTAAGGAATGATAATTATAATACTTTGTAAATGATAATTATGATAAATTGAGAGATAATAATTAGTGAGATGATAATTATAATAATTAGTGAGATGATAATTATAATAATTAGTGAGATGATAATTATAATAAATTGAGAGATAATAATTAGTGAGATGATAATTATAATAATTAGTGAGATGATAATTATAATAATTTGAGAGACAATAATTATAATAATCAGAGATAATAATTATAATAATTCGAGATGATAATTGTTATAATCCAACCTTAGTATATATTATTATATAATAAAAAGAATTGACAAGAAGAGTAAAGTACAGAGAAGATTATGTAGATATATTTATTGTTTTAAAACTTGATAATGGGTTAATAATTCGTGGACTAATTCATCATTATTTATTCTCCAGTTTTGAAAAAGTATGTTATTTACCAAAATATCGCCTATATTATCTTTATTTAGAATATCATAAATAAAATAACTATATAATATCACAATATTATCGTCTCTATTGTATCTATAACTATAATATTTTATATCAATATTATCAAAAAGATGAGATACTGTAGTACCATAATATACAGAAAAATTATTCAAAACATCATTTAAAGAATCAATGTCTAATCGATTATAAGTATAATTACCTAATTCTATTGAAAAATTGGGAATCACAGAGTCATTATAACTATCATTTGAATTATTATAAGAGAAATATACCAATATATAATATAATAAATGAGGATAAGATTGAAATTGATTAAAATCAAAATTCCATTTGTGAACATTGACATTATACGATGGTTTAAAATTGAATATTTCTTTGTTTTTGAAATCTATAACACTTGTATTCATATTGGCAAGTATATCATCATACATTTCATAATTATTAACATCATCGAGATTATTTAAATAAATTTTAAATAACTTATGTGATATAATATTTACTATTTTTCTACTTATTATTCTGTCCGCAAAAATTAATAAATCTATTATATCATAACCATCTACTTCATATAAATTTAATGTTTGTATATTCATATCTGTAAAATAATTCAGATATTTTTCAATATATCTGCTATATATATAGTTAAGAAATAATTCCCATGTTTTTATTTCAACATCATATATTTCTTTTACATCATTTTGCGACTCAACGAATCTTGTTTCTGTGAATATTTGTCTTATTACTTCAGAAATAAATAGTATATTTGAGTTAAGTTTGTAAATTTTTCCATTTACTTTTGCTATAATATCTTTAGTATCCACAAAATAATCCAAATTCCAAAGTTCCATTTTATATAAATATTTAATATTTTGTTAGAATAAAATATTTTATATAAATATTTAATATTTTGTTAGAATAAAATATTTTATATAAATATTTAATATTTTGTTAGAATTAAATATTATATTGGTATTATAATCATCTAAGTATTAAAGAATTGTAACCAAATTTCTCAACATATTACTTATATTTGAAAATCCAATTTATTTAAATTGAACACATATTACTTATATTTCAATAATATTATATTTCAAAATCCAATTTGCTTAAATTTAATACATATAACATACATCTTATAATACTTACATATATCCAAATTATAAATTATTATAATTTATTATAGATTATAATTATAAATTATTATAGATTATAATTCCAATAAGATTTAAAGGAAAAATAATTTCAATAAAATAATCGAAAAGCAGAATAATTTTTCAGGTAAAATTATAAAACCCCACGATAATACTTGAATAAATCAGGATTCTAATACTTGAGAATACTCCGAAATTATACAATTAATAAAGTTTAGTGGATAATGATACAAATAGAATACTTGAGAATGTTATAATTATTGTATTTAAAGCGACAATATAAACAAGCATATATTGTTATTGGGAATACTTATATAGTAAGAGATAATTGTGATACTTGGAGACAATATAATCTTCAATTATATTGGTACATATTTGGAGATATAATACGTATAGTTTCTGAAGATACAATTATATAATTGATATACTTGTGATGTTTTTTATGTAATATAGATACTCGAAGGCTAATATTTATATTTATTTGAAAAATACATAAGCATTGTACAATTAATAACTAATAAATAATTCTGGTATTAAAGAAATATAATCAAGAATTATATTATTAATAAACTTGCAGAGATTGTGATAGAATAATATTTGGGAGAGGACTATTTTAATACTTCAATTTTTAATAACTATTGTGTTTAAGGAGAATAATTGAGGATTATACAACTATTAAATAAAATAACTATATTTCAATTATTATAATTATTACTTACTTGAGGTTATTGGAATAAATATATAAGATTTATTAAGAATTGTATAATTCTTAAATCTTCTCTTCAAGGTTTAGAATTATTATATTCAAGGTCTAGAATTATTATCTTTAAGGTTTAGAATTATTATATTCAAGGTCCAGAATTATTATCTTTAGGTTCTCAATTATTATCTTTAAGTTTCATAATTATTATCTGTTTAAGTATAACCTAAGAGAATAATTAAGGATTACACAAGAATATATCAGAAGATGATAATTGGGAATTTTACAAAATATTTCAGGAAAGATAATAATTCGTATACTTAAAGAGATAATAATTCGTATAATTATTATCTCTTCTGGTATATTCTTGTAAAATCCTCAATTATTCTCTTCAAGTTTCAAACAATATTCCTTTTCCAAGTATCATGATAATTACCACTTCAAACGTTCGAATAATATTTCTCTTTAAGTTTCCGGATAATGTTTCTTCTCAAGTATACAAATATTATCTCCTCGAGTATCTGATTTATTATCTCTTTAAGTATAACAATTATTATTCTCTTCAAGTTTCACAATTATTATTCTTCAAGTTTCACAATTATTATTCTCTTCAAGTATAACAATTATTCTCTTCAAGTATAACAATTATTCTCTTCAAGTATAACAATTATTATTCTCTTCAAGTATAACAATTATTATTCTCTTCAAGTTTCACAATTATTCTCTTCAAGTTTCACAATTATTATTATCTTCAAGTTTCACAATGGTGATATCTTCTGATATATTCTTGTATAATCCTCAATTTCTTTCTCGATTTTCAGAATAATACTGTTTTGAATTTAAAATTATGTAATTACAATTTTAAACAGGAACTATAGAATATTTTATCTAAGGAGTCATAAAAATAAAATTGAATTTATAAAATTTAGAAGAAAGATAAACTAGTGTTTGTCAACATATTAAGATTCCATTCGGCTCGAAAATTTCATGTTTGAACGTATTTTAATAAGTTTATGCTATTTGTATACTCAAAATTTGGGACTTGAACAGATTTATTGAAGATTATATGATTAATAAAGATGAAGAGATAATCCTAATACCTCAACATAGTTATTGAATATTATACGATCAATAATTATTGAATATTATACGATCAATAATTATTGAATATTATAATATTCAATAAAGATGAAGAGATAATAATTCACATGTCTAGGTATAATTATTGAGAATTTTATGTTTGGATATAATTCTTAAGAGTTATTGATTTCAGCTGTTCATAGTTCTGATACTATGAACACAACTATTTAGAGTTATTATTTATTCTAATAGAATACTTGTTTACTCTTAAACTGAATTTTTTGGAGTAATGAGAGTTGAAACTAATACCAAAAATGCAAAAAGATAACGGAAATTCTCGTGACTTTGAATTTTCTGATTTATTGCATAATTGCATGAATACATAACTGTTAATTATTCACTTAAAATATTGGAATTATTATAACTCTAAGCATTAGAATAATTATGTCTTCAAGTATTAAAATAATTATCTCTCCAAGTATCAGAATATTTATCTCTTCGAATGTATAAATTTTGTTTATTAATTGTATAATTTAAATATCATGGCATTATTCTTGTTTATAAATTGCTAATTCTTCAGCAATTGCTACATTTTGAATAGCGTTGTTATATTTATAACAGGAATAGGGGAAATAACTAACAACAGAACAACTTGTTGGAGGATTTATAAAAATAATAAAATTGAATTTATAAAATTTAGAAGAAAGATAAACTAGTGTTTGTCAACATATTAAGATTGTTTTCCAGCTCGAAAACAATAGATAATAATTCTTTGAATTGGCAATAATTCAATAAATAAACTCGAAGTGATAATAACTATATTATTTAAGATTATATTAACAATTATACAATTGTTAATAGTTGAAAGACGATAAAACTTGAGGGAGAATAATTTTTATGTTTGAGGAGAATAGTTGGGAAGAATACCAGAGAAAAAAAGTCTAAGAGACAATAATTTTGATACTTGGGAAGAATACTGAGGGGATCATAATGATATTTGAAGAGAATACCCGAGACGAACATACTTATGATACATTAAAAAATAGTAATTCCAAAAACTTAACTGGAGAATTGACAACTATAGAATTAATAAAGTTGAGATAAATATTGGAAGACATGAAGATATAATAATTCTGATACATTAAAAGATAATAGTCCAGATACTTTAAGGGACAAATTATAGGAAGAGTTGCAGAGAATTGTAGACTATTATAAAATTGATAATTATTATGATACTAGAACATAATAATTATCAATTAATAAAATCTGTATTGGAATACTATATTTTTAATATGTTAATTACATAATAATTTTGTTTTAGTATGATAATAGTATTTTCAAGTATATATATAATCTCTTGCTATTGAATTTAGTATAATGATTCTATAAAGCTGAATAGATATGTTCAAGTATCTGAATAATAAATTCTATAAAGCTGAATAGATATGTTCAAGTATCTGAATAATAAATTCTATAAAACGGATAATTATTCAGATATTAATATTATCTATTAGAGCGTATAAATTGTATAATCCTCAGTTAATTTGTTCAAATATAATAATTATTATCTCATTGTATTTTTTAGGTATATAAATAGTATGTTCAGAAAATGTTATTACTATAATATTTCAAGAAATTATTCGACAATTTTTATACATTATTAACAACAGAATAATACATTTTTAGAGATAATAACTTTAATACCAATAGATGATTTTGATAATTGCAATGTAATTATCATATTTTCGGTTCAATAATAATTATTTCTCTAGGTATATTAATAATTCTCTTGAAGTTAGAGAATTATTATATCTAAGGTATAAGGATACTTGCCTCTTGAAGTTAGAGAATTATTATATCTAAGGTATCTTAATAATTCTCTTGAAGTTAGAGAATTATTATATCTAAGGTATAAGGATACTCGCCTCTTGATTTACTTTTATGTGAATAAGGATACTTGCCTCTTGATTTACTTTTATGTGAATAAGGATTTAAATAATCTTTATTAATGACTATATTGTATATTATTGATATTATTAACTCTTCAAGTGTAAGAATTATTATATGTTCAAGTGGTAGAATACCAGACAAGTAAAGTATATTAGCAGAATTATTTAAAATAATTATATAACAATTATGAAACCGTATAAATAACAGAATTATTTATAAATAATAATATGGCTTTCAATTATATGTGTGTAATTCATGATGAAAAGTATTATTTTCAGGTGCAAGGCGATAATTACGATAATAAATATAGAAAAGCTCTAAATTAGGAAGAAAATTGAATATTTGAGTTGTAATATATTTTTGATAACAATATATCATTGATAGAATTTGTAGTTTATTCATATATATAAAAGCATTATTAGTTATAGTATCTTGATAACAACCATTAATAACAAGTTCAGTAATATTATATAAATTTTTAAATATATTATCGGTTATAGTTTTTTGATTACAATCGCTCATCCACAGAGATTTTAGTTTATTCATATGAATAAACGCATTATCTGTAATACTTTCTTGTCTACATCCTTGCATAAAAAGATACTCTATATCTTTAAGATACTTAAATGCATTGTCAGAAAATTGTAAACATTTATTCATATTAAGTGTCCTGATATTTTTCAAATATTTAAAATCATTGTCCTGTATCTTTTTATTTTCATTTAAAGATATATTCAATATGTTGTATGGTAATTTTGATAAACATTTTAAATTTAGGTTTCTCTTTTTTAATGTAAATCTATGAGTTCTCATTATATTTACATTATACAATATTGTAGCATAATAATACTTACATGTTCTTGATAATAAAATCATTTCTTTTGTTTTCATATATTTACTTATTTCTTCTAATATATCAATATTTTCTATATACATTTGTGTTTATAGTATCATTTTTATATTTTTCAAATTGTTGAGAAATGACTGACAAAATATTTAAGAGAAATACAATTATTAATATCTGTATGTAGTAATATTACTCAATTTTCATTGTGAATAATATCTGTATGTAGTAATATTTCACAATTTCCATTGTGAATAATATCTATAAATAATATTACGACTTGAGGACTCTCTTCTAGCAAAATATATAAACCCTGGTCTATGGAAAATCTATTATATAGTATATAAGAATTATAGTACTATAATTCTTATATAATTTTGAGAATCATATTATGACTATATAAAATATAATTTCTATATCCTTTTTATATAGAAATTATATTTACATAAATATGAATGTTATCTGGAATTAGTAGATATTAAAAATTTTATCATATATAATTATGTCCGATGAATCATTGGAAGAATTAGAGCTATTAGAAACAGATATATATGTATGTGTTGAACATTGGATTCCAACAAAGAATGAAAAAAACTTACCAAACGATATTTGACTTTGATTTCTCTTTGTCTGATTCAGACGAGACTTACCAAACGATATTTGACTTTGATTTCCCTTAGTCTGATTCCGTTGATGAGACTTATCAGGAAGAGGACGATATATTTTCAGAAGATATGTATGAAGAATAAGAAACAATATTCAATAACATTATTTGTTACAAATAGAGGATTACTGGATAATCTTTCAAGATTATATAATGATAGTTGAAAAAAAAACGAAGGTCGTATAATAAATATACTGGAATGGATAAGACTTGAAGATGGAATAATTCTATTATTCCAAAAGAACAATTGAAAATAATACAATAAACTTGAAAATCATTCTAATATTTTAAGATAATTGAAAATAATGCAATAAACTTGAAAATCATTCTAATATTTTAAGATAATTTATAATAATGCAATAAATTGACTTGAAGAGATAATAATTTCTATGTTTAAAGATAGTGGATAATATAATATATTAACTTGGAGTGATAATAATTACAATATTTAGGAAGAATAATTGAAGATTATAAAATAAGAGATAATTATAATCCTGAAAGAATAATTAAAGACAATACAATATATAAACTTGAAGAGATAAATAGTAGAATATTCACAGATTATAACTGAGGATTGAAAATAAACTTGAAGAGAATAATTGAAGATAAACTTGAAGAGAATAATTGAAGATAATACAATTAATATATGAGAAAAAATAATTTGAATACCGAAAAATTCTAATAAATATACCAGAATAGATAATTAAAGATAATACAATTAATATATGAGAAAAAATAATTTGGATACCAAAAAATTCTAATAAATACCAGAATAGATAATTAAAGATTGTGTAATAAACATTAACAGACAATTATAATGTTTAAATAGCATTATAATTTAGGATGATATGATAAATTATATAATAACACAATTATTCTACCCATATGATAATTGATTATATTATTGCAAAATATTCTCTTCAAATAAATAATTTTATTTTGTAGAAGAGTAATACGGAATATTTTTGTCTTATTGAATGAAAATAAATATAATAAAAATATTCTATAAAGAATATTTATTGGTGTTTGTCAAATGAGAATTATCTATAAGTTATTTTTCTCGAGCTAAATACAATCTTAATATGTTGACAAACACTAGTTTATCATTCTCACAATTTCTACAAATTCAATTTTATTATTTTCTTTTATTCCTTGGTTCATAATAAATTATTCAATTTACTTCTATTATAAATATAGTGATACTATTCCAGGAAATTGTAATAATTCCTAAAGAATTATGTACAAACATAATACTCGGATACTTAATTATACATTTATTAAACAAAACTTATATATCATAATTCAAATAATTGCCAATAATACAATGAATAAAATTGCGAAGACGAATCGTTAATTATAGAATTTATAAACGTGCAGAAATAATAATTCTAATAGTTGAAGAGAAGAATTGAGAATTATACAATTATACAATTAATAAGCCTGAAGAGATAATAATTTTAATATCTAAAGAGAATTATTGAAAATTATACAATTAATGAGCCTAAAGAGATAATAATTTTAATACCTGAAGAAAATAATTGAGAATTATACAATTAATTAGTCTGAAGAGATGATAATTCTAATACCCGAATAGAATAATTGAGAATTATACAGTAAACTTTAAGAGATAATTATTAGAAGACTTGAATAGAATACTTGGGATCAAACGGTTGATAGACTTAAAGGGATAATTATGATACTTGAACAGAATACTCAAGGAATATGAAATAAGTAGATTAGAACATATAATTATGATAGAGGAAAAGAACAATAGAGAATTATTCTTTTTCTTTATTAGTATAGTTAAGTTTTTCAATATTAATTTTCAATAAATCAAGAAAAATTGGAGAGTACTGAGAGTTGAAATTATAACCGTAAAAGGAAATTTTATATTGAGAGTTAATAGAATTTACGTTATCTTTTTACATATATGGTATAAAGATCTACTCTCACAACTCTCCAAATTTTTGTGATTTATTGAATTATATAATCCATGGTTATTCCCTCTAAGTATAATAATTGTATAATCCTAAAGAATTCTGTGTAAGTATCAGAATTATTATCTGCTTAAGTATAATTGTATAATCTTAAAGAATTCTGTGTAAGTATCAGAATTATTATCTGCTTAAGTATAATTGTATAATCTTAAAGAATTCTGTGTAAGTATCAGAATTATTATCTCATCAAGTTTATTAATTGTACAATCCCTAATAATTCTGTTCAAATATCATAATTATTATCTCCTCAAATATATTAATTGTATAATCCCTAATATTTATGTCCAAGTATTATAATTATAATACTTGGAGAACATTTAAGGATTATTTTATTTAAATATCATAATGATAAATTAAATTATTATATCTATCCAATAATGTTTCTCGAGCTAAATACAATCTTAATATGTTGACAAACACTAGTTTATCATTCTTATAATTTTCTTAAATTCAATTTTATTATTTTAGTTTGTCGCATAATATTATGCTTAATTAAACATTTATTTCCTATAATGAAATTTGATTTAGGATATTAAACGCTACTAAAAACGTAATAATACCTCAAAATTCACAACATACAAACAAAATATTATTAATACGATTAACATGGATAGATTAAAATGGATAGATTAACATTACAATACTTGTAATGTTAAATATTATTATAGTTAAAGAGAAAAATTGAGAATTATACAACATACAAACAAAATATTATTAATACGATTAACATGGATAGATTAAAATGGATAGATTAACATTACAATACTTGTAATGTTAAATATTATTATAGTTAAAGAGAAAAATTGAGAATTATACAACAAATAAACATGAAGAGATAATTGTTTCGATTACTTGATGATAATTGAGAATTATACAATTAATAAACTTGAAGAATTGAGAATTATACAATTGAAGGTGAAAAATAATTTTAAATTATACAATTAATAAATATGAAGAGATAATCCTGATACTCGAAGAATTAATAATTTAGAATTATACGATTGATAAATGTGAAGAAATAATAATTCTGATACATCAAGATTAGAATTGAGAATTATACAATTAATGAATCCAAAGAAATAATAACTATGATACTCGAATATAATAATTGAGAATTATACAATTAATGAATCCAAAGAAATAATAACTATGATACTCGAATATAATAATTGAGAATTATACAATTAATAAACTTGAAGGGATAATAATTCTGATACTTGAATATAATAATTGAGAATTATACAATTAATAAATCCAAAGAAATAATAACTATGATACTCGAATATAATAATTGAGAATTATACAATTAATAAACATGAAGGGATAATAATTCTGATACTTGAATATAATAATTGAGAATTATACAATTAATAAACATGAAGGGATAATAATTCTGATACTTGAATATAATACTTGAGAATTATACAATTAATAAACATGAAGGGATAATAATTCTGATACTTGAATATAATACTTGAATATAATAATTGAGAATTATGCAATTAATAAACATTAAGGATAATAATTGTAATACTTGAAAGAATAATAATTCTCATGCGTGAAGAGATAATAATTATGATATCTGAAAGAATAATAATTATGATACATGAAGAGATAATAATTGTTACACATAAAGGGATAATAATTATGATACATGAAGAGATAATAATTATTACACATGAAGAGATAATAATTATTACACATAAAGAGATAATAATTATGATACATGAAGAGATAATAATTATTACACATAAAGGGATAATAATTATGATATATGAAGAGATAATAATTATGATATATAAAGAGATAATAATTATGGTACTTGAAGGATAATAATTATGATACTTGAAGAGATAATAATTATGATACTTGAAGAGAGAATTATTCCAATACTTGAAGAGATAATAATTACGATACTTGAAGAGATAATTATGGAAATACTTGAAGAGATAATTATTCGAATACTTGAAGAGATAATTATTCTGATATATGAAGAGATAGTTATAGGAAGAATTGGATAGAATACTCGAAGAGATAATTATTCTGATATATGAAGAGATAGTTATAAGAAGACTTGGATAGAATACTCGAAGAGATAATTATTCTGATATATGAAGAGATAGTTATAAGAAGACTTGGATAGAATACTTGAAGATCACATGATTAATAGACTTGAAGAGATAATAATTATGATATATGAAGAGATAATTATATGAAGACTTGAAGAGAATACTTGAAGAGATAATAATTATGATATATGAAGAGATAATTATATGAAGACTTGAATAGAATACTTGAGGATCATATGATTATGGAATAAATAGACATATGGAGATAATTATGATACTTGGAAAAATAATAATTCTCACACTTGAAGATAATACTTAAAGATTATTCTTGAAAATTATGCAATAAATAGATTTTCAAGATATTATTCTTCAGAATAATCTTCAAGCATTATCTTTTCATGTATATAAATTCTATAATCCTTAATATCTCTTCCTCTATAAAATTGTAAAATTTTCAATTATTCTCATCAAGTATCAAAAATAAATATTTCTTCAAGTATCATAATAATTATATGTTCATGCATTATAATAATTATATGTTCATACATTATAATTATTATCTGTTCATACATTATAATTATTATCTGTTCGTGTATTATGTATTATGTATTATGTATTTATATATATATAAATACATAATACATAATACATAATAATATATTCATGTATATAAACCGTATAATCCCCAATAAATATGTAAAAACACTTAAATTACCACCCCGCCAAGTATCAGAATAATTCTATAATCCTTAAATATTCTCCAGGTATCAGAATATTTATCTTTTCAAATATCAGAATAACTTTATAATCCTTAAATATTCCCCAAGTATGGGATATATTCTATAATGCTGAATTATTCTCTAAATATAATAAACATTGTATTTCAAAGCATAATGTTTCTCGAGCTGAATACAATCTTAATATGTTGACAAACACTAGTTTATCATTCTCAAAATTTTACAAAATTCAGTTCTATTATTTTTCATCTTATAACATCATGCATAATTATATAATTACTTTCTATAATAATATTATATCACTATTATAAATACAGTATTACTATTTAAAAATTAATAACATTGAATAGAATAATTATCTCTTCAAGTATTATGATAATTATCTCTTCAAGTATCAGAATAATTATCTCTTCAAGTACCAGAATAATTATCTCTTCAAGTACCAGAATAATTATCTCTTCAAGCACCAGAATAATCATCTCTTCAAGCATTATGATAATTATCTCTTAATGTATCAGAATAATTATCTTTTCAAGTATTGGAATAATTATCTCTTCAAGTATTATAATAATTATCTCTTCAAGTATTATATATAATCCTAGAAAATCTCGTCAAGTATTATAATAATTATCTCGTCAAGTATTAGAATTATGTAATCCTAATAAATGTCTTCAAGTATTATAATAATTATCTCGTCAAGTATTAGAATTATGTAATCCTAATAAATGTCTTCAAGTATCATAATTGTGTAATCCTAATAAATGTCTTCAAGTATTATAATTGTGTAATCCTATATATGTCCTATAGTATAAGAATTATATAATCCTTAATAGATATCTTGACATGTTTATAAATTTTATAATCTAAAAAATATGTCCAAGTATCAAATTATTATTGCACCAAGTATATAAATTGTATAATTCTAAATTTTTCTCTTGAGTATCAGAATTCTGATTTCTCCGAATATATAAATTGTATAATTCTCAATTGTTCTATTCAAGTATTAGAATAATTCTATTGTTCTATTCAAGTATCAGAATAATTCTATTGTTTTATTCAAGTATCAGAATTCTTTTCTATTCAAGTATCAGAATTCTTTTCTATTCAAGTATTCGAATTCTTTTCTATTCAAGTATTCGAATTAATATAACTTAGAGTATAGGAATTCTTTTCTATTCAAGTATTCGAATTAATATAATTTCGAGTATATAAATTGTATAATTCTCGATTCTTCTTTTGAGAATCAGAATGATTATCGGTTACTCATCATATCTTCATATAATTAGCAGTCCGAGTATATAAATTGTATAATTCTAAATAAATCAATATAAGTATCAGAATGATTATTTATTGATGAGTAACCGATAATAATTCTGTTCAAGTATTAGAATAATTATCTCTTAATATAATTATCTTTTGGAGTTTATAAATTGTATAATTCCAAATAATTGTTTAGGTATTAGAATAATTATCTCTTTATTTATAATTCCTAAAGATTTTGTTCAAGAATCGGAATACTTATCTCTTCATATATAATACTCAATTGTTCTCTTCAAATATCATAATAATTATCTCCCAGTATATAAATTGTGTAATCCTTAATAAATCTCTTTAATTATCATAATAATTATCTGCCAAGCATAATAATTGTGTAATCCTTAATAAATCTCTTCAATTACAATTATCATAATAATTATCTGTTCAAACATCATAATTGTGCAATCCTTAATAAATCTTTTGAAGAATTAAAATTATATCAGTAAGTATCATAATTGTGTAATCCTTAATAATGATCTTTATAAATTTATTGTACAGTGCTCAATAATCTTCTAAAATATCACAATTATTTCTTCAAAAGATCGATTAATTATCTCTTGAAATTATAGAATTTTATAATTTCAGGTATTATAATAATTATATTTACTGGTAAGATGATTATTATCTGTTCGAGTATACGTAAAATTAATCTTAAGGGAGATTTAATAAGTCTATTGGATAACTGAAAATTTATCTATAAAAGTAAAAGAATTTTCTATCTTGGAGCTCTTAGAATTATTTAGTTTTTGTGCAGGAATTAATTTTGACAAAGTAAGATTTGTAAGAAGTACTGAAATCTGAAGAAACAAAAACACGGACGAATTAAATATTGTAAGAAAAATTAAGAGATATGAAAGAATTAATAATATTGTAAGAAAATCAAGATAAATAAGAGAATTAATTAAAAAATATAGAAGTGTATAAAAAATTACAAGAAAAGTTAAAATATCTGAAAACAGAAAAAAATAATTGTGAAGGAGTAACTTAAAAAGGAATTTGTAAAAATGGAGAAAAAAGAAAAATTATGAAGGAGGAATTATAAAAGGAATTTAAGAAAATATAAAAGAAAAGACAATTTATGAGGATATGATTAAAAATTGTTTTTTTAGGAAAAATGAAAGAGAAAAAGACAATTTATGAGGATATGATTAAAAATTGTTTTTTTAGGAAAAATGAAAGAGAAAAAGACAATTTGTGATTATGAGAATGGAAATGATGGTAAAAATTGTAGAGTTGCGTTGATATAAAATAGCATTTACGAGGACGTGAATATAAATGGTGGTGATTTTTAGATAAAAATGATAAGAAGATAAGAATTGTAGAGTAAAAAAAGGAAGAAGAGAGAAGGAGATAACGGAAAATAACAGTGAGAAAATAAGTTTGTTCGGTTTAGGGATATGGTTTAGGGAAAAGTGATAGGAATGTAGAGTAAAATGTGAAAAAAGCAAAAAAGAAACCTTGGGAGAACCCTATGACCTTCTTTCCTTATTATCGAAAATTAACAAATTCAATTTTTTATTAATTTTTTATTGAACGTATCATTTCAATAAATGCCCCTATTTATTATCAATATTTTTGTATTCAACAAATGTAATCTTATCTTTTGCTTAAATTATATTTAAAGCCATTTTATTTTTCTCTGGTTATTCTCTATTTTTATTACTGATTTTTATAGTATAATATATATCAATTATTTATATATCATCCAAATAATAAACTAAAGTTAAAATTAATTAAAATTTATTGATCGACAAAAAGTATTATTTACGAGTTTATAGTTGTTTATATTAGAATATATAATTAATAAAATAATTAAAAATAATTTAATTATTTTTAATAAGGTTATGATAAAACAGATTGCTGGATGGGTAAAATAGATGATATAATAGACCATTATAATAAAATAAAACATGAGGGAGTAAATAATACAAAATATGCCGATTCATCAACTGATAAAAATATCAAAATATCAAAAACAAAGAGTGTTATTACAGAAAATAGAATAAGAAATAAATACAATGAAGAAACATTCATTGAAAAAGCTACAGAAATACACAATGGTATATATTCATATGAAAATATTGAGTTCGTAAATATATCAAGGGCTATAGAGATAAACTGCAAAGAACACGGAATATTCATACAGATACCTAAAGAACATCTAAGAGGAAAAGGGTGTAGATTGTGTTACACTACAAGCCGGAGATTAACTATAGATCAATTCAAAGAAAAAGCCATAAAAGTACATGGAGAAAAATATAACTACGATAATGTTGTATACATAAATAATGATACCAATATAAAAATAATATGTAAAATACATGGAGAATTTGAACAATTACCGAGAAATCATTTATCTGGTAAGGGATGTCAAGATTGTGGAGGTAGAACGGGTATTAAATTCCCACACGAAAAATTTATAAAAAAATGCATTAAAATTCATGGAGACAGATATAATTACGACGAGACTGTTTATATAAATGTTTCTTTGAAAGTTAGAATAAAATGCCAAAAACATGGTATTTTTGAACAAAATCCTCGCAATCATCTTAAAGGAGCTGGATGTCCAAAATGCAAAAACAGTAAAGGGGAATTATTAATTTTCAACTATTTCACAAATAATAATATAACTTTCGTTACACAGAAGAAATTCGCAGATTGTTTCGATAAACAATTACTGAGATTTGATGCGTATTTAGAAGAATATAATTTATGTATAGAATTTGATGGAGATCAACATTATGCTGACTATGAGATATTTGGAGGAGAAGAAGGATATAAAGGAATATTAAAAAGAGACGGTATTAAAAATAAATATTGCAAAAATAAGGAAATAAATTTACTGAGAATGAGTAATAGAGATATGGAACTAAATAAAATAGAAAGTATATTGGAAACTGCAACAAAATGGATAAAGGAAAATCCAAAATATTATTTCATAAGAGATAAATGGGGTAAAACGAAGAAATTTAAAAAACAATTACACAATTTGGTTTAATGCAATTTGAATATTAATATGAATCTTACATTATTAATTATAATAATTAATAATGTATACAGTTGTTCTATTTAATTAAATGAAAAATCAATAATACTTAAAGAATTAAAAACATTAGAAAAGAATAATATTGCGGAATTAATAAACTTGAAGAGATAATTACAATGCTTGGAGAGAATACTTGGAGAGAATACTTGGAGAGAATACTTGGAGAGAATACTTGGAGAGAATACTTGGAGAGAATACTTGGAGAGAATACTTGGAGAGAATACTTGGAGAGAATACTTGGAGAGAATACTTGAGAATTATTCCATCATGTACTATGATGAATATTTTGTAACTTTATGCAATATTTGATATAATTAATCTGGCTTTTATCAATAATTATAATAAGTTATCAATAAGATAAAATATTATAAACAGTTTAACAAAATGGAAATATAATATTTCGAGCTGAAACAATTCTTAATATGTTGACAAACACTAGTTTATCATTCTTCAAATTTTTATAAACTCAATTTTATTATTTTTAACAATCCTATAATAACATGTTTAATTGTGCATATTTATAATAATACATAAATAATTGTAATACTTGAAAAGAATAATAAAATTCTAATTCATGAGAAAGAGAATTATTATGATACTTAAAAAGAGAATTATACAAGAATTATACAATTCGAATACTTGAAAAGAGAATTATTATGATACTTTGAAAAGAGAATTATTATGATACTTGAAAAGAGAATTATTATGATACTTGAGGAGAATTATTGAGGATTATACAAAAATAAACCGAAAGAGATGATAATTAGAATACTTGAAGAGAATCATTGAGGATTGTAATAATTTGAATACTCGAAAAGAGAATTATTACGATACTTGGGGGGAATTATTGAGGATTATAATAATTTGAATACTCGAAAAGAGAATTATTACGATACTTGAAGAGAATTATTGGGGATTATAATAATTTGAATACTCGAAAAGAGAATTATTTGGGATTATACAAAAATAATCCGAAAGAGATAATAATTATGATACCTGAAGAGATAATTCTTCTGATGCTTGAAGATATTAAGGATTATGCAATAATTTAATTGATTATTAAATTATGATTAATTGGAGTTGGAATTATTATATGACAAAATCTATTAATTGTATAATATTTACGTTTTTTTAAATATTATTATTATTATACAAGTATATCAATTGTATAATAATCTCTTCAAATATAAGAATTATTGTCTGTACAAGTATTCTTATCATCTATGAAAATTATATGTACAAGTATTCTTATCATCTATGAAAATTATAATATTTACATTGTTTTCAATAATTATCTCCAAGCATAAAATTATATCTCCAAGCATAAAATTATCTCTTCAAGCATAAAATTATCTCTTCAAGGTTATTTATTGTATAATCTTCAAGTATGGTATTCAAGCATGATATTCAAGCACGATATTCAAGCACGATATTCAAGCATGATAATTATAATCTCTTTAAGGTTATTAATTGTATAATCTTCAAGTATTATAATTTTTATCTCTTCAAGATTATTGATAGTATTCTCTTCCAGTATTCTCAAGTATTCTGCTCAAGTATCAGAATTCTGATCTCTTCAAGTATTCTCCTCGAGTATCAGAATTCTGATCTCTTCAAGTATTCTCCTCGAGTATCAGAGTTCTGATCTCTTCAACTATTATCCTTAAGTATTCTTCTCCTCAAGTATTCTCTTCAAGTATTCTATTTAAGTATTCTCTTTAAGTATTCTCTTCAAGTATCAGAATTCCAATCTCTTCAAGTATCAGAATTCCAATCTCTTCAAGTATTCTCTTCAAGTATATTAAAATTTCCTTAAAGATTATTAATTGTATAATTCGCGATTATTCTTCTTCAAGTATCATAATTATCATCTCTTATGTATATTGTTGTATAATCCTCAATAGTTCTCTTAAAGTATTGTATTTATAATAGTAAGAAATCGAATATCAAGTGACTGAATTGAACAAAAAAAAATAATAAAAATGAATTTATAAGAATTATGAGAATGATAAACTAGTGTTTGTCAACATATTAAGATTGTATTTAGCTCGAAAAATTATATTTCCAGAATCTATTTATAGTAAGAATAATTTTAATTCATGATGACAATATTTAATATATAGATTAAATAGAATTATATTAAATATTTATCATGATAAATCCCGAGAAATGAAAATTATATTTGATGGAACAATTATTTCATCAGGTATCATGATAAATATTTTGTAACTTTATGATATATTTGATATAATTAATTCCAATTCATCATTAATTATAAGCAATTTATAATATTTTAGTTGTCTTTTCTTTTACCTTTCTTTCAATTCTATAATAACATAGTATAATCCTTTTATTCTAATTTTGATTCACTTTTATTATTAATAATCCTTTAATCTCAGAATTAAAGGATCGGCAACTATCGGATGCTTTATCGCAGAATTATCGATGGAACCTGACGATATAAATTATCGTTTAACCTTATGAATAATATTTGCTCAGGATCTAATGAATCTAGTATATTTTCCAGGATATGATTATGAAATACAGGAAAAGAGACTAGGATAACGAGGTATAATAAAGTAAAAGTTTACATCGACTTTTTTAGAATTGATAACTTTAAATTTTCTTTTTCTTTTAACGGATGGATCTTCGGATGTAGAAAAAGAAAAGCCCAGAGTAGAAAGAATAATATTAAGAGATAAAATTATTTCTTTAAGACGGGTTGATGTATGATTGATGGAAAAACTTGAACGTAGAGAAGTTAGAAGAGATATGGGAATATCAGAAATTTTATTGCGGGGAATAGAAAAATTATCAGAAAGATTATCAATATCAAAATATTTGAGAAGTCTGTAAATATAGAAGAAATTAGAGAATTTCTCTTTACCGATTTTTGAAGACAAGGAGAAGAGAGAAGAAAGAGAAGAATGCAATTGTAAGACAATAGGTTTTATTTCTTCTCTAAAACATAAAAGAAATAGAGGGGGGAGAATAGGATGAACAAGTGAATATTGTGATAAAATATCTTTGAAGGGTTGAGAAAGAGAAGATAGAAAAGGAGTAAGAGATTGAGTGCGTAATATAGATGAAATATTGTGAATCGTCTCAAACAAGATTTTCATAAAGGCATCTTCTTAACTTCTACTTAAAACTTGCTAAGCTCTTAAATAAAATTTTGTGTATGAGACATTATAAAATTTTATTATAAGTTTAAGGAAGTCGATAAATTAAAGCATATTTAATATGAGTAATCGTATATTACCGGTATTACTTGGAGGTAAAAAGGATTAAATTTGAATCTAGTGATAAATATATGTTAGTTTGAATTTTTATTTATAATAAAGACATCATAAAAGATTCAATAGGGACTTGTGAAGCTGAACAAATGACAGTAATAAAACAGTTTGAAAAAAGCAATATTTTTATCGTAAGAAAAGATAACGACTCCATACAAGTTATTTTAAAACATGAAAACTGTCATCCAGATGTATATATAATGAGACCAAATGATTTGTGTGGGAATAAGAAATATGTACATAGCCATTTAGTTAAAAAATTGAAACCTTTTTTTAAAGTTGATAAAGATATATCTCCATATAGACCAGATTATACAAGCTGCTATAGAGGATTATCAGAAGAATTATTAAATGAATTAATAATGCATCTTGATAACTATGAAAATAATATTCATTTTCCATAAATAATTGAAATAATTTTAGAACATAAATAATTATATACTGAGTTGTAATCCAATATTTAATTTTAGTTTAAATATTACAAATCCTGATAATATAAATATCATTGAAAACAAGATATAATTAGTTAATTAGTTAATTAGTTAATTAGTTAATTGGTTAATTTTATATTTAAATAAGATAATGATATTGAAGTTAAAATATATGTGAATATATTTGATATATTTAATAAATATATCAAAGAGCAACAAAAATAATTTAAAATAGATGCGAGTTTATAAGTAAAATATTTGATTGATTGTTTATAATTAATAAAACAAATGCATATCCTATATTTGGAGAAGTATCAAGTTCAGATTTTAAAGATTTATTTAATGCTGAAAATCAAATAATTGTTGATAATAAATGTATAAAGATATTGAAAAAGGACCTAAAATATTAGACAGGGGACATTTATTTGGTGAATAATTTAATGATTCAGAATATGTGAATATTACTGACCATAGAAATAATAGATCAATTATATCATTTATTGATGTTGATAAATTGAGATATCATATTTATCAAGGAATATGTATGGATCATAGAGAACTAGTAGATCAAGATATTGTCGATAATATTGATTATCGACAATGACGATAATATTGATTATCGACAATGACGATGATGATATAGTATGTATTAAAATTACAGGAGGAACTTGATGATTATATAATCAAAATAATAGAAATGAAGAGGAAACATATGATGATATATCATCATATAGACACTCGATTTTAGAGTTAGAGGAGTTTATTAATGTATATCCAGGTGAAAATATGGATGAATATAATAATCAAAAAGCTTTGAAAAGAATAATAAATTCGATTTTTATTTATGGATAGGTGATACATATAGCGATGTTGGTACTTTACTTTTGTACATTACAATAATGAAAATCTAATAGATAGTATAATTGTGGATGTGGGAAACAGAGATTTAATATTTATAATGTATTATAAACTTGATATTCTTTGACATATATGATCTATATATTTTGCTGTAAAAATATAGATTATAATTGTAATTGTAAACTTAATATTATTTCATATATTGTTCATATACTTTTTATAGTTATAGTAGTATAATAAATATCTATGAAACCTAATACCCATTAATCGAATATAATAGGTCTGTCTTAGACACTCTTGTTATAATATTTTCTACTATTATAAGTATTATAATCAGAACTATTATAAGTATTATAATCAGAACTATTATAAGTATTATAATCAGAACTATTATAAGTACTATAATCAGAACTATTATAAGTACTATAATCAGAACTATTATACTATTATACTATTTTTATGTTTATGTTTAATAAAGACAATGTTTGGATATAAAATTGCTATTATGGAGTGTAAAGTGTAGAATATATTACTTATATAATGGAGGAAATTGCGAATAATTATATTAGTAATATTGAAAAAATAGAGACATTGTAAATAACAATAAATGATAAAAGTAGGTTTCGAAAAAACGGGAAAATCAAGATATTATTATCCAGAAGAAAATCAAACAAAAAGTATGGAAAGTTTATCTAAATGGTTAAAAATAAAGAATGAAAATCTATCAGACAATGAAATAAAAAAAATATTAGATGAGTTTATGAATAATATAGCAAAACACAATAATAAAGAGATATGGAAAACGGCAAAAAAGTATAGCTTTGATATAGATAAAAATGACGATTTTGAGGAATTTTCAATAACTATCACATCTGAAACATTTATACAAACATATACAGTTTTAGAATGTTTTATTAAAGATGAAAATAATATTAATATAAATGCTGAAGACCTGTTTAATCATAAACTCAACGAAATATTGAATAATCATATAAATATATTAAACTCATATTATAGTCCATGTAGTTCATACATGAATGATCACTATTGGAAATTAAAAAATCCAGATATTGAACCTTCTTCCGAACAAATATTAAAATGGAAGATTAAATCACTTAAACATAGTCTTGAATATTACATAAGGCATTTTTTATATCGAGCTGCTATAAATATATGTAAAGAAATAAATTTAATATCAAAAGTAGAAATAGACAATACTGGTAATAAATATTTCTGCATTAATATTGATGATATATCATTCTATTTTGTTAACAAAGCAAAACTTATCTATTATGAACTCAGAGAGGAGGCTCAAATATAATTTCTTAACTTGTACTAAATAGAAATATAAACTAATCCAAAAAATTCACATAATTAAGATGGTTATCATAGCTTGTACTTGAGCAAAATGTTTTTATACAAAGATTATATAGATGCTCATCGCAATTATCTTACGACGAAACATTATAAATTGTTTAATTTATAATATGTTATGTTTAATTTATAATATGTTTTGTTGTAAAATAACTAAATATTATTGTATTATAATATGGGTAAGGATAAATGAATATTATATAATAATTTTATATAAATATGTTGTAAGCGTGTTATTATTTATATAATAAAATTAAGGGGTAAAATAAAAGATAAGTATATTAATTTTTAGCATTAAGTTTAAGATATTTATATTAAAAATATCTTAAATATACTTATGTTAAACATAACATAAATATACTTATGTTAAACATAACATAAATATACTTATGTTAAACATAACATAAATATAATTTGTTTAAATCATAAATCTATTATTCAACAAGGATTATATTATAGCTATAAATCAAATGTAGACAATATAGTAACATTACTATATGAATAAATTGAATAATATGTTATATGTAAAATAACATAAAATGGATAGTTTATCATTGGATTTGAGATCAGAAATTCAAATGTTCGAGAGAAAATTACTTCCAATATATGGACCAAATGAGTTAATTGATTATATAAAAATTTTGGGGATTGATATTAAGGATTTATTGCAAGATGCAATGGATAAATCTGTGTATAAGAAAAGAATAGAATCATCGAGGGAAACAATAATTGAAATAATAGCGGATATTATATATGAACACGAAGAATCATTGGCCATAGACAAAATAAATATTTCTGATAAAAATCAATTTTATTATATTCTGATTAAAGCATTCAAGGATAACAATGAAACTAGTCCAAATCTTACATTTAATAATTATTGGGCGTCTGCTTCAGTTATTGTTGATAAAATAAAAAATATTAACAAAATGAAAATATATGATGATAAAATAATTATAAAAATTGAGATAAATGACACGATGCTGATTAAAGTGTCAAAAATATTATATACAAAAGGAACAAAAATAGATTTTTTGTCTGATATAGTAAATCTATATAAGTTAAAATATACTAAACAAATACCATCCGTAAATACACAATCTTACAGTTTTTCAACTGGTTGGTGCTAATTAATATATTTAATTACTTGTTGTAATTATACCAAAAACTGAAAAGAAATTATAAATATACAATCTGTTAAATATAAATATACAATCTGTTAAATATAAATATACAATCTGTTAAATATAAATATACAATCTGTTAAATATAAATATACAATCTGTTAAATATAAATATACAATCTGTTAAATATAAATAATATATTTAATTACTTGTTGTAATAATTATACTAAAAACTGAAAAGAAATTATAAATATACAATCATTAAAATGAGCGTATCACAAAATGAATTTGCCAAAACGTCTCTACAACATCTAGAAAATAAGAAAGGACGATTTTTGACAGTTGAAGAAATAATAAAATTACCTATCGAAGAAATGGCCGAATATGCGGATCCAATTGCAAGAAAATACTGCAATGATTTAGATTTTTTGCAAAATCAAGTTGATCTTATGGATTCTGTTATGGATATTAACGAACGTTTAAATCACTGTAATGCTACTAGCTTTGGTAATTATGCTCATTTAGCAGTTAATTGTGTTAATGAAAAATATAAAAACATATTCAAATCTGAATTAGATAAATTAATAGCGGCTAGCATCCTGAGACAACCGCAGAGTTCTTCATTTATTGAAAATTTTAGAGGTTGTTCTATAAATTAAAATATGTAAATATGCTTTGATATTTGATAAAGTATATTTTATCCTTTATAAATCTCCTAATATTTCGCTATTGCAGTACAATATTTTCCTTGATTTAATGTTATTAATATAAATTTATTAATATAATGTCATTTATATTAATAGATATTATTGTACATCTACTCATCAGTATATCATTTTATCAGTTTTAAAAAAGTTTAAGAACATATATGAAAAATGATTATTAATACAAATGATTATATAAAAATCAAGACCGAATATGTTCTTAAACTTGTTGAATATATTATCGATAATGTAAACGATAACGGTTTTATTAATGAGGAACATAAAATCCTTAAAGAATTACGACCAATTATCAGTTCTTCGGTGTATCATAATAAATATCTCTTAATAAATATCTCTTAATAAATATCTGTATAGGTCTAAAAAAATTATTATCTCTTCTGGTTTTCATCACGATTCATCAAAATTATTGTTAAGATTGGATTTCTAGTTAAATCCAATCTTAATATGTTTACATACACTATTTATAGTCCTTAAATATTATTTATAATTTAGCATCATAAAAATATATTTTTCGAGCTGAAACAATTCTTAATATGTTGACAAACACTAGTTTATCATTCTCATAATTTTACAAAATTCATTTTTATTAATATTTACAACCATATAATAATACGTTCCATTGTGTATAATTCTTATAATTCTCATACTTGGACATAATTATACAACAATATATCTGAAGAAATAATTATTATGATACTTGATATAGTTATTCTATTTAATTGTTGTATAGTCCTCGATTATTATTCAGCCGATTGTAAAAATTATTATCTCCACGTATTAAAGTTATTTATCTTTGGAGTATTATTGTATAATAATGTATAAGAGTTTATAAATTGTATAATTCTCAATAATTACTCCTAATATCAGAGTAATTATTTCATCTAGTTTATTGACTAATCCTTGATGATTATAGTTCTATAATCATTATCTTGTTGTGTTTAATATTAATTGTATAATCCTCAAGTATCATAATTATTATCTTTTCAAGTATTCTCTGTAAGTATCATAATCCTGATCTTTTTAAGTATCATATTTGTATAATTCTCAAGTATTCTCTGCAAGTATCATAATCCTGATCTCTGTAAGTATCAGAATTATTATCTTTTCAAGTATTCTCTGTAAGTATCATAATCCTGATCTCTGTAAGTATCAGAATCATAATCCTGATCTCTGTAAGTATCAGAATTATTATCTTTTCAAGTATCATAATCCTGATCTTTAAGTATCATATTTGTATAATTCTCAAGTATTCTCTGCAAGTATCATAATCCTGATCTCTTTAAATATCATGTTTCTATAATTATCGAGTATTCTCCGCAAGCATCATAACAATCTGACATCTTTAAATATCATGTTTCTATAATTCTCAAGTATTCTCTGCAAGTATCATGATAATACTAATCTTTTCAAGTATAATAATTATATAATAATCAATTATAATCAATTATTATATGTTAATGTATTATTATCTATTCAAATAATATATCATTCAAATATTATTATCTATTCAAATATTATTGTA
>Ga0209935_1002160_pt1 | contig 25603 bp, 39 predicted proteins | sample ThiBio_1000_plan_2_FD_183958 | JGI IMG/M metagenome (GOLD analysis project Ga0209935, IMG submission 183958) | Wastewater bioreactor microbial communities from Cape Town, South Africa - Thiocy_cont_1000_plan (SPAdes) | ecosystem: Engineered > Bioreactor > Thiocyanate-remediating >...
CTCCCGGCGACGTGGCGGTCGACGTACGCCATCAACGCATCATCGTCGCAGATTCGCTCAACAACCGAGTGGTAGCCGTGTCGGCGAACGATTTCTCTCGCGCGTTCGTGCTCGATGGTAGAGGGCTCGCATCGAACGAGCCAGGCGCGTTTCAGCTCCCAGCAGCCATTGCGATCGACTCTGAACGTGACCGCTTCGCTGTTGCCGATGCCGAGAATCATCGAGTGCAAGTATTGTCGTCGATCGATGGCTCGTTCTTGTTCGAGTTCGGCTCTCAAGGCGATCAACCAGGCCAGCTGCACTTCCCACGAGGAGTATGCATCGCCAATCAAGGCCGAGTCATCGTCGCCGACACCAACAACAATCGATTGCAAGCATTCACTCACGAAGGCCATCACATCTCATCCTTCGATTGTGGCAGCGAGTTACCATATGGTGTTGCGTTCGACGAGCATCGAGGTCTCATCGCCTTCACGGCAGGCAATCGAGTGCACGTGATTGGAGCCAATCAATGGCTTGCCGACACGTTCACATGGCGTCCAGATCGTCATCGATATGCTCCATCATGGATGAAGCAAGTAGTGTCGACGATGACGATGATTCGATCGCTGGTCGATGAGTCGGCAATGTCGATGATTCCGAACGAGCTGTTGTTTGGAATCTTCTCGTATCTCGGCGCGCCTGCAGCAGCAGCAGCAGTTAGTTCCACTCGCAAGTGCGACATGATGTAATGCTCCACACCCTCTATGACTCCTGACACACTCTCTGTGCATTTGACTTCATTGTGGATCATCGTCGATCGATAGATAGATTCGCGATTGTTCGATGGATGATTCCGCACCACAGCACATTCCGTCTCCATTCTGAATGAAGCGGTGTAGTTAAGAACAGTGGTGCCACTCACTCACTACCACACACACACACACACGCCATGGCAGCTCCTGTTGTTGACGACCCTACTGCTACTGGCGCGCAGACCCCCGAGGAGCTGGGCCGTCAGCTGTGTGAGGTGGCCTCCAATGGTCAGTTGACTGCCGAGCGCGATACGCTCGCGCTACTCGAGCGCAAGGCCGACATCAACTACATCGATGCCGACCGCAACACGGCGTTGCTGCTCGCTTCGATGACGGCCTCACGCAAGGTGGCCATCGCGCTGATCCAACACAAGGCCGATATCCATATCCATGGCGAGATGGGCCGTGTGGCGCTTCATTGGGCGTGCTGGCGCCAATGCTTCGACGTGGTGCAGGAGCTCGTGAGTGCCGGTGCCGATCTCGACGCGCGAGACCAGCACGATATGACGCCTCTCATGTGGGCGCTGGCCGAGAGCGACGACTACTCCGACGAGATCGTCGAGTATCTGATTCAAAAGCGCGCTCAGCTGGATATCGTCGATTCGCAGCACGAGACTGCCCTTGTTCAAGCGGCCGGCACGGCTCGCAGCAATGCAGTGACGCTGCTCATTACTCATGGCGCTGACAAGGACATTCGCGATGTGCGTATTGGCGAGTGAGTGCTACGAGCGCCTGCTCACCGGGGTGCTGTTGATATGCTCGTAGAGCAAGGACCGCGTTGCTGCCGATGCTGCTGCAACCGATGAGCTGCGTGAGCAGATCGAGTCGTTGAGTACGTGTTCCCTCTTCTGCTCTCAGGGGGGAGTGAACTCTAAGCAACTCCATGCTCTGCTGGCATGTGTACATGAGGCACCGCAGCGTACCGCTGGAGCCTGGAGATGTATCCGTATGCACCTGAGCGTGTACGACGCGCCATCTGGGGCGTGACTCTCGTTCGATCGTTGGCACCAGCGGGCTCGATCTTGGGCTTGCTTCCGAACGAGTTGCTGTTCGAGATCTTCCAGTGGCTTTGAAGTGACGCTGATGATCGACACACCTTGATCGCGTCGATCCTATTGGAAAGGCCCTATTGTATTCATGGCTTGTATTGTACCCTCGCTAGCTGGCGATCGTGGTTGAGTGGTTCCGAATATCTCTCGATCTCGCCAACCGATCTCGATCTCGATCTCGATAATCGATAATCGAGCACCGGAGTTATCGTTCGATCTCTCTCCTGGCAATCAGCTAGTTCCCCTCTCGATAGAATGTCGGTGGCACGCTTGAAATCAGCGGGTTACAGTACCGATAGCGGTATCATGATCGCGAGAGATGGCACGCAGAGTCGCGTCAGCGGCAGAGACGATATGTGGAGGGTTTGTATCTAGCGAGGACCAGAGGACTACCGCTGATAGTTGTTTGCTTGCTCGCTCACTCACACATCATCTCCAATCACTCACGTATATCTATCTATCTATCCACGCATCCACTATCCATACTATCACACGTCCCATCCAACGATTTGATCAATCTCGTATCTTTCTATTGTAGTCGATCAATCGATCGAACGCAGGAATCGATCTCCTATCGTCAGATACATTCGTTTGATTAGCCAGCAAGCTCGCTCACTCTCCAGCAAGCAAGCTCTCTCGCTATCTCTTGTCGTGACACCCACGAATGGCGAGTGCTGCAACCCAACCAACTGCTACCGCAGTATCACAACTTCATACACGACCCAAGTTCCTTCCTCCAGAGGGATCTCTCGAGGAGGCGGTGCATCTCGGCTCGTCGGCGGCCGATCTCCTCAACAAGAAGCCCAGCGCACAACGCAAACACGTGACCCTGGTCGCGACCACGCTGCTCGAAGGCCAATACTACTCTGGCCCGGCGAGTAGCTACATTGATTACCTTGCCAACCAAGACGACGAGAACCCCTTCCTCGCCAACGTCGACGAGTGCGTCGTGGCCGAGCGACGCGCCACACAAGCCGCGAGTGCCAAGCGCTCGTTCCAGCTCGCGTCGCTCGAGCCATCGATGCCGCACGCGGCATTGAACAGCCCCGACTTCTACCTCACGCCCGCGAGCACCACTCCCAATCCACCGGCCTCGACTCTGGTCGATAAGTGGGGCTTCATTCAACGGCCTGACGTCGCACCAACGCCTGAGGGCAAGAAGCTGAAAGAGCATCGCGACCCTAAGCCCGAGCGCTGGCCCGAGGTGCTCGCCAAATGGGACTCGTATTCGGACGACAAGCGCAAGAAGGTACGCGCTGCTGCTAGTGGCGACCGGCATGTGTATTCGAGATGGAGCCCATGCGATTCGTGTTGAGCTTTGGTGGCTGGTGGGCAATGTCCAACATCAGAGAGAGAGAGATCGAGATCGATGAGTGCACTGACGTTGTGATTGATACAACAGATCAAACAACGAGCCAAGAAGGCACCGATATCAGACAAGGCTCGTGGCGGCGTGTGGCAGGCATTCGCTGGCGCGTACGAACTCAGGCAGGAGTTCCCGTCGCTGTACCAAGAGGCTCGCGAGCGGGAATGCAACATTGATATGCACCAGCTGAGCAAGGACATTGACGAGCTGTCCGGCATGCATGCGTACTACATTGTTACTGGTGGCCGTGGGTATGTGTCACACACCCCCTTTCGATCGCCGTGGCTCTCCCGTGGCCATATGCTGTAGCACTGGCTCACGCATATCTCATTTGTCGTCGTTGTCGTCGTTCGTAGCCAATTGGGATTGCAGCGTGTGATCGTTGCTGTGACCTCGCACATTCCGTTCTTGACCTACAGCAAGGGCCTGCTGCACTTTGTATCGCTCTTGCTGGTGTACATGTCCGACGAGGTGCGTGCGCGGCATTGCGCCCCTCGACGGTCTCTTGGTTGTGATTGACACGGTTGACGCGAGCAGGAGGCCTTCTTCACGTTTGTGGCGCTCTGCCAAGACCCCGTGACCATGTCGTTCTACGAGCCTGGTTCGCCTGCCATTGTCAAAGCATGCCGCCTGCACTCGCAGCTGCTGGAGACATGTCTGCCACGCCTCGCGAGCCATCTGGTACGCTCTGCCCTGATCTCGATGGCCGCTACTCGTCCTCTTGATGCTCATTGCTATCGCGCGTTGCACACGAACTCTGCATCGAGCAGGCGAAAGAAGGCCTCGATACGGTCGTGTACCTGCCACAGTGGTTCGAGGGAATGTTCGCATATGTTCTGCCGCACCAGTACACGGTGCGTATCATCGACGTTTGCTTCGCCGATGGCTTCCGTGTGCTGCCTCGATTCGGCCTCGCGGTGCTCAAGGCCATGCAAGCCGAGTTGTTGAAGCTGCGCTTCTCGGACCTCGTGGCGCGACTGCTCTCGCCGGCCTCGCTGCTCAACGCGCCTCCCGAGGAGGTCGTCAAGACTGCCATCGGCTTCAACGTCGCGAGCAAGCTCGAAAAGTTTAACAAGGAGCTCGGCTCCAAGTAGCGCTGCGCCATACTGTCCGGCGCCTGCGATCCGAGAGATTGACGAGATATCCTGCTCCTCCTGCTGCTGCTTCTGCTCCTCCGATCGAGCGGCATCTGTACCATACTCGTGGCCACCCTCAAACGTGCGTGTGGTGTGCCCTGTAGTGTTGACAACAGGACGACGCCGTCCTCCCCCTCCTCTACCTGTATATCATAATGAACAATCAACTCCATTTCGATTGTGGCAGCATGCAGCTGCACGATACCACCGAGTAGTTGCCGGAGAACGAGGGAGTGGGAGTGCCTATGTATGTATAGTTGGATCAAATCTACAGCCGGTACGAGACTACTGACTCGAGCAGGTGGCATGGTTCACATGCGCACCAGCCACGGCGCATGATGCTCGGGTATGCTGATCAGATCAATGTCGAACAGCTCGATGAACTGTTCGTTCATCAGCCTCACCTGCCAATCGAACAAACAACCAATCACATGGTCAATATCTCGAACGAATGAGCGAGCGTGGCTTGAGTGGCTCGAGAGAGAGACGCAGGCACCTTGCTGCCAGCATAGCGGCGATACTCTTCAAAGATCGACGTCAGGTTCCATCGTTGTAGCTTCCGCAGACATCCGATCACGGTGCCGGTGCGATGGCGACCCAGATTGCACATGATAGCCATTGGATAGTTCTAGCCAATGATCGAATCATCAATCATATTCGATTTGTGTTCGAGGTGGTGTTGTGCGGTGGTACCTTGGGGTTGAGAATGAGCTGCACGGCCGTGATGACGACCTCCTCGGACAGCTGGTTCCACGGACTCAAGCCCTCTCCATCACAGATGCCAACGTGATGGAAATCGATCTCTTGATCGTCGATGAACGATAGGCTACATTGCCAGACAGATCGATTGGTCGATTGGTCGATTGAGCAGGAGATACACCGGAAGGGCGCCACGTACAACTGGTAGGAAGGATCGTCGGGAGCCAGGTAGATGATAGTGCGCAACTGCAGCTTCTCGAGGAACGGGAAGTTGAGTGGATTCGGCTGGCCGCATCGATAGAGATCGTCCTCGACCTAATGGTGTGTACGTGGATGCGTTTGTGTGTGCGAGTATCTCAACGTTAGGCCTCGAATTCGAGCGATCGATGTTGCATTGGACGGCAGCAAGCACACACCATGCCAAAGTTCACTGGCGGTATCAAATGGCCTCCTTGCGGCATCGTGTGTATCTCTAACGGTATGGTTTACTTGAGAGTATAGCCTCCCCCAACACACACACACGAGTAGAACTCGTCAATACTCGCTTACTTGCTCGAATGCTTGCGTGCTTGGTTGTGAGTGAGTGAGTGAGTGAGTGAGTGAAGGAACAGCAACATCGATCGATCGAGATCATTCGCTTGTCTGCCTGCTCGCGCGCATCATCGTCGTCGTCATCATGGCCGAGCCCGAACAACTCGCTCCTACCACCACCAACGAGGAGGTATCTCACGATACTGCGTCCGATGCTGCTCCGGCTACGACGCTCTCCAAGGCTGCCAAGAAGAAGCAACGAAAGAAGGCGGCTGCTGCCGCTGCTGCTGGAGGTGCTGCTGCTGGCGAGCAAGCTCCGGCTCCTACGACGCAGCCTTCCGGAGCACAGGCTGGCGAGCAAGTCTCCACGGCCTCGGAGGCTGATGGTGCCGGTGAGACCAAGCCCGATGGCACGGATACAGCCGCCGCCGCTGCCGCAGCCAAGAAGAAGAAGAACAAGAAGAAGAAGAAGGCTGCTGGTGCTGGTGCTGCTGCTGGTGCTGGTGCTGGCGCTGCTGGTGGCGCTGGTCGTATCATCAACAACGCGCCCGAGGGAGCGATCTCGTTCGAGCAAACGATTCGACTGCTTGGTAACTGGCGCGTGAGTACGTACATTACAGTGCAATGCAGTACCAACCCGAGATCGACTCGAATCGAATCGCATCATACCGAGTGGGATGATGCTAACGTCGTCTTGCATCATGGCGTCGTCTGCTCGCTAGACCCACGCCAGACCGAGCCCGTACCGACGATCCCAGTGGCCGAGCAGTTCCCTGCCCACGACTATCCCGAAGGAGAGATCATGTTCTACCTCAACGAGTATGTCGGTCCGCAGCCACACGTGCTCGGCACCAACACGCTCCCACTCTGATGTTGCGTGTGCGCACAACAGGAACGCGTATCGCACGACGAGCGAGGAGCTGCGCTTGAACGAGCGCCTTCATGCCAACATCTTGGAGGACGTTCGTTTGGCAGCCGAGGTGCATCGACAGACGCGCAAGTTCGCGCAGACGATCATCAAGCCCGGCATCCGCTTGATCGACATGTGCAACCAGATCGAAGACATGAACCGCAAGCTGATCCAAGAGAACGGACTCAAGGCCGGCATCGCCTTCCCGACTGGCTGCAGGTACCGTCGTGACTCGAACTCCAGCTCCAACGCGAGGCATCTAACATCGATCGATCGCTCGATCACTCTCGTCTGTAGCATCAACCACGTTGCTGCGCACTATACGCCGAACACGGGCGATGAAACAGTACTCAACTATGGCGATGTGATGAAGATCGACTTTGGCTCGCACATCAATGGTACCTACACACCACACACACACACATACATGCTTGTGAACGATCAGTTGAGGGCGTGTGTGGTATTCACGTTGGTACGGGTATGTAGGGCGCATCATTGATTGCGCCTTCACGGTGGCGTTCGATCCCAAGTTCGACCCGCTGCTGAACGCCGCCAAGGACGCCACCAACACTGGCATCAAGGTCCGTGTGCCAATGCAGACCTGCAGCGTGGCGAGGATTGAGCGCCGTGTACCAACGAATGCCATGGTGTATGAGCAGGCTGCCGGCATCGATGTTCGTTTGTGTGACATCGGCGCGGCGATCCAAGAGGTGATGGAGTCGTACGAGGTCGAGCTCGACGGCAAGGTCTATCCGGTCAAGAGCATCTCGAACCTCAATGGCCACTCGGTTGCTCCGTACCAGATCCACGCTGGAAAGAGCGTTCCGATCGTCCGTGGTGGCGATGCTACGCGCATGGAGGAGGGAGAGGTGCGCTGCTCGCTGCTCGCTGCTCGCGTTCTCAAGGTCTGCCATGTGGCCCTCGGTTGATCGTGTTGAATGGCGTGCAGTTCTTTGCGATCGAGACCTTTGGCAGCACCGGCAGGGGCAAGGTGAACGAAGATATGGAGTGCAGCCACTACATGAAGCGCTTCGATGGTGCTCATGCTGCTATTCGGTATGAAGCTGCGAGTGATCGCTCGTGTGCGTGCAGTACCTGACTTGTTGCAATGTGCTGATGGCGATGGCGCAGACTTCCACGAGCGCGATCGCTGCTCAACCATATCAACCAAACCTACGGCACACTGGCATTCTGCCGCAAGTGGCTCGATCGAGCCGGAGAGACCAAGTACCTGATGGGCTTGAAGAACCTGTGCGAGCTGGGCGTCGTCGATCCATACCCTCCGTTGTGCGACGTTCGCGGTAGCTACGTCGCTCAGTACGAGCACACGATCTACCTGCGACCGACGTGCAAGGAGATCATCTCGCGAGGAGACGACTTTTAGTTCGAGTATGCGAGCAGCTCATACGCAACTTGATAACTAAACTGAATACATTTACTCACTCACTCGCGATCTATCGATACAAGAAGTACAAGTACAGCAAGGTACAAGAGCATTCGAATGCCTTAGAATTGCTCGACCTCAATGTTGGCACTCGCGACCTTGAGCGAGTCCACCAGCAACGACTGCATCGTGTCCACAAAGCCATACGGGCCACACAACAGCACTCGCACGCCGTCGACCTTCACGAGCGACTGCAGCAATGTGGCGTCGATACGTCCGTGCGAGATTGTGAGTGTAGAGGCAGCTGACTCAAGGTCAACGTTGTGGCTGGCGTCACGAGTGTACGCCCAGTGCAGCCGCATCTGACGACCGGCTTGCTTGGCGCGGTGCGCCAGCTCGTGCAGTTCGTTGGCAAGAGGATGCAAGCGACGACTCTGCACCGAGTGGAGGATCGTGAGCGTCTGCGCCGCGGCGGCAGGTGATTGGTCGTCGAGCCACTCGTGCGCCATGGCCGTGAAGGGAGTGATGCCGGTGCCGCCGGCGATGAGCACCACGTGCGAGGCGAGCTCAGGCGCGGGTAAGCCGAACGTGCCGCTCGGGAGCGAGGCCGAGATCGCGACGCTACGACGAGCGCGGAGTACTTGGTCGTGCAGGAAGCGAGACACCAAGCCGTGCTCGTGGCGCTTGATCGTGAGGCGGTAGTGATGGCGATCAGCCGGCGTGCTGCTGATCGAGTACGAGCGCTGTACGGTCTGGCCGTCGATGGCGATCTCGATCGGGAGATGCTGGCCGGCCTTGAACGGCGGCAGCACGGCGCATCGGCCGTCAGCGTCGGCCAGCACGAACGACACCGAGTCTTCGCTCTCGAACGTGGCACTCTCGATCGCGAGCGGTATGCTGGCCTCGAGCGAGTCCCACACGATCGGCAGCGCACGAAGGCGCAGGCGTGCCTCGTCGAGCGTGACGCGAATCAGGCGCTTGGCGCCCGAATGCCGAGCTACCTCGGGTCCGGCCCAGATGATCTCGGCGCGGCCGGTGATCTGCAGTATGCCGCCGGTGGCAAAGTCGACGAACGTGACGCCGATCAGCGGGTCGAGCAGCAGGTTGCCGATCGAGTTGAACATGTTGTTGCCGCTGTAGTCGGGAATCGTGAGCGTGTGCGCGTCGCCACTGAGCTCGACGAAGCCCGGTGCTCCGCCGCGATGGCTGACGTCCATGCCGATGATGCCATCTCGCACTGGAAGGCGTCCTGCCTCCTCGCGCTGCTCCTCGGTGTGCTCCGACGCTGCCACCGAGGCCGTTCGGTCGCGACTCACGCCGGTGGCAATGAAGAAGCTCGTGGCCGACGTGATGATCGAGCGAATGGTCGCGAGCGCCGAGCGATCACCGTCGCGCGACGCATCGGCACCCGTGACTCTATCAGTGATGCGGCGATCATCGTGCTCAAACACGAGATGGGCGTCGAGCTTCGTGGTGCGCGAGCGCTCGTTGTCGTCGTCGGTCGTCGAGGCAGCAGGCAGCGGCTTCCACTTGCGCAGCCAGATGTACTGCGGGCAGTTTCCGAACGCGAGGTCGACCGCAATGTCGCGAGTCGTACTGGATGCCGCCGCTGGAGCAATCACGCGCCCGTTGACGCGATTGCGGCGGCGGTTCTCGAGCATCATTCCAAGTACGCCGACGTGTTGGTTGTCGACATTGAGCGCCGTATGAAGGGCGTCGGCGGCATCGGGCGTCGCGAGCAACCGCAACGTGGTGGCGTTCGGAACACTCGCAACCTGGCCACGGGCACTGGCAAGCACCGAGGCCCAAGGTCTGTGGCGAGCGTCGCGAGCCGAAATAACGATGAACGGTATCTGTGCGAAGAAGAGCTGTAGCTGCTCGGTCATTGATTGCCGCAGCGCACCAGGTGCCCATGAGACCGCGGCTGGAGACACACCGGCCATGCGTTGGGCCAGTCGCTCGCCACAATGAAAGACGCTCATGTTCGAGCAGGCAGCGAGGGCAGGCAGGGAGTGAGGGAGGGAGGAGGAGATTGTGATGCGATGGGCGCACACAAGTCAGAAGGAGTTGTTGGAGGATGAGGTGTGAATGGAGGAGCGCAATCAAGCAATGAATCAATCGAGAGAGGATGGACGGGTTAAGAACAGCGCCGCAATAAGAGAGGAACCGCTCTCCTTCGGCCTTCGGCCTTCGGTGCTCGGCGCTCGGGCAAATATCCCGGCCGAGGAACGAACAAGCGCATTGCTTGATGGACGGATGGATTGATTATTGGTTATTGATTGGTTGGTTGTGGCGTGTCACAGAGAGGTTGGGGAGAGACTCACTCTCGCTGGTGCGTTGATGCGTGGCGCTTGCGAGCTGCATCGGCCAGACGCTCCTCGCGATAGAGGCGCATCACGAACTTGCCACATGGTCGCTCGCGAATCGCCTCGATCACAGGTCGCGCAGCTGCAGGAACCTCACGGAGCTCCAAACGACATGCTGCGGCGCGATCGACGCCGTATTCGTCGGGCAGCACGCCGATCGCAGCGAGCGAGGCGAACGTAAAGTCGACGTAGGTCGGCGAGTCGCCTCCGCGCAGATAGCGGCGGCCATCGGCGAGCAGCGCGTCGATCTCATCGAGCAGCGCGAGCGCCTCGGTGCGGCTGTGTTCGTAGCCCTTCTTGTCGATGCGCAGCACCTTGCGCAGCCACCAGCGGAAGAGCGGCGCCGCGAAGCGCAGCACGTGCCGTTGCCACGCGGGCACCCACGGATCGTTGATGCCCCAGACCTTGATGGCGAGCTCGGGCTCGGCCAGCACGTGGTAGTAGATCCAGCGGCGAATGTGGACGCCGAAGCGGTCGATGCGCGCCTCGAGCGCAAGGTCGTCGGCGGTCGCGTGCAGGAAGGCGGCGTCGTTGGGTCGCGAGGCCGAGTAGCGGCCGTACAGGTAGCGCAGAATGACGTTCGAGCCCGTGATGATGGTCGAGCTGCCGACGCGCAGGCGCGGCACCGTGCGGCCGATCAGGAACACGCCCATGATGCCGACGTTGGCCTCTTCGACGTACTCGACGCCGAGGCGATCGAGGCACCAGCGAGCCTTCTCGACGTAGTGCGAGATCGAGATCGTCTCGAGAACGAGCCGCTCGGCGGCGCCAGGTTGCCGAGAGTCGTGCATGAGAGCGACGGCGCGCGAGCCTTGGAACGACAGGAACACGATTAGATAGCCGATGGGCCAGCAGTACCATGGTACGCCGAGCACGAAGGCGAGCGGAGGTGCTATGAGCAGCAATACGAGAGGAACGAGGTTCAATGTGATGCGCATGGTCGAGGTGCACACGGGCGAGGGAGCGAATGAATGAATCAGTCAATCAATCATTCAATCCAAAGAAAGATCGTTAAGATGATAGGTCGCCAGCAAACTGCGTAAATATCCCATGTTAGAAGATTGATAGACTATGGACAAGATAGAAAAGCTAGCTAGATATTCCGGATAGAGAAGAGAGATATTGACCTAGATTGAGTGAGAGAGAGAGAGAGAGAGAGCAAGATTGATTCTCTCCCTCTATCGCGCACACAACAGACCAGAGGAGAGAGAGATGGAGAGGCGCCTTTTGTCTCATTCGCTCATTTGCTTGTTGCCTCGCTCCCATCACCAACCAACCAACCAAACATACATCAGCGACACCAGCTGACGAGTCGGTGAGTGATCCGCTAGTCGTTGAGTGTGCCGCCCGCACTTTTTACTCTCTCGGTCGGTCTATCTATCTCTATCTCGGTCTATCGAGCTCTCACGTACACACACAAGCGCGAGAAACTGGCGGAACATATGGAGGACCTCTCGAAGGCAACACCGAGAGCTCGGAGCTTGTCGTTGATTCCATTACGACTCGATGTGGTGCACAAGCTCGCGACACATTGTCAAGTACACGGTAAGACATAGCCACATCTCTGATCGAGAGAGATCGAGATATCATGCTCGTGAGTATCGATCTCTATCCCAAACTCACACACGAGCGATATCTTCACACACACACAGGCGCCCACACTCCGTTCATCTTTCGAGCCACTGGATTGATACCTCGTGTACAGCAGCTGTACGCGTCGTTGAGACTTGGTACGCCGCGTCTCTCTCTCTCTCGCGCCAGCGGCGTCTATCTCAAGAGTATTCTCGCACGCTGACTCTCGCCCATCACGTGGCCGATGGCGCAGAGGTACAAGACATCGCCGTGCAGACGTTCGACGCCAGCGAGGTCGCTACGGTCTTGAAGCTCTATCTCCATCGCCAACCAGCTCCGCTACTCAACTTCGACACGACCAAGCAGCTCATCTCGACCTATCGTACGTCGTACTACGCCATACGATGCTCTCGCGTGATACTCATCCTCATCATCAACATCGACTCTCTCAATCTCTCAATCTCTCGCGAGTAGAGCGCCTCAAAGCCGACGGTAACCTTGATGACAGCGCGTCGTTAGCCGAGCTCGTGTCAGCGCTCTCACACGTGATCCCAGAGAACAAAGCCATCTTCCATCGCATCTGGGAGATGGTTGCTGAGATCCAACAGAGTGAGGACACGAACCAGATGACCGCACAAGACCTCAGGTACCACGATCCCCCGCGACCCATCGCGACCCACGATGCCCCATCGCGCTCCACCATGATCCATCGTGATCCTTACAAGAGCTGGGATAACTATTTGCAGCCAAGAACTCGCGCCTGTGTTGACCATATGCGATCCGAGCATCGCGGCCATACCTCCACCTGACGACCTGAACGCCGAGACGATCGTGTCGATCTTCACGCATCTCATCCAACGCAGTCAAGCGGTGTTGGTGCGTTCAAAATCGATGCGTCGCTCGCACCAACGGCCCTGCGACTGACTGACGCGCGCATCGTTGCATCGACCAGAAACTCCTCCCAAAGGGCGTCGCGTACTACCGCATCTTTGAGGGTGCCGAGCCATTGACGGTCGAGGAGTGGGACGCGCTGTTGACCAACGCCAAGGTCGTACCTGTGACAACTGGCTATCCGATCTTGATTCAAGACGAAGAGAACCACTACTTGTACCGGTAGGCCGTACTCTCTCTCTCTCTCTCTCTCTCTCTCGTTCGTTGCTATCGCTCGAGACTCACTACTTGCTTCATCGCTAGCGTCAAATCTGGACGACTTCGTGTCGAACGCAACGGAAAGCAACGAACCATTCTCGGTAAAGACGAGGTCTTTGGCGAAATGTCGTTCCTCGGCAGGTACTTGCCGTTCGTCGATTCGCATCACGTCGTGAGAGAGGGAGAGAGAGCGAGAGAGAGAGAGCCACGTATCTTGCGTCAATCTCGCTCACCAGACTATCGATGCTCTTGGGGCTGGGTGTCTTCTTGCGGTCGATGTAACAAGGTTCACGACTACAGCGTCGGTGATTGCCGAAGAGCCATCAGAACTTTATCAAATCGAGCTGGCGCACATCAACAACTACTTTGACGCTGGTTCGTTGCTACCGTCATCTCTCTCTCTCTCTCTCTCTCTCTCTCTCTCGCTCCTTTTTGTGTGCACTGTACCATATCGATAGTGTTTCCGTATGACCACGACAACGCGCCAACTCGAGAACTTGCTTCCGCTCCCGATTCGTATTTGCCTGTGCTTGCTTCTTGCTTCTCTTTCTTTCTCTTTCGCGCTCCACACAGATCCCATGCTGTTCATGAAATTCTACTATGCCCTCGCGTTCAAACTCGCGTTACGCTTGTCGATGGTCTCCAAGAACGCCTCCAGCGTGCCGGAAGAGGACGCTGTGTATTCAACACTGACCAAGCCCGTACGTCAGCCCGCAGGAAGGAGGAGGATGAAGGGGCATGCGAATAAGACAACTAACCGATATCACAACCGCCATGACACGCCCTGTCGTACCTGACAGCCCTCGGAGCTGCGCACAATATTGATGAGCATCCTGTCCAATCCGCGCTATACTCGCCTCTTCCGCAAGTACCTCACCGACCACTTTGCCGAGGAGAGCTTGGAGTTTTGGAACGCCGCACAAGAGTACAAGGCCATCGAAGACTACACGGCACGCTACGAGACGGCAACCGCCATTCTGCTCAACTACCTCTCTCCGGGAGGCCGCAAGGAGCTGAGCATCGACAACACGGCCATTCGATTGCAGATTGCAGAAACGGTACCCCCTACCTCCTTGCTTGCCTGCCTGCCTGCCTGCCTGTTTACTTGCGTGACGCTGCAACCTGACCTACGCGGCTCGCTTCCTTCCGATAGTTGGCGAAAACCTGCCCTCCGACCTTGTTCGATGCAGCCGAGGAGGGAGTGATCGTGCAGTGGCAATCAGACCACCTGCCCAAGTTCCTCAACTCGGACCTCTACCTACACCGCGACTACGAAACGGTCAAGGTGCACCTGGCAAACGGAGCCACGCGCTACCTGCCCTGGGAGGAGGACAGTACCGTCGGCACGCTCGTATCCGAGCTCCGCAAACTCAGTGGCGTGCCGGATTCTGATCCGGTGCAGTACCGCTGCGATCTCGGCTTTGGCACTTGTACGTAGGCCCGCGACCGACCTCTTACTGACAGATACTAATCCACCGCTCGTTCTCTCTCTCTCTTGCTCTCTGCGTTGCTCTCTGAAACAATAGCTCTCACGAAACTCGACTACCAGATGAAGGTCTCAGAGGTAGTGGCTCGATTGAAGACCGACCGTCGCCTCAAGCTGCTGATGCAAACCGAGAGCCGTCGACCGTCGTTCACCATCTCGGACACGATGATCATCAAAGGTTCGTCTCGTCGATTCGCGCGCTGCTACTCATCCGACTCCCACACTCACTCTTTGCTGGCTGCTGGTGCCGTTACTCTTCCGCTAGAGTACCGATGTAAGCTCAAAAAGACCTCGGGCAAGCTGTACATCTCCAACCACCACGTAGCACACTTTTCCAAGGTGTTTGGTCTGGAAAAGAAGGTGCGTGCGCGAGACACCCTCACCCTCCCATCCACACCCATCCACACGAAGAGAGAGAAGACGATAGTAACGCTCGTTGCTGGTACAGAAAGTCGTAACGCTGGCTGAAGTGACATCCGTCAGTCGCAACGAACGTGAGCTGCTCGTAACCACCCCACATCGCAATTTCTGTGTACGCTCTCTCTCTCTCTCTCGATCTCGTTATCAATGATACTCACTTGAAGAGCAACAACAGTACGTGTTCCGAGATTCACAAGTGTGTCTGGAGGCCTTCCGAACAATCTCGACCTTGTGGCAGCGCTTGGTGGGCATGCCGCTCGAGACCATCGTGCCCGAGCCATCGGCAGCCGACGACTCGCCCGCAGTGCAAAGCTTTGCACGTCGCCAGTCGCCAGTGGTTCTGCAGGCCGAGCCGAGCGATACCACCATTCGGCGTGTCCTGTCCAACTCGGTCGTCCAGACACCGGCGTCGGACCTCAAGCGCTCGGGCTCCATCTCCAACACCCTACCCAAGAGTCCTTCCAACTTGGTCATTGCGTCGGCGGCCTCGAGCTCCACTTCCGAGCTGCCGCAGTCCGAGCTGGCTTCTCCCGAGCAGGCCGAGCTCTGTCGCGCCGTGGTCGTGCGACAACACAAGGCCCGTGGCCCTGACGAGCTGTCGTTGCGTGTCGGCACGATCGTCATCGTGTCGGGAACGATGGGTGACGAGTGGTACGGCTCGGCCAATGGTGAATCGGGTTGGTTCCCGGAGCGGTACGTCGAGATGCATTTATGCCACTACTACGCAAGCGTGTGCGACTCATTGGGACTGACCACGACACGCACGTACGTACGTAGATGCGTCGAGCTCATGTACGAGCCACGAGCTGCCAAGCAGCTCGACTCGAACGGCTACAAGATCTTCAACGACCTGCCGAGCTCCAAGGACTGGCACCTGCTGCTGATGGGTGCCGTGCGTCGCAAGTACCGCAAGAACGAGGTCATCCTGCACCAGGGCGACGAGCTACAACGCATCTACCAAATCATACACGGCGAGTGCACGGTCCAAGTCGCGACGCCCACCGGTGAGCACAAGACGCTGGCGTTCCTCGGCGACGACGAGACCTTTGGCGAGATCAGCTTCCTGCTTGGTGGCGGCGCCAAGGCCTCAGTCGTGGCGCACACCGACACCGTGTCACTGTTCGTCATCGAGGCCGATTACTTTAAGCGCCTCTTCAACGCCGACCCACGCCTCGCAGGCCGGTTCTTCAAGTATCTATGTACGGTGCTCGAGCGTCGCGTGCGCGAGCCAACGAGCGAATGAGAGACGGCCACCCGATGGCTCGCACTCGATCGACCTCGTATGTTCTCTATCATATCATATCTATCATATCTATGACTTTAGCCCTCGCTCTCTCTCTTCCTCTCGTTCTCGTTCTCGGTTAGAACCGATTGTTTTTCGTTTCTAGTTACTGGCCATATACCGTGATGTTGCCCACGTTGCTCCCCGAACAATACAAGTGCGCCGTTATGGTTGCTGCTGTTGATGTTGATGTTGATGTGCGGTACTTTACTGTTCTTGGCCTCGTTTGCTTCCTATCGCCGTCGCTGCTGCATCACCTCTCTCCTGGACCACCATCCAATCCATTCAGACCTTCCCATGGAGCCAGTGCGTCGCACCATCTTCCGTAAGGTCTTTGACTATCACGGACCACTTGCGTGGTATCCAGGACACATGGCCAAGGCGCAGCGTATCATGGGAGAGCGGCTGTCGCGAGTCGATCTCGTGATCGAAGTGCGCGATGCGCGAGTGCCGTACTCGTCCGCCAACACGTTCCTCGGCGCCGTGCTGGCGCGTAAGGCCAAGGTCGTCGTTTACAACAAGGCTGACCTCGCGAACCCCAACTTGTTCTCGGTATGTACGAGCGACTGAGCGAGTGGCCGAGCGTTAGCGCGCTAACCTATCTTGCACGCAATAGCGACTGCGCGAACAACACACGGCACAAGGTGAGACGGCGCTATTCTGCAACGCTCGAGAAGCTGCAGGTATCAAGCTGGTGCTCCAGACCGTGATCGATCAGATCCGCTCTCGATTCGTGCAGCAGCAGCAGCAGCTACAGCCGATAGCGGCATCGAATGCGATACGCCAGTCGTCACAGTTTGATCTCTCGAGCGTCGAGGAGCGTCCCGTGGTGCAGCTGCCATCCGGTCGCACGTTCCAGATCCTCGTGGCAGGCATACCGAACGTCGGCAAGTCGACCATGATCAATGGGCTCCAGCGTCACTGCCATGCGGCGCTCCACTCACCGCCACCTGGCACGCCGCGAACGAGGCAGCCATCGAGCAGCAGCACCGGCGTCTACCTGCCCAAGCCCGCGTCACCATCGAAGCACACTGCCACCACCGGACCGACGCCAGGCGTCACGCGCATGGTCGCAGGGCATTGGGCATGCCGTAGCCCTCCGGTATTGCTACTGGACTCGCCTGGAGTCATGATGCCGCGATTCGACGACAAGGTCGCGGGCCTTCGCCTCGCAGCCATCGGTGTACGTAAGCGTGGACTCGGCAATGATTGCTCGATCACAAGCAACTGACGATCGCTGGGTGGGTACTGCGCATTCACGCGCCAAGGCCTTTCGTGACGAGCTGGTAGGCGAGGAGCTGATAGCGGACTACATCCTGTTCCTGCTGAACCAATCGCCCAAGCAAGCGTACGTACAAGTGCTGGGACTCGACGAAGCCACTGACAACATCGACACGGTGCTACTCACGATCGCCAAGCGATTCGGCTACTGGCTGAAAGAGGGCAAGCCCAATCGCGTACGCTCTCTCCACATCATAGAGACAACAGCAACAACAACAACGTACTGACCAGCGAGCTATTCGTTCTACGTAGCTACTCGCTGCTCGGTACTTGATTGCGCAGTTCCGAACCGGAGCGTTTGGTCGCTTTACGCTCGATCCGCTGGAGGAGGCACCCGAACACGCGACGATGAAGACGCGAGAGTCGTTACGATAGTGAAGGCAGCACTCGTCGTGTTGTGGGATTTTGAGTTTTGTACATAACGAACATGTTGGAGGCGGCGGATTGTGCGAGACACAATCTCATAGCTAAAAGGAAGCCTGCACACCAATATGCAGTACACAACCGTATGACGAGCGCGCGATCGTGGTCGGGATGCCGAGAGCCGTAATGGAGCGTTACTTGGAGCGCAAGCAATCGACTGCAAGGTCGATCACGCTTGCGATCAGAGTGTGGAACTCGGAGCGTTGGCTGATCTGCGACGCCACTCCGTTGATCCTGCTGGCCAGCTCCATGACGGCCGGTGTCCTCCAGGCGTACAGGTGTGAAGGCATCGGCAAGTCGTGGTCGTCGATGCTCGAGTACTTGATGACGAGGATCTGCTCCTGTGACAAGGAGGCGAAGGCGGACTTGAAGCCCAGCAGGCCGTGGAGCATGGCGCGGAAGGTGGGCGGGCAGTTGCTCTCGGTCATGACGCTGTTGTTGGCGAGCACGATGCCCTGCGCCACTTGAGCCGAGCGCATGACGAGCTCGATGAGTGCGTGTGCGCTGAGTGCGAGGAAGATGTACGGATCGTGGTCGATCAGTGCCTCGAGCTTGAAGAGGCCCGAGCTCGTGGCCTGCTCGAACATGATCGAGTAGAACGTGTCGCGCACCGTGTCCTCTGAGATGCCCTTGAAGCTGCCCGAAGCGGGGCGACTGTTCTCGCTAGACCGAGCAGCAGCAGCAGCAGCAGGAGCAGCAGCAGCAGCAGGTGGAGGTGCGCGTTGTGCTTGCGGTGGTGCTTGGTGCGCGACGGCACTCGGAGCCGATGCGCCGCCGTCAGGCGCCACGACTTGCAGCGCGTACGCGAGCACGTTGTCGACCACACGAACAAAGACGTCGCGCTGCGAGAGCATACCGGCGACGCGCACCAGCGGCTGCACGAGCTGCGGGAACTTGCCAGCGGCGCTGGCACGTCGCACGCCGAGCACCGTGGCGCACTCGGCCTTGAGCTGCAGGCGCTGCGAGTGCGTGAGACGCGCGATCGGCTCCTTGAGCTTCATCATGCCGCCGGTAAAGTCGGCGAACGCCGGTGGGCAGTTGGAAGGACGCAAGGCCTTGCCTCGCAATAGCGTCAGACCGCCCTCAGTGCCCTGCGACGATGCCAGCATCTCGATCAGCGCGCACGCCGACAGCAGGAGCTTGACCTCGGGCGACGGATGCTGCAGCATCTGAAGCGTAATGAGGCCCTCGCCGCTCGTGGCCTGGTCGACCATCGCCTCGTAGAACGTGTCGCGAATGTCGTTCTCGCTCGGATACTCGGGCGGCAATGTGCTACCGTACGCCGGCGGCGGAGCCGAGAGGTCCTGCACCTCGAGCGGCACCGGCATCATGGGAGGAGCCGGCGCCGGAAGCATCGAGCTCGAGCCGTACGGCGCTGGCATCGGCATCGCGCTCGGATACGGTGGCGGCATCGCGCTCGAACCATACGGCGCCGGCATCGTGGACATGCCATTGGGCGGGGGCATTGCACTTGCATACGGGGCTGCTTGCGGCATGAACGGAGGCTGGAATGAGGGGCTGACGGCCATCGGCGGCGGGGCTCCTCCTCCAGGCGAGGCGGCGAGCGTCGAGCCGTACACGGGCGGCATCGAGGTCATGCCATTGGGAGCGGGCATGGCGGACGGGTACATGGGGTTCTGGGGCAGCATCGCTGTTGTGTGATGCGCAGAGCCGTAGGGCGGTGGCGGTGCCGTCGACGTCGGCATGGTGCTTTGGTACATGGGCAACGACGGCAGCGAGCCAGCGGAGCCGGCAGGAGGCTGCGCCGGAGGAGCGGAGGCAGGTGGCGCCGATGCCATCGCAAAGGGATCGGGAGCCGGCGGTTGCGATTGTGATGCGTATGGACTGAGGGCTGGCAGCTGCGAGGATGTCATGGTGGTGGACGTGGCGGCGCTCGGGGCAGCGCCGACCACCGAGCCACGCACGGAACTGACCACCGCGACGCGACGTGGATCTGTGGGAGCCAGCGCTCCGACGGGCGGTGGCGAGTTGAAGCAGTTGTAGCACACACGCACGGGTGTCACGCCGTACCACCCAGGCAACGTGGTTTGGAAGGCTGTGCACGAGGAGCAGTGGACTTTGCCACATTGTCGGCAGTGATGCTGGCGGCGTGATATCATCGAGGGCAAGTAGTGGTGAGTCAGTGAGTCAGGCGAGCGAACGAGCTGGGCGGTGAGGTTGTGACTACATACGCGACGAACAAAGAACGAGAAGTTGGTCTTGCAATGACGACAGGTGGTAGTGGCGTTATCAGGCTCCCATTCCGGTGGGTTGGAGGTTATCAACAACGTGGTCATGATTGAGGGCGATCGAGAGAGAGATCGAGAGAGATATTAAGATACGAGCCAACCACACAACAGCCGCCACACCCTGGCGCGGTCTACCACACGATTACAAGTACACTACTCTTAGAACAGGTCTCTATATCGCAAGTTGGTGAGAGAGAGTAACAAGCAGTGAGTTATTGGTTTGGCGAGCGAGCTTGTGTGAGTGAGAGGAAGCAATGAACGCAATGAATCTTCCTGGATTCGTGGTGTAATGGTCGTATCGCAGTGCGAGCGAAACACCGAAAAAATCGCTCCTTCGCTCACCGAAAATCGAAAACGAAAAACCGCGCCGAGCACTGATTTCAGCTGCAGGTCGCTGATTTTGGTACTGTATTCGATACAAGCAACTATCAATCCCTCATTCATTTGATACAAGCAACTATCAATCTCTCATTCATTCGATACAAGCAACTATCAACCTCTCATTCATTCGATACAAGCAACTATCAATCTCCCATTCATTCGATACAAGCAACTATCAATCTCCCATTCATTCGATACAAGCCACTCGCGCGAACCACGATGCAACGCCGCATTCTTGACCGTGGGATCCATGCTCAGCGATCTAGCGGCAGCAACCTCACCTCGCTGACTGATTCGCTCGAGTCCCTCGAACAACTATCACTCCAGCCAAGGCATCTCGGTTCATCGATGCCCGATATGTTTCGCGACCCATCGAAGGTGCGCTTCATTTTTGACGAGGCCGCCATCCAGCACGACGACAATGTCGCAGCGGCAAACACGATTACAACGACGGCGTTCACGACGACCACGACCACCACGACCATGACCAGCAGGAGCACCGCTCCGGCGGAAATCTTCACTCCCGAGCGAGTGGAATACATGCTGTCGCGTCAGTCTCGCGCCGATACCGAGCTCGAGCAGCGCTCGGATCTGTGCCGCTCGATGCCAGATTCGCTGCCGAGCGCAACGCGCGAGCACGTCCACAACATGATACAGTTCTACATCGACCAACTGCGAGAGATGGACTGCGAGGATGCCATGAACTCATCGCTCGAAGTCGAGTGGCGCTTCATCTTGATCGAGCAAACCCTCGGTGTATGTATGAGCTCGAGCTCGAGTTCGACTCTTGACTTTGACCAATCAATGGCTCACGTATGCGTGTGGTTGTCCAGGCCGTGATGCGCAAGAAGCTACTCCAAAAGATTGCCGATGATCCATGCACGCTGCAGATCGATGAGGACTCACTCAAGGTCACGCGAGCCTCGGTGCAAGGCTACATCTACTACCTTCTCTCGAAGCCATTCGGTGTGTGATTGCGAGCGCGACTGCGTTGCCAGCGCTGCCTGTGTCACGCGCAACTCATCGAGGCCTGTCCGTGATCATCTGTGCACAGAGCAAATCCAGGCGCAATTCCACCAATTCATGCAGACCTTTCGAATGTTCGTGACGCCAGTCGAACTCGTGTGTCGCATCATCAAGCGCTACTTTGATTGCAACAGCTCGACAGCCGATCGGCTCGAACGCCATCGGTACGACCTCTCCTCGATCCACAATGCCATGCCCTCTCTTTCTCTCACTCATTCACACTCATTCGTTTCTGACATTCGAATACGTGGCAGCATCAACAACCTCCTGCTCGAGATGGTTCGAATCCCTCACATATGGCAGGATTCCGATGGCCTCGCCGTTGAGCTGGTGTGTTCGTTTGCCAGAAATGTCATTCGCAAGAACCCCAAGCAGGGTCACATTGCTGAAGGCCTCGAGCAAGTACAATACATTGCCGCGGCTCCGAAGGTACGGTGCCGCGAGCTCGCGAACCCTTCACTAGGCCCTCCGAAGCTGACCCGCAATCCACACGACAGTTGAACAACTACCTCAATATCAAGGGCGTCAGCGTGCACTTTGACGAGGTGGTGCAGATGCTGCTGCAGCTCGTATTCAAGCTCAACGCCAAGGGCTCCTTGCGTATGTGGCATCGCGTGCGCTCTTCTCCCTCTCGCTCGTACTGACCTCGCGATCCTCGCAGCAATCAAAACCGTCGATGAGATCATTCGGCACGAGATCTCGCACGATGCAGGCTCGCTGGTCGACTTTGCGATCGATTCCGGATACTGCAAGATCAAGAAAACCAACCTCAAGTTCACCAAGGTATCTCCTTGCCTTTCCTAGCCCTGCCCGTCTCTGTGCAGCAGCCATCGGTTGACTTCGAGAGCGACCCTAACCGGCGGCCCTACCTTCCGTCGTGCAGAAACTCAAAAAGCGAGCGGGTCTCGCGGCACCTGACATGGGTGCCGTCAATGTGCTGCTACAACCTGTGACCAGCATTCTCGAGATCACGCCACTCGAGCTGGCTCGGCAACTGTCGATCCTCGACCAGGACCACTTCTCACACGTGGTACCAGCTCGAGACTTTGGTGGCAAGGTCCTTGGTGCGGCTCTTGCCAAGGCTACGGCGTATTCCGAGCATGTACGAGAGAGAGAGCCATTGCAAGCAGCGTTCGCCAGCGAATGTTGGTGCAACCGCACCCAATTGACGAGACTCGCATGATCAATGGTACAGATCTCGCAAGGCTTGTTGCACCTGGTCATCTCGGCCGAAAGCATCAAGGAGCGTGCTGATATCATTGGCCATTTGATTGAGACTGCAACGGTACCCAATGCTCAAGTGACTGAAGAGACTGAATCGGTCACTAATCACTCTTCTCTCTCTGTCTGCTGTGGGACAATGACAGCAATGTTGGGAGCTCCACAACTTCCACTCATTCATTCAGATCGTCACGGTGTTGAACGGCATGTACATTTCGAATCTTCGTGATACTTGGGCACTGGTACCTCCGCGACTCGTGGCGCAATCAAGCAAGCTGCTCGAAATGGCCGACGTGTTCAACAACTTTCGAGGCGTGCGCCAAGCGTTCGATGCCCTTGATACGCCTCACAAGCTTCCACCGATCGGTATGGCAAGTGAGTGTTCACGTTGGCGCAAGCTCCTGTTTTGACCCGTCGTCGTCTTCTTGCAGTGGTGGCGTGCACCGACGTCGAGAGGCTCTCTGGCGTACTCGAGAACTGGGAGTTGGACCAGATGGGCGAGCGAACGGCCTTCATCAACCTCCACAAGCTAGAGGTCATGGCGCGCATCTACGATTGGCTCGCGATCGGTTGCGAGGCCGACTACTCGACGCTCTTCCGCCGTATCCACAACATTCGCCACTTCCTGCTCGAAGAGTTGGTCTCGACCCACGGCGACCTGGAGCTCGGCATGCTGGCGCGACAGGTCGCTCGCAGTACAGTCACGACCAGAACTTTGACACGAACGCGTAGCACCGTGGGAGCTCTGAAGAACTTCTTTAGCTAGAGCTCGGTGAGTGTGTGTGTGTGTGTGTCACAGCAAAAGAAGAGAGACCGTTGCTGTGGAATGATGACTGTTTAGCACAATGAAAGTACTTCTACATGACTACTACGACTACGACTCCGAGTCGCCTCTTCTGCTAGTAGTAGGTCAGCTGTTGGTGCTGAGCCGGTGGCGGAAGAGCTCGGAGCTGGCAATCGCGACACAACTGCGAACCGTCGAACGTGGCGCACAACTCGCAAAACGTGAAGCCGCAGTTGGGGCAGAAGAAGTGCGCAGCGAGCGTCGTATCGATCTTGGTCTTGCACGAGTGGCATTCAGGCTTTTTCTGTGAGTCGCGAGACAAAGAGCGAGTGGAACGAGTGAGTGAGCGAACGAGCGAGCAGAATAGCTACCCACCATGCCCTATCTCAAGCACTGAAGAGAGAGGCGTGGCGCGTATACCTTCTTCTTGGCGACCAACTGCATGGCGCCCTTCTGGATCGTCTTGTTCGTGGCCACGACGCCAGCACTTCCGGCCACCGTGCCACCAACTACGGCACCAACCGCAGCGCCGACTCCGGCTCCAATCGGACCTCCAGCTGCCGCGCCGATCGCAGCACCACTGAGCGTTCCGACCACCACGCCACCTGCAGCAGCTCCGAGTGGAACGAGCTGGAAAGTCGCGCGCATGGTTCTCAGTGAGTTTGCGACCCTGCGAGTCGGCAGTCAGCAGTCGAGCACGTACTGTCTTGACCAGCAGCTCCTTGCGCTTCTTGGACTTTTGGTTTTGCAACTGTACCGAGTGGCAAGGGCGATACGCAGCGGCGGATCAGCTTCCGCACGATAGATAGATGGCAGTGGCACGCTGCCGATCGACACGTACGCTCATGTAGTAACGCATCTCCTCGAGCTGAAGATCCGTGTACTTTTTCGACTGCTGCTGCTGTGGCTGTACATGCTTGTTGGAGGTCGCAATTTGTTGCTCGTTGACCGGTGGCGCCATTCCGTACAAGGCCGCCGAGGAGTTCGAGAGGAAGGGATTGTCGGGCTCGCTGTACGCCGGCGCAGGACCGAGCAACGCGTCGAGGTCCTGATACGACGGCTGCGTCGAGAGATACGGCGTGCCAGTGGCGCGGTCGTGCTGCTGCTGTTGCTGCACCGGATCGAGGCCAAGGTTCGGAGGCGGAGCGCCGTAGCCGCCGTTGCTGCCGCCGTGGTAGCCGCTCCACGCTTGGCGAATGAGGAACGACTCGCTGGCCGTACTCGGCGGCGGGCCGAGATCCAGCGCACTAAAGTCGAGCTCCTCGTCGTCGTCGCCATCGCCGGCGGCATTGAAGTGCGTCGCAGCGGCGGTGCCAGCGGCCGAGGACGATTGCGGAGCGTAGGCGCTCGAGTAGTTCTCGCGCACGAGGTACTGCTGCGCATTGGGAGGCGCGCCCGACGGCGAGGAGATCGGTCGGCCCGAGCTGTCGTACTGTACTTGGAACGCACCAGATCCTGGACGTTGGAGGTCCGATTGCGACTGGTAGGCAGGAGCAGCAGAGCCTGCGTATGCCATGGAGCCCGGTCGTTGGAGATCCGACTGCGATTGATAGCCGGCACCCGGACGCTGCTGCTGTTGGTAGTCAGACTGCGAGGGATAGCCCGAGGCACTCGAGGCTGGGATGGCGCTGCCTGCATAGGACATGGAGCCCGGTCGTTGGAGATCCGATTGAGAAGGCTGCTGCTGCTGCTGCTGTTGTTGTTGCGATTGTTGCGATTGTTGCGATTGGTAGGCCATTGCAGGGTCGGCACCATAGAGACTGCGACGCTGCGCTACGTTGGAGAGACTCGACGAGCTTGCATACGCTGGTGGTTGTGTAGGATCACCAGGGTATCCAGCTGGTAATGACGATGATGGCGATGATGATGCATAGGAGCCGCCAGCTCCACCAGCTCCACCAGCTCCACCAGCTCCACCAGCGCCAGTCGAGTAGGGAGCTGAGGAGGCCGACGTGCTGGCGTACGGTGGGAGCGTCGAGCCACCAGCCGCTGGATACGAGCCGCCATGAGACATCGATGCACGACGTTGGTTCTCGAGCTGGAACAATCGTTCTCGCTCGCGTTGTTGTTGTTGTAGCAGCTCGGCACGAGCCG
>Ga0209935_1002167_pt1 | contig 25492 bp, 5 predicted proteins | sample ThiBio_1000_plan_2_FD_183958 | JGI IMG/M metagenome (GOLD analysis project Ga0209935, IMG submission 183958) | Wastewater bioreactor microbial communities from Cape Town, South Africa - Thiocy_cont_1000_plan (SPAdes) | ecosystem: Engineered > Bioreactor > Thiocyanate-remediating >...
AAAACTCGTCGGAAATGACTTATTCTTGTTACCAAACGATTTCTCATCACATTTTGCATCTACTAGACTAAAAAAAAGTCGAAATTGCCGATGGCCCAAAAATGGACCTTATGCGCCCCCGTCCTTTTATGATGTGTTTGATTCATAGGGCACTTGAGATTCTTAGAATTCGTTTGTTTATTCACTGAATTTAGTCTAAACAATAATAAATCCGTTCTCTATCTAGAATTCAGATAAATTCACAATTAATCGTGTAGTAAATCAAAATAGAAATATTTGAATTATAAACGGTAAAAACAGTTATTGAAATGATTGACGCACGATTTCATATTTCAGATAAAAGATTTATTTTTGCATGAAAAATCAATGAATCTCATAATTTCTTGTTGAATTTGGGATGTTCCCAGTGAAACTGCTTTTAAAAAAATGAATATTCTTTATTCTCTACTCGATATACAGGAGTTTTTACTCAATAAGCATGTATTTTCAGTGATTGAAATCAAATATTTTTTCGACCAATGAAATGTGAAGTTAGAAATAAAAGACATAGTTTTAATTTCGCGTCTATTATAGGTAAGTAAATATTAAAATTAAAAGCCAAAAAGAAGACACAGAAAAAATGAAACAAACACACATAAACATATAGGTTTATATTCGTCGTTACCAACCAATAGCTTGAAGATGTACTTTTGTTTCGTCATTAAACAATTTAAGAGATCGTAAGAACAAGAATAAAGTAAATCTTGAAATATTTTGTTTCATATTTCAATGTATACTTTTAGAAAATAATGTCATTTACTATATTCTTCATGATTACATTTGATAAATGTTGTATGATCAATATCTCAAACCGCTTAAATTCAAATGATAAGATCTTACAGTTTTCGCCAATATAAAAATATGAATGTGTAGATGTTTGTATTTTGTTGATAGTTTTTGATTCTCAGATTATTTGATCAAATACAAAAGAATCACTGCAACTTTATGATGATTCTTGAATCCGTTCGATCTCTTTGCTCAATTAATTGTTATCAAGTAGATAATGACGAATTGTTGATATAGGCATAACAAAATAGATTAAAGAGGTGCTTTTAAATCGATATTGATGAATTTTATCATCAGACAGGACATAATTTCTTATAAATGTGGTTGTAATAATAAATATTGAATAAATAATTCTTTATAGGATATCAGTTTGATTTGCATTGTAAGGTTGTATAACTAAAATAACAGACTCAACTGCGAACTAAGTGGTGCTGTTAAGGAGTGAGTTCAGTCTACAGCACATTAATCTGGATGGTAACTTAGAATTTTTTCATACATGAGGATGAATGGCATACGGAAAACATTTAAATACACAAAGACAAGAAAAATAGACTAAGATTATAAAAAATATTTCAGTAACAAAAAAATTAAAACAAAACAATTGAACATGATTAATCAGAAAACAAAGTGAAGAGATGAAATTGTAAATATATAGAATACATATGATGCATTTTGAATAAGAAGTATACTTACTGATTGAGTAGAATGAAAAATTTGCTAAAATCTTTTCTTTCCAAACAGATCATTTAGTAAGTTATCTGCTTGTTGCCGAGTTATCAAAGTAGCTGTACCTTCTATATTTAATGGAGCATCTTTTATAGGAGTTGTTGCTATATACTCAATATAGTTACATACGTGCTTTTCATATGATCTATCTGGGTTAATTTTTACTGTATCAATCAATTCTAGTCGAATAGCATTGTACATATCTCCTTCTTTTAAACAATTATGGATTTGAAGATGATGTTTTCTCGCTAAATGTGCGCTACCTGTTGAAGACATGTTTCGATGATCTTCCTTGAACATAACAATGGCCGGCATGTCATTTATTTTTATATTGTCGTACGGTGTACCTTTGTATGAAGCTTTTGGAGGAACATGATTTATTTCGTAATCTTGACCGCCTCCTTCCCATTGGTAACGAAGCTGACCGTATCTACCCGCTACAGAATTAGTTTCTACACGCTCTTTGAATGGCTTTCTTGTTCCTCCTAAAAACTGTGAATGTTTCACAGTAATCCCCTCATGATAATGGTTTCTCACTATAGTGCTACCTCTTCCAAATTCTGCTAGATTTTTATTAAATCTTTTTATATCTGCTCCGCTTATACCGTAGTCATGTGCACTACTGAAATCAATACCTGTTATTTCTCCTGCATGATATTTTTCATAAAATAACATAGTTTGCGCAAAACATTGGTCACTTGTATTCATATTTTGTGATATATCCACCACTTGCAAGTGGCCATTAACTTCTGTCACTGGCGCAAAATGAATGATTTTATTGTTGTCTTTATTTCTTATACAAGCAATTTTTATAGTTTTTTTATTTGTATTTTTACTAGGACTAATGAATTCACCATTAGGTGCGTCAGCATATGGTTGGAAATTATTCTCAGGATCGACGAATTCAAATTCACAATTATATTTTTCTGCAGCTAGTTTAAAATGTAGAGATCCTGCAAAGGTTCCTTTTTCTATATTATCCATATATTCCTTATATGTAGGAATAAGCGCAAATATTTTCCCATTTTTTATACCAATTCTTACGCTATCACCATATTGTGTCTTCAAGTCTCGTATAGATTCACCGTTTAAATTCGATACAGTTCCGTCTAAATATTCGGGATCGATGTATTTTACATCAATTAAATATCCTAATTGTTCCAAAGCACGAATCTTTCTCGAATTTAGCTTTTCCAATGATTTTTGTCCTTCCTCGTTGATTAAAGTAATAAATTCATGAGCTCTCTTATCTATATGTTCCTCGAGTTCTCTTCTTGCATTAGCAAAAGGAGATGTAAGAAATTCTGTTATCGGTCTCATAGCTTTATTTAGTATGAATTGTATTCCAGGTTTTAAAAAGTCCTGTTTGACTTTTTCTTTCATAGCTGCCTTCATTTGATCTTCCATAGACTTAATATGCTCTAAAATATTAGCTGATATCGATATATTTGTATTTTCTTCTTTTACCTTTTCACTATTCGATTTCACTGATTCTCGATTGAAACTGTCTAACAATTTTTTATCCAAAACTTCACAAAAGCGTTGACACATAAAACATAAATCTTCTAAATTCTTCGATAATCTTAATCTAGTTACCGATATATCAATAGCTTTTGCAATCGCACCCAATAGTGCTGCTTTATCCGTTTTTTTCTGTAGTATGTGTGCTGTAGTTGAAAGTGCTCCCGAGATTCCATGGGCTACTTGCATCGCTTTATTAAATATCGCATTGGCAAGATCCCCTTGTTGAAGCTCTAATAAAGTTGTCTGAATACACTTATTGATAATATTCTTCGCATCCTCAGCGCCGAATTTCTTATAAATATTTTCAAGTCGTTCACTTAAGACTATCTTTTTAGATCTATAGACTGCATTAGTGGCAATCCATTCATCCAAAATTTTCTCGAAATTCTTATCGATTATTTCCTTCATTACAAATTGACTTAATTCATCTGTTGAAATACTAACTACAGCCGTTGCAACACCAGTTATTAAATGAGTCATTGTTTCTTTCACTATGGTTTTTAATATCATTCTCTTTGTTGCTAATGCAATGGTCGCCTTACCTGCTTGCGCGCCTTCACTTAAATAGTTGCCAACACCTGCCGTCAATAAAGAAATAATTAAACTTTGAACCTTATGTTGACAATAAGCTTTCCAACTGAAGTTTCCTTGAACACTAGATTGAATAGCAAAAATAATATCTCCAATACCTTCTGAAATCAAAACTTGAGCAAAATAGTGTGCCGCACCACATGTACAGACATCCAAAGCAACGCCAGCTACAATTTGCGCTACTCCCAACATTGCACAACAAAATGCGTCCCAGTTCCAAATACTTTTAGCTTCCGTCAACGACAAAACTGAATCAAAACACATTACAACATAATCCATAATCTCTGGGGGTATCTGTCCTGTTTGAAACATTGTTTTAAGATTTCTTTCATTAATCTTAACTTTCGGCAAAGTTCGAAGTACACCTGCACATTGTTTCAAAATATTACTAATACTCTCTATGTATTCGTCGTATTCTTTGTTTTCTGATTTTACAAAATCACCAAAACCTGTCCAATCGGCAATATCATACGCTAAATCATCTTTCCGTTTTAAATTAAATACTTTTGCAACGACACGTTCAATTTGTTTTCGAATATCTTCTATTCTTTTTTCAGGATCGCAAGTAAATTTAAAATTTACTTTAGCACCTTTGATTACATTCAATTCTCTCAAACGATAGAAAAGTTCTTTGCTGACATCATTTGCTGTACGTAATGCTAGATTTTCTGCTGAAAGCCGACCATTATTGTCATATAACGTAATTAAGATATTTTCCAAATGTGCATAAAATGTTTTATAAGTATCAAAAGAATTTCTATTATAAAATCCCGAAAGTAACTTATATAGCGTCGATTCAAGAATATCATTGTCTTGTAAAACGGCTCGAAGTAGTTCAAATTCTTCTTTACTAAGATCAAACTTTTCTTTAGTCAAATTCAAGTCATTATCTTCGATTGCTTTCAATAGAGTTTTTTTAATGGATTTACTTTTATGATTTAATGAACCGATTTGGATAAAAGTCAATGATTCTATCTTTGATTTGATTTCTTCTCGATTTTGATCTGTTAATGGAAGTGAAATTTCGGATAAATATTTTTTAATTCGCTCGAAAGCTCTATTGTCAAGACAAAATTCGGTGTATGAATGAATGAATTTGATAGAATGAAATTCAAGAGCTAGATGAATAAAAATCTCATTTATTTTCTCATCATCTTTTATTCCAATATCTTTCATAACTTCAATTAACTGACACTTTGAAATAGCATTTTTGTTTGAGTCTAAACATATAGTTTCTCCTGATATCAATGTGTAAGATTCTTTTTCTAGGAAAAATTTCTTAATTCTGCTCTTTTTGTCACAAAAAACCTTATCATTAGTGGTATCATTAAATTTTTCACTTAGATTATCATTTATTCGGAGTTTCTCATTAAATTCTAAATATTTTAATATATTCGATATTTGTTCATCAGTAATGTTCGAGTCATGTCCAAATAATTTGAGTATATTGATGAAAGTAGTTTTCTTAATAATATCTCCTATACTTAACGGAAACTTATCAGTACCAGATAATGAATCGTTTATTGCATTCTGAAGTTCTAATGTTTTTTCTCCTAAACTTGTTTTTTCTATATTTTGTTTTAAAGTTTCAAGTATTTGAGTACCAATCTGAATTTTCTCTTCGAATACATTACTTAATAAAGAAGCAAGTATCTCTTTTTCCGCGCTGTCTAATTTTATCTTTTCACATATGAATTTCAAAACTGTATTTCGATTGATTCTATCTCCTTCACTCAGAACAATTGACGTCTTTCCTAATAATAAATTTTTAATATGATCACCTAATCCACAAAATACAGGATCATCTAGTTTTCCAACTAAATTATCCTGAATTTGTTCCGTGATTCGAATCATTTCTTCTGTTTTAATAAAACCATCAGTAGCAGTCAAAAACTTCTCTCTATGAAAAACTTTAGATTCAAAAAATTCTTCTTTGATAATTCTTTCCTTGAAACTCCTTTGTTGAGACTTAATTAAAATTGATTCCAATGCATCCAATACATCTTCTTGACAATATTTAAATACATCAGGAAATATTATACATTTTTTATCTTTTGTATATAATTCTAGAGGAGATATGATTTCTAATCCTTGAAGTTCCTTTCTTAATTCCCTATACTGAATTTCATCAAAACCGAACTTTGAAATTTTTGCATAATTAAACAAATCGTCTTTATTTAGTGGAAATTTTAGTATATGCTCATTTATAATTTTTTCCCATTTCTTATCCGTTGATTCTATTAAAACTTTTGATCCGATAACTATTTTTTTACTTATTCGAGTATCTTTAATAAGATCGAAATCATTGTTTAATATTTCTTTGTACACTTTAGTTGGATTATCTCCTGTTATTGTTCCACAACGTAAACTTTCCGAACTTATTTCGCTACCAATAGCTCCTAAAATTGCATTTATATGATGTGATAAAACTTGTGCGTCACCTTCATTCTGTTTCTTGAAATAGTTGACATTTAATGATTGACCTTTATTTTGTGTTATATGATTTAAAGAGAGTAAAATTTGATTACGTGACATTACAGTATTTCGTTTAGATTCTAATAAGCTGAGAGCTTTTTTAAGATTTACTTTTGCTTTAATTTTAGCATCTCTATCTCCATCACCCAAATGAATGATGCAAAAAGCGTTGTAATAATGAGCGATTTCTGAAAATTCCGGATGATCCTTTATTATTTGATTGTAACAATATTGTGCTTCGATATATTTTTTCTTATCCATAAATAATTTACTTAATTTGATTAATTCAGCGGGTTCAGTTATTAAACCATAAGTATTGGAATCGAATTCTCGTAACATTCTGTCTTTGAACTCTTTCAACTTATTTAAAATCAAATCTGAACCGGATACATATACTTTACTTAGTTTTTCATCCATTTCATTTAACCAAAAAGCCCAATGATTTTGTAAACTATTTAATTGTAAATCTAAATAACTTATATTGAAATCGGTATCATGATTATCCCAGGGAAAAGCTCGAACTAGTTCAGATTCAGTTACTTTACGCAAAAGGTCTGAACCGGGAAAGGAATTATCGTCTGTTTTCGAAAACTGCTTTTGTATTTTCGATTTAATTTCGTCTTTAAATAAATTAAATTCTTCGAATAAAATATTTTCTAGTTTAATTTTTGGAAAAGATTTTTTAACAATTTCGTCTAATCGTTCTTTTTCTTTCTCATCTCGTTCGTTCAAAAGAAAATCAACAGTCATATCGGGTATAGATGCCATCTTACGAGAATCATATACAATATAAGTTCCTGTACCTCGTTTTCCCGCTCTAGCCGTCCTGCCAAATGCCTGCTGTTGAATACGCAAATTTGCGGGTATATAAGATAGAATAACATGTAGTCCTCCATTAACATCAAGCACTTTATCAATACCTAAATCAGTTCCGCGTCCGGCTATATTTGTTGCAATAATAATATCGCCTGGAGCTAAGACATTTTTTTCAAATTTTCGATAGGCTCTATCATAAGTGTAGATATTTGCTTGCTGAAATTCTTGTCGAACTTTTGCAGCAATCTTTTCTAAATCGGCTATCTTTTCACAGATAATAAGAACAGCACGTCGATTATCTCTGTTCTCATCTGATAATATTTGATTGAAATCTCGAATATTTTTTTCTAATTTCATACGGTGTATCTGATGAAAACTAATAGCCTCTTTCAAAGAATTAATGGTTTGATTAATTTCCTCGATCTCCTTTCTTTTCTGATTGATTTCTATTTCATAATCCTGTAGCTGTTTGTAATCATTTTCGGATTTTTCTGCATCGCCATTTACAGGTGAATTTTGGATTTCTTTTGTTAAGCTATTCTTTTTTGTTCTCAATTGATCTATTGTCTCCGACAACTCATTGTAGGACTGTGTTGCGCCATTTAGTTCTGTATTTAGATCTTCTAATTGACTGTTTACTGTGTTTAATAAGCCTTGATATTGTTGCTTTATCGTTTCTATTTCTTCTCTTTCACTTTCACTTATTTCACGTGTAGTTTTCATTTTGTCTCTAATGTCTTCTATAATCTTTTCAAACCATTCTGATTCACTTTGACCAACAAATTCTTTTCTCTTTTCATATCGAAATCGATATTTTCGAAAACGTGGTAATTCAAAGCAATCAGTTCCATATTCAAGACTTAATAATTTTCTTTCTTCTTGATCTCCTACTGTTCCACTCATTCCGTTTAAACTATCATAGAGTTTAAAAAAGTTCATATTCGATATAAATACTGCTTTTAAGCTTTCATCACTTAACTTTCCACAATGTTTTAATTGTAAAAACTGATGTAATCCATTGCTCCAACGTGTATTCATCTGTTCAATACCTGTATCTTTATCCATAATCAGGATTTCTCCATGTTTAGTTGATTCCATGTCACCTATGATATAACTATCATTACTTTCGATATATTTCGCAGTGTATGCATTCATAATCCAAGTTTTTAAATTAATATCAATAAATTTTGTTAGTGTTCTCGGAATTTGTAAATCTTTATTTTTAATCATTAGCCTGATATACTTATGAATCTTTTCGACATTTTCTTCACTATAGGATTGTTCAACTCTATTATTAACTGATACCCAAATTTGAATGAACAAATCTCGTAAATGTCTCATATCAGCAATATTATGAGAAATATAGAGAATCTTTTCAGCATTATCGATAAACATATTATCAACTTCGTCAACAATTAAAATATCTCCTATTCGATCTCGAATATCTTTACCGAAGAATTTTGTAAGTAAAATATCTCGTTGAAAGTAACCTGTCTCACCATAAATAATTTGATTCTCTTGATATCGTTCTTTTCTAAGTGCTTGTCCTGTCTTTGGATTATCACAATCATCATCACAATTATTACTAACATTTAAACTAAATAAGGTAAAAAATTTTTGATAACCTTCATCGGGATCAGCACTCGCATCTCGTACAGCTAAAACTTTTGAACTCGTTACAATATCAACACGATCACCGATCAATGCACGCGAAACTGCTAACATAGCAGTTATCAACGATTTACCTTCACCGGTAGATATGTTACCTAATCGACCTTTTGCTGAACTATTCGGCTCTAAAAATATGGCTAAAGCGATTAATTGAATATCTCTTGGACGATATCCATGATAGATTTCTACTGCTCGTATAATGACAGCCATTATTTCCGGAAGATAGCCTCTATTCCAATCAAAGTATTCTTTGCTAGAACGTTTCTCTTTTCGTAATGTGTCAGCCCATTGTCGAATATTATCTTTTGTCCAAGTCTTAATTAAATTATTACATTCACAGATTGCTGAATCTTCTCCTCCATCATAAAATGAATTGATTCGCTTAAATAAATCGGCAATTCTAGTCTCTCCTAGCAAATGTTTAATCGATTCATTGATTTGTCCTTGCCCGATTTTTTCCTTCATTGCTTCAATCAATTGATCCATCTGTAACTCGTAGTGCTGCTTTTCAGTATACGCTTTCAAACAATTTTCCCACTGATCAAACGATTTATTTCTTATTTCTTCTAGACTACCTTTGTCTAAAGTAAAACCACCAAAAGTTAACTCTTCTAATAATTCATTGAGCTTAGCTAGATTACATTCGTTATCTGGAATCTTTTTTATGATATCTAATAAACTTTCTAAGAGTTCATTTCCTTTTTCTTCACGAATTCTATATAGATAGTCTACAGCATTTGATTGATCAATTTCAAAAGCATGCTGAAATATATGAATTTTTTCGAGACTTCTGAAAAGAATTTTTTTTTCGATCGGTAATTTCCATAGAGATAATGGTTTTAAAGATAATCTTTTTATTAACTGTTCGTCTAAGTCAATACGACTCTCGATAATTAAATCAATGAATTCAATTAAAAATTGTTTAAAATTATTCTCTAATAACTTCGATTCCTGATCTTCATATTCTAAAATCAATTGGCCAAATACATTCAAGAAAAGACAGTTTGGATCTATCGGTACTTTTAATTTTGCTTTCAACTGGCTTAGCCTATTTTCTAAATCATCGCCAAGATTTCCTCGTAACATTATTTTTAAATTTGATTCAATACGTAGAAATAAAATATTATATAACCATGAGCGACTTTCGGTAGTTGTAAGAAGCTTTTTCACTATGGATAAATCTCGAATATCCGAAAATGAAGAAATGATTTTTACAAGATCAGCTAATGAAATCTGAGTTAAATCCTTTCTACTTATTTGAACGATTATCTCAAACCAATCATCACTAGAATCTTTACTAAAGAACTGAAATAATTTTATGCTGTCATGAAATCGATCTTCAATTTCGTTTTTGTCATTAGTTGAAAATTGCTTAAGTATTTTTTGTTTGACTAATTTAATTTTTAATGCATCTAGTTCTTCTAGCCATGATAAAACAGGTTTGGAAAATATTTTCTCGAATTCAGGTGTTTGGTCATTTTCTTTATCAAATGACGAAATAAAATCATACTGTCGTTTTTCTTCATGATTACAGAACGCTCGAACTTCTATTCCATTTGAAGGATTCGTAATGTATTTAATAATTCGATTCTTGTCAAAATTCACAGAAATATCTCCTCCTTTCAATCGAATCATTTCATAAACTAATTTACAATTCTTTTCAAATTTCTCACGAGAAATTTTATTTCGATCAAAACTTAAAGCTGAAAGATTAGCTACTTTGTTTAAACTATCATCAACAATTATCGTGCACGGTTTATCATTCCCTGGATAAGAAATCTCAAGTTTTCCATTATCCCAAATGAGAAGAATTTCTTTTGTATTATTAATCGAATTTGGTTGCTCATTACAAAAACGAATGTCTACTGTACTGCTAATGATCTCCTCTAAACATTTTACAAGTATATCAGTTTTATCTTCGTTGTTCAACTGAAAACGAATCAAACTTTCAAGTTCATTTTCATCTAGTGAACAAAATAGAGAACAATATCGAGTAAGATTTGTTAAATATTGCTTTTTGTAATCGTTATTATTGAGACCTATCGTTTCAAATAATTTTCTAAACGAACTTTTCTTGCGATATAAATAATCCAATGGTAAAATATCAAAATCACCCAAAATATCATGAAGAGTCTTTTCGTTGATGTTTTCAGAATGAATATCAAAATTCTCATCAATAATTTTACAGAAAGCATCATTTAGCTTCTCTTGATTCTCTAAATTCTTCCAGATTTCGTCAAAATAATCCAATAATTTCTTATAACCTTTTCGCCTTTTTAATAACTGAAATAATGTATTTGATAAACCTACAGCTAAAGGAACAATTTCTTTAATCACATGATTCTTTTGTTCAGTCTCAGATTTAATTTTAATAATATAATAATGTGTCAATAAATATTTCAAATCAGCTAATTCATTACTGTTTTGATTGATTTCTATGAGGGCATTGAATAGATTCTTAATCTGTTCTCGTTTTAATTCACCGAAATGTTCGCTTAATCGAATCTTTAAAATAATCAAGTTTGTAGGAGTTATCTTCATGGACTTATGATTATTCATATTGATACTCTCGTGAATTTGTGTTAAATCAATCTCCTCAGCTGAAGAATCGTTCGATTCAAGTGTAAGCAGTTCATCTTTTTTGTTATTTAACATTTTTTCGATATCTTTAAAATACTCTCTACTTAGCTGATCAATAGAACCTTTGTTTGAGAAATTTCCTTTTAATTCTATGAAAAAGCTTAATTTATCCCGATCTTTTAATAGATTCATTAAATACAAAACACTCTTAACCGTAGTTACAGTTGCTTCGTAAAGACTAGAAATTGGATTTGCTTGTCGTTTTTCAATGAATTCTTCATATTCCTTTTCTACTAGAACATAATTATTTTCCTTATAAATTTTATACTTGCAACATGTTTTCAATTCGTCTATTTCTTTCCGTAAATCAATATCGAATGTTTCAAAAAAGTTCAACGCATTACAAAAATCTGAAAGAATACATTGATCTTTTCGGTTAGGAAACATCACATTAATAATAGTCGAATGAAGTTCTTTTATAAATTGAATAATCATTCCGATTTGAGACTCGGTTTTCAATTCAATTAATCCTTCGAATCGAAACAAATAGGTTGCATGTTTAATAATGTCGATAATATTTTCTGAAGTTACTTTCTTTCGAAAACCTTTAATTGCTTCTTGAAATAATTCTATTCGACGTGATGCATATAATTGATTTATCATTGGGAAAATTTCATCGAATTCGACTGCATCAGTCCAATTAAAATCATAAACCTGCTTTTGATTATTTAGCTTAACCTGTACAGAACATCGATTCAATTCCTTCGCTAGTTCAGATGAAAATCTTCCGTGTTCATCAAAAAAATCATCAAGTTTCTTTTGATTAAAAAAAGTTTGATGTTGTTTGATTCGCCTGTTTGGAATTGTTACTGAACGATTCGAATCAATGATTTGACCTTCAAAAACAGTGTTCGATGTTAATTTTTCAAAAATTCGCTGATTTAACTCCGAACACACAATTTGTTCTATTTCATCGTTGCTTTTATTTTGAACTTGTTTCTCTAACTGACCAAATAATTTCATTCGATCTTCATAAAAAAGATCGTCATTATTTTCATTGAAAAATTCATCAATTTTTTCCAAACAAAACTCAATGAATTTCTTTTCAAGTTTATGATATGTTTTACTCTGTGATTGTAACCTAAGTTCATATTGATGAATGATATTCTTTTTTTTACGTACTAGTTCTAATTCGCATGAATGTTGCTTTTCAAAAATAGGCTTATAGAATGATTCAATTAGATTAACAAATAAACTAGTTTCATATTCTTCTAAAATCATGATAATTTCATCGAATAGATCGTTTTCATTCAGTGATTTTAATTGATTTATTTTGTCACTTAATATCTTTACATGTTCAAATTCAAATTTGACGTTGGTTTTAAGATGATAAAATAGCTCTGGAAGTAATGTAACATTCTCACTACTAAATAGATTTAAAAGTTTTGTTTGCTTATCATCATCATTGCTTGTAGAATGTTTTGTTAAAAATTTCTCAAGTTGCTTATCAGCTGTCTCTTTCCTGAATGATTCAATCTTTTCAATATAATGGCATTTTATTCTACCTAATACTTCATCAGTAGTAACACTTTTATGAACGAAGCTTAGATATACTAACCATTCTTGTTTTATCTGTGTGCTATCTTCTACAGAAAATTCGAATACTTTAGCTTCACCTTTGTATGAAAATCGAATTTTTTTTAGATTTTGAATATCGGCATCTGTTGGATGGACATTATCTATATGTTTACCATCTTTTTCATTAGGTTGTAGGGCTCTAAACCTATCTAAAAATTGTAATTGTCTTTCATAATGTGATTGTATTTCATTGATAAATTCTTTTAATTGAGAATATAACTTGACTTCGTTTGCGTCTATGTTGAAATCACTGTTTAAAACAAATAAAACTCGATAAATAGCATTTCCTAGATCGTCTAATTTATCTATTTTCTCCGATAGATCATTTAAACAGCGTATAACAGATGCAGAATTGTATTCGCATACTTGAAAATATTTTTGCAGAAGAATATCTTGAAAATCCTTTGAAGATTTATTGTCTTGTAATTTTTTTTTAAGTGTTCGAATTATGTCAAATGCATTGGGTAATATTTGGAAACTACATGAATGTAAGAGACAACGAAATAATTTAAGATTATTTACACAGATATCTCCAAAAAGTTCTTTTAAAAATTCTTCATTTTCTGTAATCTTAGAGATTTTAGTTGTTAGTATTTCACTTAAAGTATTCTCAATTTGACTCCATTCTTGCTCGTTGTCTTGATTTTTAGCCTCGAAGTATGAATTAATTTGATCATTAATATTTTGTTCAGTTAAACTATTTTCTACTTCTAACCGAAATAAAGTATCCTTTAAATTATTATCTAATCTATTCCATATTTTTTTCAAATTATTCCGACAAAGATGTTCAATCTTTTTTAACTCTTGCTTGATTTTTTTAAATGTCTCAATGTATTTATTAGTTTTCTCTCGTGTTCGGTCATTTTCCAATTCATAACGTAAATTATGGTAAGAATAATCCGAATCAAACAAAACATTCTCATCTGTTGATGAATTAGTTGTTTGAGAAGTATTCGAAGAACTCTGATAGAAATAGCTTTCTTGACATAATATTTGGAACATAAAAAAACATTTTTCAAGATTTTCATTGATATTTTGATCAAAAATATATCGAACTTGTTTCTTATAATTCTTTATAGCTTGAAAACGCATTGCTTTTTCGTCATAAGTGTCATAAAGTTCATCAAAGACATGTAAAAGAGTTCTTTCGACAAAATTTTGTATACTAGATAATGGTGTATTTTCTAAATCAACATTTTGAAGTTTGTTTTTAATAGATTCTTTTATTTCTTTTATGAATTCGATGTCTTTATTTCTTTCGTTCAATTCTTCATCGACTTGCTCATTTTTTTCTTGTTTTTCTTGAGGAGGATTGATTAAACTCACTAATTTGCTATAGACAGGTTCAATATTATTCTCGTCGCATTGATTAATTGTCTCCTCAATTATTTGTTTCTTATTTTCATCAAAATGAACATATGTCGAAAGTAATTTATTTACGACATCCTGACAATTTCTCGATAAATGGTCTTTCTTTGTTAACGTTATTATTAATCGATTTAAACGAATTTTATTTCGAATTTTACCTAAAAGTTCTAAACGCATTTCAGCTAAGTATGTTAATGGCCTAGAAAATTTTTTTATAACTTCTTCGAATTTTGTCAATAATTCAGGATCTATAGTGTTCTTTGCGAAGTTATCAAAATTATGAATAATAACTTCAAAAAATTTTCTATCACTCTTTAAAGATCGTTGATAAAAATCTTCTTTCTTCTCACTTAGAGCTTTCTGAAAATTTTCAAACAACGAAATAAGTCGTTCGAAACTTGGCTCCTTATTAAACTCGAGCATTTCCAATTCGAGCGAAGTCAAGCATAAATAATAATGATGAAAGTCAATACTTGTACATTCTAATCGAAATAATCTCCTCAAATCAAATATTGCAATAACTTGTTCAACATCATCAACAATATTAATCCGTTGAAAAAACCGCTTTTCTTTTATATTTCTCAGTTCATTTTCTATATTGATCAATAGAGTATTATTGAAATCACCTACATCTTTTTTCAAACTCGATAACTGATCGAAGAAATCTTTATCCAAATAAGAAAATAGTAGTTCTTCATTTTTGCGATTTAAATAATCTGAAACTAATTTAAGATTTGTCAATAAATTGTTTCTAGTTTGTTCATCACGTCTATCCAGAAACTTTTCGATAGTTATTAACTGCATTCGTTTCATAAAACTTAAAAACACATTATTGAATTCAGTATTATTTAAATCTTCAATAACAGTATTTATTCCTCGAATATTTTCATTGATTTGGCTGATATTAATGTCACAAGTATAATGAATTCCTCGATAGAATCGCTCGATTTGGTTTAAATCAAATTCTAGATCGCTTATTTGTATTTGAGAGATTTTGTTAAAAAGATCTACGATTAATTTTAATGATTCTATTAAGAAAGGATACGGGTCAAAATCTTCGATTGTTGGCTTTTTTGCAGGACTCAATAATGATTTTGTATTCTTTTGAATAGTTTTATTTATATCGGACGTGAGAAATCCCCAAACTTGGTCTTCCAAGAATCTATCATTTTTTGTCTTATCAAGTATTTTAGCTAGTTGCGGAAAAGAAGAAAAATACGCATTAGTCTGTCCATTATTCGTTAATCTTCGAACAAATGGTGTAAAAGCAATGTTTTCGATTTGATTCAAAGGTGGTTTTCGATTTTTTGGGATGTCAATGTCGATGTCAGGATCCAACTGATAATGGATTTCATGTTTTTGTTCATGTTGTACTTCTTCTTGAGTTCTTTGCAAAACATCTTCACTCAAAATAGTTTCATTTTTCATTAACTTAAGTTTGTCATCCGTGAAACGATTCAGTTTTTTCCTATTCTCTCGTAAATTACTAGCTATCTTCGCTAATTCTTCTTCGATTTTGGCTTTTTCTTTTTTCTTTTCTTTCAAAAGAAGTTCTTTGGCTTTTTTATATTTGTTTAAAGATTCTTTCATCTGATTATATTCTTGTTGATATTGAGCATGCAAGTTTGAATTGTTTGTGAAATTACTCATTGAAATCTTTTGACTTAAGGCGTTTTCATTTCTTTCATCTCGTAACTTTTGTTGACTGGTCATAAGGTCAATTTCTTGTTTTAATTTTAATGCTTCCTGTCTGTTCAATTGTAGATCTGTCGTTCTTAGTTCATTTATTCTATTTTGATATACACTTATTTCGCTTTCTAATTGAGCTATTGTTTGTTCTTTTGATTTGACATCTGTCTCTAATTGTTCTTCTTTTGATTTAAACTCCGATATCTTATTTTCAAATTCTTGTTTTTCTAACTTGAGTTCATCGATTCTCTGTTGATGTGAATCATTTTGGATAGTTTCTGAAAACTCATTCGATTTCTCAAGTAAAGAACGATCTAAATTCGAAGTATTAGCGAAATCTCTCTGAATTATTTGAGATTCGTTTTCAGTCTCTTGTTTAAAGCGACTTGTTTCATTTTCTTTTGATTTTCCTTGCGTACTTTTATCTCTTCTGGGATTTTGTTTATATTGTGCGTCATCTTTACTCATTCTATAGGGTATAGTACCGTCAATCAATAATGGAAGGGGAGCGAGAACGATAGGAGCAGATAACATGAATAAAACTGTGGCAGCTGTGGATACACCTGTATTTCCGAATTGGGTATTTTTTTCTATTTTCTCTCGTAATGCAGGATTTTTCTCTAGCAAATAAGGGATGTCAATTTCACCATTTTCGGTCGTTGTTTTGTGGAAAAAGCTTTTTTTATTTCTAACTTGATCCATCCCAATAATGGTTGGTTCACCACCTTCTCCTCCCTTTGGTGTATTATCACTTGACAAATCAGGATCTTTACCTGATAAACCTTCATTCCGTTGAACTCGATCTTTAATTTGTTCGACTAGATCACCTTGACCATGACTAATCTTTAACTTTCCTGGTTGACCACCTTTACCACCACGTCCTGAAAAGCCTGCATTACCTCCATCTCCACTCTTAGTTCCTATCTGACCTAGTCCAAAAGTAGTTTGCCCTCCTGCAAATCCACGAGTATCTTCTGCATTTCCATTTTCTCCATCGTTTCCCTTACGTCCTCTATCGCCATTACCACCTAACTGACCGTCACTGCCTTTGCCACCTGAAAGCTCGATAGATTCTAACAAATCTAATCTTTCGATTATTTCATCTATTTTAATAAAAATATTTCCTGCATGTTGACCATGTCGACCGAATTCACCATCGTATCCAGCATGACCTCCTGGAATATCAGCATAATCGCGTTTCTTACTTCCATCTGATGCTTGTTTAAACTCAAATTCAGACGCATCTGATCCGGTAGTTATTAATTTAACCGGGTTTTCTTTATTTCCACATTTCATTCGTTTAGCTCGAACTATTAAATCAATACCTGGATAGTACTCACTGGTATCTAGTAAAAAGGAACCTCCGCAAAGAATTTCAATTTGATCGACATAACAACAAACAATTTGTTTGTAATCAATCTTCAATTCGTTTAACTGATTGACAGCTTCACTATTTTTTTTGTTTAATCTATTAGTCCACTCATGCTGTTGATATTTAATTTTGATTTTCTCATCAACAAGTGATTTTATCTTTTCAGGTAAATCACTGAACGAATTGATTCCATTTTCCGCTACTTTCAAAATATTCTCCTCGAAATACAAGGAACCAACTAGGCATCTTATTTCTCTTTCAATTGTAGCTTTTACAGTCTGATGAATTTCTTGATAAGAAACATTACCGCTAGTGGAAATTTTATATTTTTCAACTTGAACTGAATCTCCCTTGATATTCTTGCCAAGTGCAGAAACTAAGCTACCATTTAATGGACCTAAGAAACGTTTAGCTAATTGTTTTAATTTAATATGTAAATTAGACTTTTCATCACGAAATAAATTGACAGGATTTTTGACGTAGTCGTCAACGTCTTTTTCCTTGAGATTTTCGAACAAAATCTTTTTCAAATCATCATCCTCTTGTAAAACATTATATAATTCCAATAAATTTTGCACCGAGTCGATTCTCTTGAAAATCGACTGTCTTTTCCAGAAAATCTGCTCATTAAGAAATGCTGTATTTATATTCAGTAAAAACTGTTTCCAAGCCTCATATTGATCGGTTTCTTTTTTCTTTTCTTCTAGTTTCTTTTCTTGATCTTCTCTGTCCTTAAGAATCTTCTTTTTTTCGGTCTCTAAATCGATTTTCTCCTTCGATAGTTTTGATTTTTGTTCTATTATTTCATTTAATTTTTGCTGTGTCTCTTCTATATTTTTGGCGATATCTTTCGATTGAGTCTGTAAATTTTGTATTTCTTCTTTGATTTTGCAAATTTCTGCTTCATTGTTAATCATATTCTCGCTCAATTTAGTTAATGTATTCTTCAATTTATTCAGTTTCGATAAAATATTTTTCTGTTTATTTGCCAAATCTTCAATTCGTTTCTTATAAGTTTCTTCTGACTGATTTAAAGCCCCAAGAATTCGGTTTAAATCGGCTTCAACCTTAGAAATTTCTCCTCGCTTCTCATCTAGTTTGTTTAATAACTGTTTTTCTCTTTCTTCATCTTGTAGAATAAGATTTGTTAAATCCATTTCTTCATTTTCATTTTTTCTCAGCTTCTCTAAGCGAATTTGTTGTCGTCTCTCTTGTTCACGAAGTAACACTTTAGTCGCTGCTGTCTTATAAAGATCTTTAATTTTAATCAAACTAAAATTTGAAATCTCTTCGAATTCTGAATCAAACTGATTCAATTTTAATCCGAGTTCTTCTAAATTTTTGTCGACATTCGACAAGAAGTAGAATAACAACGGATTTGCATATGATGAAAAAATCGCATTAAATTCTTTGACTGAATAAATTTTCGCTAATTGTGCGATTTCATCTTGGTAAACACGCGTCAACTGATTCGATGTATGTAGTTTTTGTTTATAAGCATATGCTATTCGTTTTCGACATAAATCTTCCAATAGATCTGTGCCATTTGCTAGATCAGCAAGAATTTTATTGATATTTAACTTGAAATTAAGATTTTCATTATCGATTAATTTAACTGTTTGATCATGTTTCAAAACAAAATAGAGATCGTCTTGTTTAAAAAGAAATAATTCATGTTTCTTCTCAACTTTAGTGCTCGTTAGAGTTTCACTTTGTTTTCCTATTTCGAAAATTGTCACTTGCGGAATATAACCTTCGTCCGAATATTCTTTATTAACTTCTGACAAAGCTTTAGAAAGATCCGAATGATTTTCTAATTTCATCAAAATTTTCAATAGACCTTGTTCAATAATGGGATCGAGTGGATTGAAACCATCGATCTCATATAAACGTGATCGATCTAAGATCTCGGCTATCAAAACTGAAATAAAAGATTCGATTGGACTCAATGTTGTTCCATGATCGAATTGATCGCAACCTGATAAACGAATAAATTGTAACATTAAAAACTTTTCAACATCTTTGAATTGAGTAAATTTTTTTTCGTTCAAAGTAATGTTCCGTGCATCAAGAAGAATTTGTCTCTCAGCTTTCAATTGAATTACGTATTTGTCAACTGAGTCAAGATGTTCCAGTAAACGATTAATATTTTTGATAGCATCTTGCTGAGCTTGTTCATATTCTTTCGGATCCGGTAGAGGATAAGCATATTTTTTACCCCAGAGACTAAATCCATAATGAGTTGAACTATTTATTTGAGACGAGTTACTCAATAAGGTTGATTTCTCTTGAATTTGTTTAAATTCTGTCAAAGACTTCAAATAATTCAACTGACGTTTGGTGACTTCGAATCTATGAGCAATATTGTTTTCTTTTACATGGCGTTCGACTTCTTCTTTGTCACGAATTAACTTCTTTAATTCGTCTTCTAATGATGAGACTGTCGTGTTTAAAGTATTTGATCTGTCTTCGAAATTCGAACTATGGTCAGAATTCTTTATTTTAGAATCAATTTGTTTATCCTCGTTTTCACATTTTAAGTATTTAAGATGCTGTATTAATTTTTCTATTTGCTGAATCTGAACTTTATGGAATGCTGAACACGGATCCAACTGAGTTGTTTTTTTAAGCAAAGCTTCGTAGCTCGTAATCTGTTTGTCAATATCTTTCATGTCTTTTATTTTTTTATATTCAGTCGCATATTCAAGTCTGATATCAAAGAATTTCTTCTGTTCTTCAAGAAATGTTGTAATCTCTTGTTGCTGTTTAATACGTGACTCAATATATGTTGTTTCTTTTTTAATATCGCAGATTTTCCCGTTGTTATTCAAAATTTCTTCTCGATGTTTTAATAAAGTACCGCTTTTCGTTTCCTTTTCTTTTTCAGTGTTTTTCTTTTCTGTTTCCTTCTTTTCGATGCTGAGCCTTAGTTCTTCTATTTTTCTATCATAGTCCTTTCCGATTTCTTCTGCTGCAATCTGTAGCCAGTTTTTAATCTCTACTATTCTATCAATAATTCCTGTTAAATCATTGACATGTTCTCCAATGTTTTTTTCATCATCGATATTTCCAACAGAATGTGGATAGTTCGATAGTGATTTAAGAAAGTTCCTTTTCATTACACTATCTACACTTTTTTTTCCAGAATCAAACTCACCCTCAACAAACTTTATTGATTCTAGTACTGCATTCATATAATGACAAGTGTAACCTTTTGTTGGAAAATCCTCACAATTTTTATGCGGCCGATATTCCCTTCCTTCATGCCATACGACTTTATCTGATCCACCTACACTTTTAAAAATATCCTCAGCTAGTTTCTTTCTAATCGCATTTACCTTTTCTTTTTCTAATTTTCTTTTCTCGTTCTCTAACTCTTCGATCTTCGTATCTATACTTTTAATTTCACTCTCAAGAGATTCTATTTCTAGTTCGAGTGTAGTAATAGAATAATCTAAATTCTTGTTTTTATTTTCCAAATTCGTTAACTCGTTATTTTTCGTCTGTAAATCATTCTGAAATTTTGTCAAAGCATCGCGTTCGTTTTTTAAATATTGTTCTAGTATGGCAACATCTTTTTGCTCTTTCTCGATATCAAATCTATTCCAATCAATTGTTATTTTATATTCGTCGGTTTTCTGCTTTTTTGATTGTTGAAACTGATAAAGCTCAAGCTTATATTCAAATTGAGACATTTCTATTTTTAATACATCATTCAAGTTTGCGTCGTTTTCTTGCATTGTTTGATTCTCATCAGTGATATGTTGAGATATTTTTTTAATTTGTTCTTCTTTCTTCTTAATATCTATTTTTAGTTTACCGATTTTGTCAAAACATTGTTCAAACTCATTAAGCTCGCCTTCAAGTTTAGATATTTGTTGTTCTGTATTATCGTCCATAACAATTTCTAACGTTTTGATAGTTTCATCGATTTCGTTTAGTTTCTTTTTATTTTTAATATCATCATCATTCTCTTGAATATGCTTATTTTGCTCCATAAGAAACTCTCGAATCATTTTATCTAATTCTCCTCTTTCCAATTTTTCCTTAATTTCTTTTGATTTATTGAATAGGATATGTCTTCTCAAAAGATATTTCAAAATGTCAAATTCTTTCCTATTCAAAAGCTTGACTCCCTGATTATTGCTACAACTTAACGAATTTTTCATTTTATCGTAATTGTATTGAATATCTTTGTAGGAAAACCTACATAAATCTCCAATTTCGTCTACTTTAATATTAATTTCTTTCAACAAATCAATTAAAGAATTTTGTTTCTTTTCAAGTTCTTTCTTTACTGTTGTTAATTGCTCATGTGTACACGAGAATATCTTATCTTTGTCATATTGAGTATGCGTACAACTTCGAATAGATTGAATCAATGATTCACGAGACGCTTCTTCTGTACTACTGAAACATACCTGAACACTGGTAATATTCAATAAATTTTCGAGCTTCTTCTTAATATAATTTGGATCAGAATTTAAATTTGAATTATCAATAATAAATAAGAACGATTTGCTATCGAAGTGATAGATTTCATTCAGAATTTGAAATGTAATTATTGATTGAATATTAATTGTTTGATCATCATCAAGATCAATTATGAATAACAAAATAACAGAATTGTTCGATTCAAATATTTTTTTCATATTTTCACAAGTCGATTTGAAATTTTCATGATCAGATCCATTTAAATTTGAACTACATTTGATTGTATAATCTTTTTGATCAATTGATAATACAGTTGTGGCAGTTAAAAGATTTCTTAACAATGATTTGTCATCATCGCTTTCACCAAATATAATTACAGAATATTGATTCCTATTTGAAAGAAGTAGAGATTAAATTTTACATAGGAAAATCCTTTTCTCGACTAGTTATTTGGATCGATCGTAGTCAATGAAATAGAATAATACTATTTCAGTTATAAAGAAAAACTAAAGATAAATTTGTACTATCTTATGAAGGAACATCCTCAATACGCTCACTCTCAATAGGAATAACAGACCATGCGATATGTTTATTGAAATGTAATATCTACCACAGAATCGTCATTGTAATTCAAAACTTACATTTTAAAGCAATCAATGGATTAATAATATGATTGTCAAAATAGGTATTGGTACTATCAATTCATCTAAAAATAAATAATATCTGAGTCGTCCAAACATTATATCAATAGTAAGAAATACGACTATAGAACTTCACTTTGATTTATCATGTGACCCATTTATTCAAATACACAATTGGTATTTTAATATGTTATAAAATTCAAGAAATTTACGAGTTGCGAAAGTTCATATTATAAAAGAATACGCCTGTAACATCATAAACAATGAAAGTGTAACACTGATCTGTGCAAAAAACGAATGCAAAAAGAACCTTTGGTTGAAATCTTAAAACTATCTATTGCATCCAATAATTTTTTTTCTTTAAAGGAAATAATATTGACAGCTACTAGCATCTTGATAGGTGGCAATTTAAATAAACCACTTTAAACTTTTCCAAATAAAAGATGTTATTCAACTACATTTTATTAGCATGCAATAGCAGAGATCAAGGTTTTTTCTGGATAGCTTCTAACGTTTGTAGAGCCCTGAGACGATTATCTCGTTCTTTCTCAACAATTGAACGACTGAATAAAATCTTTTGCACTATTAAATCTAAACTGACATTCTTGTTTTTATTAAAAACAAAATACGTACATAAAAAACCAGACGAATCTATGTGAAGATAGCTATAATAAAGGAATAAGGATGTTGTTGATTGGAAGACGTGGTAGGAAAAAACCCAAACGAGAGAAGAAGCTTTCTGTCATCATATCCTATTTTTGTAGAGAACAATAAATGAATCATCAAAGATTATACAGTCGTGTAATGACTCATAAATCGTAGTTTGTTGTTTTTTAATTCGAATCTGATGATAAAATAGTATATTTCGAAACGCTATTCAAATAAAATAAAGTTTAATAATGAAATCTTTAAAAGCTATCGTTCAATCAATGTTACTTATCATTGATAATAATTTCTTTGCTTTAAAATCTATTATGATCTAATAAAACATGCATCTGCCGTAGATCATTTAAATTCGCAAGTTGAATTATATGGATTGGTAATCATAAAGTTATTGTTAAGCATATCAATAGTAGGAAAGTCGCACACGTATACGGATATAACTAGTCGAAAACAACGTCTAGACATAGAAGATAGGAACGATAAAAAATATAATTCTATTTTTTTTCGTATTCTATTTAAATAACAAATTTAAAAATAAAAATAAAAATCATGGTTCTGGTTTAGTTTCAGCGGCTTCAATAATTAATTGTCTCCATGTTACCGTTCCACTCATTTTCTGATCGAAATAATTATACGAATTGTCAGCAAATCTCCAATCACTTGAGCAATCTTGGGGTTCGTCGTCTGCATTCTCTTGTACTTTTCCTTGAAATCTCCACCAACAATTATTAAAAGCACACGTTTGAGGATTGACGTATTCTTTACAAATAGGACAGTATGTAGTTTGTTTTTTTGAATCAGTGAGTAAATCAAACTTTCTATAACCAATAGGAATAACAACAGATTGACCTTTAGCAGCACAGTTATTCGTTTTACATTGACCTTCTAAACATAAACCAGGTTTAGCAACTCTCCAAAGTGGACCTGTTGTTGTCCATTTTTGTTTTTTCATAGAGCTCGCGTTATTTAAATTGGCAAATTTCACTCCTATATGAGAGCGAGAACCTGCTATTACCGCCATTAACTTCGAGTCATCTGCAATTCCATAATCTTTTAATGTAACTTTGTCATCGAAAAGTTTTGCTTCATCATAATAAAGCCATACTGTTGTTGGATCTCCTTTGTAATTTATTTTTTTCAATAGAATGTTTTTTAATTCTTCAGCTGTGATCGAATCTTCAATATCCAAAGCTTCTACTGAAGAAATTCCAAAACAACATCGAACAGTTATCTTCATTGTTAATCTAACTAAAGTAATTTTAATGGTGTGATAACATCAAGAAAAAAAACAAATACTAAGAGATCCATTCTCTTTTATCTTATCTCTGCATAAGAATGCGCACGAGCTCTTTTATGTTGGAAAAATAAATACTCCCCCTACGAATGCAATTTCATTTTATTTATTTTAGACAAAAAATCAAAATGGCAACTAAAACAAGACCAAAACGAAAACTAGCTCTCGTTATTGGTATTGGCAACTATGCTGATGATCAAAATCTTCCCAATGCAATAAACGATGCTCAAGACGTTACAGCTGCATTAAAACGGATGAACTTTATTATCGAAGCTGCTCAATTAGATCTTAATTACGAAGAGATGAAAGTTGCTCTTACGCGTTTCGAATGCTCGATCAAACCGGGCGATTTAGTCTTGTTTTACTTTGCTGGACATGGAATACAATGGGAAGTATGTATAGCAGTAGTTCAAATAAACTCGACAATAGTATTCATATTCAATGTTTTCGTAGAACAAAAATTTTCTTATTCCATCAAACAATCAAAATATTGACTACAAGAAATTACATCACTTTGCGATCAACGCTCAAAATGCACTTAATACTTTTAACGATAAAGAACCGCTCGCAACAATATTTATTTTAGATTGCTGTCGTACATATCATAGTTCACGGAATGATATACTTGACATGCGTGGTCAATTGACAACACCAAAAAAATTAGATGAACCAGCCGGAATGTCGACAGATGAATCGCTTATTGTATTTGCTTGTACAGATGGTACTGGAGCATCTGAAAATAGTTCAGAAAGAAATGGTTGTTTTACAAAATGTCTACTTCGACATATTGAAAAGTTGAATACACCTGTTCACACAATGTTAACCGATGTTATAGGAGACGTTAAAAAAGAATCAAATAGATCACAAATTCCAAAGATTTACACTTCATTATCATATTCGGATATCTATTTGACTGAAGATATTCCGGGTAAGTTAAGAATATTTCTCTTCTATGAATTTCTCACGATATTTGTAGATAATCCTCAACAACCACTTACTACCGAAGGTAAATTTAAAATATTGCTCATCTATAATTAGCTTGTATTGTGTTATTTATCTTAGTTTCACAAAATAGCGTCGTACAAATAGAAAAGAAAAATATTGAACTGTACGAAGAGATTGGTAGCGGTAGTTTTGGCACTGTCTATCGAGCTAAATGGTTAACATGCAATACTATTATCGCAG
>Ga0209935_1002170_pt1 | contig 25489 bp, 38 predicted proteins | sample ThiBio_1000_plan_2_FD_183958 | JGI IMG/M metagenome (GOLD analysis project Ga0209935, IMG submission 183958) | Wastewater bioreactor microbial communities from Cape Town, South Africa - Thiocy_cont_1000_plan (SPAdes) | ecosystem: Engineered > Bioreactor > Thiocyanate-remediating >...
ACATCATCGACGCTGAGGCTGTCCCAGAGCCGATTGATCCATCGCTACCAATCTGAGCCACGGCAGGGCATAAACCGGCTTCAAACGGTTCTATGTCCTATTTTTACATGTATGTCGGCTGGACCCGAACTCCAGCCTGGTGGCCTGTCAGCGCAGCCTTCATGAATCGCGAAACCATGTGCCGCGCATCGTCTTTGGCTCGGGCTACGCCAGCATCCGCGCTGCGCCCGCCAGTATTCTTGCTGATCACTGGCATGCGCGTTCTGCGGCATAGCGCTGCCAACCGCTTGCGCGATGCGTCGTCCACCGGCGCACACTGCCGGGCATCGCCGTTCAGGTTGGAGTCCACAAACTGCACCCACACGCGATCCGGGCGGCCCCAGCGGTCCTTTTCCACGGCAAGCACGTACGCTTCGTCATACCACTCAATGCTGATCGTGCCTTGACGCGCGGAGAGCGGCAAACGGGAGCGCTCAAGGAACTTTTCCCGAGGCATCGCTTGGACCATTACCGGCTCACCCGCAACGAAGTCGCACACGTCTTCAGGCGCCACTTTCGTCACATAGCCATTCGGGGAGCACACTTCCAGGCGATTACCGACGATCCGTTGAAAATAGAAATACGGAAGCTCGTCGCGATACCCCATTTGACGCCCAACGAGCATTTCTCGAATTTCGGCTGCATCGTTGATTTGCACGCGATCCAACGGGCGCAAACCAAGCAAGCGGCAGCAAAAATCGGTTTCAGCAATTATTGCCCGCATGTCATAACCTATTCCGGCAAGATCGCCAAGCCCTTCTCAAGGAGGTGGCTAGCGATCAACTCATCATCCGGATAACGCCATCCACCATCGGGGTCGGTCATCATCCGGATTTGAAATTCAACAAACCAGCGAATTTCCGCTGCACACTTTTTCTTATCAACCGGCGTGCATAGCGCATAGATCGCCGCCAGGTCAATATCAACGGTGATTGCAGTTCGCACCTTCATGCACGTTCCTTTCCCGGGTTAGGTCGGCTGCTGGTAGGCCCCGGCCTTGCGAATCGTCATTTTCTTGAGAGAGAGGACCATGCTTACACCCGGCTCAGGCGTTTGATGATGTTGGCGTCGAGGCCAACGACGTAGTGCAGGTACATCATTTTTCGGACCGGGCCCGGCATGGTGCGGCCGGATTCGTACCGCGAACCGCCAGACTGAGACACGCCAAGGGGGGACCAGAAATCGGCTTGATTGAGGCCGAGGCTCTTTCTGGTAGTGACGGCAAAATCGGCGTTGATGACGATGGAGTTTTTCATTTGGTATGTCTTCCAATGTTTGGTTTGCGAAAGGCTTCCGAGTGCCGCTTCCGCGGCTTTATTAATTAATGCGATTCTGGCTGATCTTCTCGCTTTGCTGTCCTGCCAAGGCGTCGCCAGCCCATAGAGCTTCCCCGCTTTGTAGTGATCTGATGCCATGGTAGATCGTTTAATTAAACATCGTCAAGTTATTTCGCATTTTTCTGTATCTTTTTTTGCACCCTGGCATGTGCCTCCCGCATGGCCTTCCGGTAAGCCTCGGCCCTGCTCGGGGCGTAGCCATCGGCTACTAGGCCATCGAGCAGCTTGAGGTCGTCACCATGGGTATCCACCCGCACGGGAGCACCTCCGCTCTCCGCCAGCTTTGTCAGGTGCGCACCGGCCCGCTTAGTGCTAGTGCTGTCCTTGCCTCGCTTGGGCTTCTTCTCTTCAATCATCGCTTCTCTGTGTAAAAGGCCGCTCACGGCGGCCTGGGGGTGGAGGTTGTTCTGTTTTGCGGCAAAAGCCTTTTCAGTCAGCCGGACCTCAAGAGCCGACTCACACTCCCGAGAGCAACAGCCGCTATACTGTAGGGCGTAATTGATGGTGTCGTAGAACGCCACCGGCTGCCCGCAGCCATTTACGCAACTCTTGTGTTGATCCAACCACGCCCGTAACGATGCTGCACGCTCATGGCGCTGTTGTTGCTGCCGCTTGGCGCGTTTCGCGTAGTAGCCCGCCTGGTGCGGCTTTGGCGTGAAACTACCGTAGCGGCCGGATACTTTCATGGTTGCGCGGCCCTTTCCGCCTAGATGGTAACGGTCATAATGGAGCCCAAAATAAGAGCCATTCCGATGGCTCCGATACATACGGCGCCAGCTCGAATGGCCGCTTCGTAGGCACGGCACTTCGGCTGTTCGCGTTCGATCCAGCGCTGCCGCACCTGGGGGTTATTCAGCTGGGCAGTAAGCGCAATCGTCTTCTGACGCAAATGCTTTGCTAGGGTGAGGGAAGTGACAGACAGCACTAACAGAAGAACGCCGAAGAACAACTTTGCCGTCAGCATTTATGCCCCCTCGTGGCAGGTTGACTTGGGTAGAAGAAACTGCCTGCTCTCATACAAATACTCCACTAATTGTGAGTAGCGCAACCATTGATACCTTACGGGCAATCGTCTGCCGCTCGATGCGCTCACCGAGATCGACGTGGAAGGCCATCTGCGCGACCAGGGCCAGAATCAACATGGTCGGAGGGAAGAAGACTGCCATCGCGCTGAACTGCGCCGTCGTTGTCATCGTGATACCGACACCCCAAGCTATTGAAGTCATCACATCGAAGGACTTGGCCAGCGTACTGAGCTTGGCATAGGAAATCACTTCCTTGGTCAGGAGTAATGGAAGCTTGCGCCGCACCGCGAGCCACGCGACAAGAAACGCCGCGGCCCAACCCCAAACGTTGGTAAACAACGAAATGACGTTTAGACCTTCGTGTTTGAACATCCACTTCGCGTAGTAGAACTCGGCACCGGAGTAAATGAACATAACGCCCAGCGCCAGGATCGTTGGGCGATCGAAACTGAGCTTGCCATCGAGGGCAAACCCAATACCTCCGGCCACCAAGCCGACGACGGCAAGGCCCTGCGTCAGCGACACCCGCTCGCCGATGGCGTGATCGATTATCAGGAAGATAAGCGGCGCCACGTAACCAAGTACCGCTATAGTGGTGACGTTAACTCGCTTCAGGACTACTGTGTAGGCGCTCGACATGAGCGTGCTGGCCAAGCCGAAGGCGACAATACCAGGGCTGATGTACCAGGACACCGTTTGCCCGAGCAGTGCGGTAATCGGGATAACCAGCAAGCAGTAGAGGACCACACGGATGGTAGTGGCCACATTGCTGTCAATGCCAGGCGCCCGAGTCATTGCACGCTTGTCCGCAATGTCCTCTAGGCAGTTGAAAACGATAGAGCCTAGCGAGTACGCCTGCCACATAGTCTAAATCTCTTCCTTTCTCGGCTGTCCTCGTAGCACACGGGAAAGCCCATCCACCGCCGGAAGCCAGCCGAGAAAGTACGCAATGACGATGTAAACCGCCGTTGCCAGGAGGAAGAGCGGTACGCCGAAACCCGTCAATGGTTGCCAAATTCTGGCGTACATGAACCAACAGACAGCGACGAAGGCTGCGCCGGCCAAAAGAAAGAACAGCAGGCTCTTGGCAAGCTGAACCAACAAGGCGATACGGCTAGGGTTGTCAGTTTCCATTCTTTGCTCCTTTCCCTCTATTTTTGAACAACGCACGAACCGACTTGCCGCAATCCTGGCAACGCGGATCGGTTTCCGACACCACGCTATAGCCCTCTGTATCTTCAGCAGTACAGTCCCACGACTGGATGTGTCGGGCCTTGAAAACAATATTCGTGATGAAGCCGTTCTTACCTCCGCAGTGCGGACAGACGGTAACGGGTACGGTCGGCGTCATGGCGTTCTTTCCGGTTTTAGGGTGCGCACACATTAGTGTGTTGTGTTTGCCGGCGAATGGTGTCGTATGCGCTATTGAGCAAACCGCGCAATCGCTGGCACTCAGCTTCGAGATCGCGCTTCTGCTGTACCACATGTTCGAACGCTTCCTTCGCGCCTTCTTCGGCGAGGCGCAGTAGCCGCACTTCCTTGATAACGGCGCTACCGGCGACGAACAACTCGGGATCGTAGTTGGCCCCGGACGGCCCATCACCAGCTCGCGCCACCAACACCTCTTCAAATGCAGCCAAAGCGTCAGGGCGCTTCGTGGTCGTCGTCATAACAAGCTCCTTTCCCTGATTATTTGGTCACTAGAGGCGCGGAAGCTTCCATGGTCTCAACCGTCAGGTTCCGGGTGAGGTTTAGGGCTGCTGTAATGCGCCTCGCCATCGCGTGCTTCTCGTCATCACTCATGCCAAAACTGTAGGCCGTAGTTGCTACCGCAGCATCCTTGTCGGCAAAGCGAATGGCATTGTTCTTGTAACCACCCTTCTGTTGGTAAGTCCGACCGACAAACAGGGCCTGAGAAGCCGACGCCTGCTTTGCTTGAACTCGCCCCTGCTGTTCGCAATCCCAGTGATTGCCGTTGTAGCCATAGACGGCACTGCCTGGCTCAACCGGCTTCTGGCAAAGGGAACAGATACGGGCCATGATGATCCTTTCCTAATTAGGCCTGGATGCTGACCGAATGGGCTCGGTAGCCCCGCCGATTGAACCGAGCAGCAATGGCTTTCAGGAGCGGTTCAGCTTGCTCTGCAGGTACGGTGACAGGACCGAAGTGATCTGGATCACGTCCGCGCTTCACGCCAACGTTGCCAGATGGGTAAATGCCCCAAAAGCTCACCTCAGCACTGCCGTTCAGTACCCCTGGAACAGTAAACGTCTTGCCGAACGCGCTGGCAATTTGGGCCGGGCTAAGATGGACCATGATGGAATTCCTTTCCGGCGTCAGTGTTGTGCCGCGTTGGCATTCAGCACTTCGTCCATCGGGAAGTGCTTGAGGTCGTGTACGAAGAACGAATCGGTGTCACCCTCGATGTCATTATAAGGAAGGCAGGAAACCGTTCTGTCCTCCGAGTTTACTGACCAGATGAACCAGTTGCCAGCTTCCGGCGTCTTCATTTGGGCTTGGCGCAATCTCATTTTCGAGTTCCTTTCCCTACTCGGTCAGGCGGTACGCAGGGTACGCATACCGGGATAGGGGTTGATGGCGTAGGCCTTAAAAACCTCGGGGTTGACCTCTTGGCCCAACAGCACGGCATCGTCCTCGTTGTTGGCGATCACGACGCCGAAGTTTTCACGCCCGGACAGCCCGCTGAGTTCAAAGGGGCCGGCGCACGGGGCTTCGTCGTGGTCGCAGTGCGAATTGGTGTCCTGAAAAACACGGCATCCGTTTCCGACTTCCATGGCCCTACTCCTCTCTATGATCGTTGGTCCGGGTGGAGGGATTTGAACCCCCGACCCTCTGTTCCCAAAACAGATGCGCTACCAGACTGCGCTACACCCGGATGTGAAACTCTATGCCTCTAGTGTATCGTTTAATTAAACGGCGTCAAGCTATTTCGCATTTTTTTGCATCTTTTTTTGCACCCTGGCGGAGGCCTCCCGCATGGCCTTTCGGTAAGCCTCGGCCCGGCTCGGGGCGTAGCCCTCGGCCACCAAGCCATCGAGCAGCTTGAGGTCGTCTCCATGGGTGTCCACCCGCACGGGGGCGCCACCGCTCTCCGCCAGCTTGGTTAGGTGCGCCCCTGCTCGCTTAGTGCTGGTGCTGTCCTTGCCTCGCTTGGGCTTCTTCTCTTCGGTCATCGCTTCTTTGTGAAAAAGGCCGCTCGGCAGCGGCCTAGGGGTTGGGGTTGTTCGGTTTTGCCGCAAAAGCCTTTTCAGTCAGTCGGGCCTCAAGCACCGACTCGCATTCCGGAGAGCAACAGCCGCTATACCGCAGGGCGTAATTGATAGTGTCGTAGAACGCCACCGGCTGACCACAGCTGTTTGCGCAACTCTTGTGCTGCTCCAACCAGGCCCGTAACGATGTCGCCTGTGCCTGGCGCTGCTGTTGCTGTCGTTGCGCACGTTTCGCGTAGTAGCCCGCCTGGTGTGGCTTTGGCGTGAAGGTGCCGTAGCGGCCGGATACTTTCATGGTTGCGCGATCCCTTTCCGTCAGCTGGTGAATTTATCCAAGTCGGGCACGGCCGAATACCGTAGTGCCTTTGCCGCCAGATCGCCGGCCCACTGCTCAAAGTCTTAGCCGCCGGGGAATTCCGGAAAGCGGCCGTGTGTGGCTTTGTGCTGCACGGCTGCCACAATTTTCGCCAGGGCCTCTACACAGGAATCCAGTTCCACGCCACCATTTGCCATGTCAGTTCCTTTCCGCTCCTAGCCCGACTTGCCGGTACGATGCACGTTGCCGCCGAAGGCGCTGGCGCTGCCGGCGACATGGGCGCGAATCGCGGTTGAGTGCAGATTTCCCCAGATGCGACCGGCGATGTTATCCAGAACCGGAACCGCAATGCGATATGCGACCAGGGCAACGAAGATCGACAGGGTGAGGCTGAAGTCCATGCTGTTTCTCCAAAAAATCCCGGAAAGCGCCGGGCCGCAAATCCTTTCCGTGATCAGTTAACTTCACGCACGAAGCGCAGTTTGGTCCGCAGATACTCAAAACCTCGCCGATCAATAGGCCACTCCTGAAGGATGTCGCCACTTTCATCAAGGACATCCACCCAGAGGTCATCGAGTTTGGCACCAGGGCGTCCATTCAGATGACCAGTGGCGTCGAGAATCCGAAGCATCCTTTCGCAGCCAGCCCGAGGGCTGTTCGGAAACGTTGTCGCGGTGTAATGCACGACATCACCTCTCACGACCCGCACAGGGCGGAGAGCATGCGCTGTTGGCGCAAGCACCGCATCAATCTGAACTTCATCGGCCATGCCAACCCCTTTCCGTTCTTTCTATGTAATGCTTTTGCCTGAATATGAATGTTTCTGGACAATAGTTTCTTGAAACCCTACGAATTCATGCGGTTGCGGATTCGATTTCAAAGTATCCCCTGTGGGGGCGCGGAATGGGCCGGCAGCAAAGCCATTTCTCCGCACCCCGCCAAGGTGCATGCGCGCTAGGCCCTTGCGGTGTAGGAGGAGATGCAACTCCTCCATCAGCCCGGCGATCTCCTGGGCATTGCCTTCGCAGTAGCCCATCTTCTTCAGTTGGCGCTGCACGTCCTGGATAGACATAGGTAGAGGCTTGTGGCCCAAGTAGCCCGCTGCAAAGCTCATGCTCATGCGGCGAGCTATCCAGTCCGCCAACTCATCGGCAATCTCCTCGGAGAAGCGGCGGACGTGTGAGTCGCTGCAATACCTGGCGCAAGCTATTCATGATGGAAGATTCCCCCGGCTGAGCACGTAGTCCCGATGGCCCTCTTCCCTATCGATTCGACGTGCATTGGGCGATCTGCCTCGCCCAAGCAAGATCGGCATAGGCCGGGGGCATGGCCCAGCTCGGTGCATTGTTCCGCCAGGCGCTAACCGCTTTCTCCCGGCTCGAGCGCGCAAGCGTCTCCAGGTCTTCGGCCAGCTGGTTGTCCAGATGCGGCACCATCGCCGGATGCGCCGGCCGGGATTTTTCCCAGTCGGTAAGGCGAAGTCGTTCAATGACCGAGCTTTCCAGGGCTTCCATGTAGCCGCTCCGAAAATCTTGGTCCCCTTTGTGGGAATTCGGGAGATCCTTCACAAAGCGCTGCTCGCCGTCCGCATAGAGGCCGTGGAGACTTGTGCCGGCCATGATGCGCGCCCTGTTGCCGGGCATCGTGTGAATTACGCACGGCCAATCTGAGTGGTTTGTATGGAAAAAAGCCGCCCCAGCCTCCTTTGGGCTGGTGAATTCCTGACTTTGACGCGTCGTCGGGTTCCAGACGCTGTACTCATTCGTGGCCGCCATAAAGGTGCAGCGCTTTCTCTAGCGGCCTCGTCCCGTTTCGAGGGAAACCGGCGCCCGTTCCGTCGCTTTCCCGGCGCGATAAACCACATCGAGCATTTCGCCGATCTTGGGCACACGACCCAGGTCTGCAATGCAGTGAAGCGATCCTCTGCCTTTACCCAGCGATTGCAGCACCAGACCCTTGTCGACGTCGACATCGACCACTTTCCCGAGGCACAGACCTTCCTTGCTCCGGGCAAAGCACAGCACAACGTCCTTGGGGGTCAGCAGCAGTTGGTGCTTCACGATCGCCGAATCGATCAGCGCTTCTACCTGCTCGGCAGCGGCGTCCGGAAAAGCCAACAGATAATTGACCCGGGCGTCGTCCTTGATGATGACCACGTCGCCACCAAGCTTCAGGCCGGGAAACACCCCTTGCAGCCCCTGGCGTTTGGCCCAGCCCGTAACCCCCTGAAAAGCATCCTGGGTTGCCTCCAGCAGGTCATGCAATGCAGTCGTGGCAGTGGTCGTCATAGCCCCTCCGCCGCAGCAGTGAACTGCGATACCGCCTGCACATACTTGCCGGCCGCAGTTGCCAATTCGGCAACGTCGCGCTCGCCCACACGGGCCATTTCCGCCCTGATGACGTCGCAAATGCCCAGGCCTCGGGACTGCACCAGCTGCAACTGCTGGACCTCATCCGGATTCGTAGATGCGGCGATCACGCTTTTCAGCGCTTCGACGCTCTCAACCACTTCCGCCAACAAACTCTCCAACATTTCGGACTCCCAGTAAAAATCGCCCAACAGACGAACAAATGAAAAGCGCCCCCTGCGGCGCTTTATCGCTCCCGCTCATGCCCTTTTGATTTCACCATCCCACGACCGTCTTGGTAGCAGATGTCAACGATGTCATCGCGGGACAACGGCAGAGACAAACGACTTCTGTCATGCCTCACGATATCGGTATCGTTCCTCCCGATCTTCTGCTCAACATGGTGGTCAGATACGGCCACGACCCGGCCTGAATACATCCCGTCTCTGACACATGTGTCTTGGGACGGTGTTTGAATAGCCAGCGAGGGGACTTCTACGCCAGATTGCTTTACCCATTCCGCCGCATCGTGAATCAATCCCTGCAACTCGAAATTGGAGAACGCAAACGGCACGCCGCGGTCCCTCAACCAACCGGCAATGCCGGCGTAGGCGCTTTTCATGAAACCGAATCTTATCGATACGTCACCGGAGCTATCCAGAAAGCGCTCGCCGGCGGCTGCGACAATCTCCCGTGCTTCGTTCCGTGCAGATTGCGGCCCATATCTGCGCATTACGTCTGCAGCCAGGGCGGTCACCGTCGGGTCCCCGGCTTCTTTCAAGGACTGCAGCCCTTTTTGCACCTTTGAAAAACCGTAGGCCCCCAACATGTCGTCCAGGGAATGGTGGAAGATGCACTCGTGAGCCATGACCTTGTGCAGTTGTTCCACTGATCGAATATTGCTGGCCACCAGAAACACATCCCGATAACCGTTCCGGTGGTATCCGTCGCAGTTGGGGTGTTTCACATCTCCAGGGAGGTCTGCCACCGAGGCAACAACAGTGACTTTCGGCATCGACGGCCACTTACGCCGTATGTTTTCAAGCTCTGCCTGCAAAACCTGACGGGATAGCGGGGGCGGCGTGGTCGTGATCGCGGCGCTCATCATATCAACCACGCTCGAGGCCGCCTCGCTCCAGATTGTTTACGACAATGCCACCATCCCGTTCATATCGAAGATCAACCATCTGCCCTCGCGCAAGCTGAACCGCCTCCTTTGGAAGCTTGTGAGCTACAAGAACACCACGGCCAACATCTTGAACAACGACATCGTGGACCACGCCAACGACTTTGCCAATGAAACGGCCGCTGCTTACCAATTTGACGCCCTCCGCAACAAGGTGGTCAATGAAGGCCTGGTTGCAATGTTGCTGGGCAATATCTTTGCTTTCACCCACAGTCCGATGGCTGTGATCCGGGTATTCAAACCTCGGAATCAAGGCGACCAGCGCATCGGCAAAAGGTGGTTCATCATCGTACAGATCGCCTACCCGGGCTTTTTCCGGATACTGGGAAAGTACGTTCAAGTGACCGTTGATAATGGCCCGATCCAGAGCAGCGAACAAATCATTCGGCGGTTCTGGCCACGCTTTCGGCAATTCCCTCCGCGCCGCGATCAGTGCCGTCAACGCATGACGGTCCTGACCTCGTTCGGTTTCGGACAATACGTCCTGAATGACGTCGATGGTTTTCCTAGGAATACCGTATTTCTGTGCAAAGACGACATCAGGCAACGCGGCCGCAGCTTGATAGAGCGCTTCGCTTACTGTCCAGTCCGTCCCAAAATAGTAATCGCGCCGGAAATTGGAGCCGCTGCCGTGGTTCATATACACCTCAAGAACAAATGACGATCGTTGAAAACTACAGACCACGGCTTCGGTCGAGCTCCAGCTTCTGGTGCTTGACGGAAAACACGCCTCGCCGATAGGCGATGTCCATGCTGCTTCCCACGTCTGGTACTTCAGGAAAGTCTTTCAATAGGTGCGCCGTCGCCTGGCGACGTCCCAGGGACTGAATCACGAGGCCGCGGGCCTGATCTACGTCGAGGATAGGACCGGAGTAGCTTGCGTTTTCGCGCTCATGCCTGATGCAGCTGGACAACTCCGTGTGGGAGACAACAACATCAAGGCGCTTGAAGATGTCCGTGCAAACGGCCAACAACTCCCGTGGGTCCGGAGCGACCGTGACGCTCTTTTCGGCAGCGTGGCCGTGGTAAGTCAACGAGTAGGACTTGCCGATTTCCAGTTCGCCCGTCATTGATTTCAGGTGCCCACTGAATCGGGAATTTCCGTTGTCCTGAACAAAGCGCTTGTTGGTCGAACTGACGATACAACCGATGAAGGGCTCGGGCGTCTCGGAATAGTGATGGAGCAGCACCAGCTGAGCCGTGGTTACGGCCGCACGTCCTTCCCGGTAGGCAATGCAGCAGCTGTTTATCCACGGATCATTGCCCGGTGTCGTTACATTCTGCTTAGCCATCGGCGGTAGCGACTCCAGGTCTTCGCGTCGATGCTCAACAATTTGTCCGGGTTCGATTTCTTGCCACAAATGGGTTTCCGTTGCCGAGACAACTCGCCCCACATAAGTCATATGGGGCAAAGCGTTGACCACGCAGCAAACTGCCGGAGCGTCGTCCAGCTCATGCTTAATGAAATGATGACGCCATCCGGCCAAGAACACCCCGATCGTCGATTCATGAAGGCCGGCCTTGCGCAGCAAGCGCCGGGCGGCCGGCTCATTGCCGGAGGCCATCAACTGCATAGCCTCCGGCCCCTTGTCGCTTAGCACTTCCCGAACACCTTCATTCCGAAAATCTCCAGAGTGTTCCGCAACGAACTGGGTTTGGCGCGGGGTCATGGTTTCGCCCGCCGCTTGCAGAGGGGCGCCGTTAAGCACATCCTCCAAACGATTCCGCTGCGCTGGTGAAAAGCGGCTCAACGCCGCGGCGATCGTCAAGGAATCCCACGCCGATCGTTCGAAAGTAGCGCCAACAAGATCGGGCAGCAGCTGCGCGAACGCCAAATTCTCATCAAGGTGCCGTCCGACTTTGTCGCCCAATTCAAATCGCCACATGCTGTACACCCCTCGAGTTACCGATCCCGACCGGCACTCACGCCAGCCTCGGCGCCCTTGAACGACACTTCTCCCTTGTTGTACGCGACGCGGACAAGATCCCCCAAGCGCGGGCGTTCCTGCCCTTGCTCAAGTTGAGAAAACGGAAGAACGATGGCGCGATCGCGCGAATACTTCACCAACGCGGAACAGTGATCCATGGCGACGACCGCTCCGGCATATTTACCTCGCTGCAGATTCGGATCGGCGATCAACAAACCCAAGTCCTGCGCTTGCTGACTTACCGTCGGTGCATTGACGTCCAAACCTTGGGCGGCCAAAGTCTGTTGAATTGCATAGGCGCCGGTTTCCCGAGCGTATTCGGCAATACCCCCCTCCGCAATGGCCCTGATCAGTACCTTTGCGCCTTCCTCGGAAAGGGAGCTCTGCAACACTTGCTGGACGCTTCCGGGGATCGAATTGGGTAAAGGCCCCACCTGCCCTTCTTTGCGCCAGACGTCCACCGCTTCCCGAACGGTTTCCACCGCGATCACCGCGGAAGCGGTGGCATGCAGATCCAGGATTTCCTGAAGACCGAAACCGACCACGTACTTGCCCGGCAAGCCATCAAAGGCAAAGCCCTGAATGCCGGCCTCCATGGCCTGGCCAGCCACGAATTGAAGGGAGGCGCGTTCCGCGGGAATGACCGATCCGAACAAATCAACCTGCACCTGGGAGCCGCGCAGAACCTGCTGAATGGCATTCATAGCCTTGGGGTCGCCGCGGAACACCGCGGGCTGTTCTTTTGCTGCAAAAATATCGGGCGCGGTCGGCCGTTCGGCTTCAATCTCGAAACCGTCGACGCGCCGGTTGACGGCTTCGATCAGATCATTCTGCACCAGAGTCAGCACCGCATCCCGGCCCCGCTCGACGGCGCCCTCGCCAACCACAAACCCCGCTTCACGAAGCAGGGCTGCGACGCCGGCGCCGTCCATACCATCGAGCACATCCATCACGGCGTCCAAGGAACCCCGGCTCAATGCTTCGCGCACCGCGAAGCCGCCAACAGTCCCCCATTCGCCCGCCAGCCCCATGGCTGGCTGCAGAGCCTCGAATTCACTACCCAGCGTCAGTTGACCGGTCATGATTGCACCTTTATGTACAACTTACCACAAAATTACCACAACTCTATCTTGAATACTGCCACGACGCAAACGTTTTCCTCTATCCGGTCGCTGCCAGAGCGGCTCGGGGCGGCAGCAAATCCGGATCAACAACCACCAGCCAATCCGGCACTTGGCCAGCCAGCGCCGATTTGACTTTCTTTGCCCTTTCTTCAAGCGTGACGAGGCTGGTAATTGTGGTGATGCTAAAGTTCGGATGAGCACGAGCTAGGAACCCGCGGACTTTTTTCTCGTTTTCGGCACAAACTACCGCCGTCACCACGGGACCAACAAGGCTGTCCCCGGCGCGATGGCGTCCTGTCACCACGTGAACATATCGCTTCTGCATCACTTTCTCCGCTTTCCGTATCCCGCTCAACGCTCCAACGCAGTCTGAGGGGCTTGCAACCCTGCTGCGCCAGTCTCTTGCTGGCGGGAAACAGGCGCTTGCCCTTTAAACCATTCTTCGAAGGCATAACCATCCAGCTGACTGACGATCTGGCTGAGCACCCCTTCATAGCCTTCAACCTGTTTCAGGTCGTTCCAGTCAGTGGGGCGTCCGTCGAGAGAACTAAATGAAGGCGCCAGAATGCAGCAGTTCTCTGCCGCAACCATCCCCACCTTACCTGCCTCTGCCCCGCGGTTATTGAAGCGATTGGACAGGCGGACATCCTTGTCTGGGCCGGGCAAGAGGATTTCAACGTGTAGTGAGCGAACTGCCTCACTATTCGCTTCCCGTTCAATCGTGACCCGATAATTGCCCTTGGGTCCCTTGTGCCATTCCCCGTCGGCCTGCACGTCCCCCAGAGAGATCGAACGGCGAGCACCTTCGCAAAGTGCGCAATCGCCGTATCGGGAAACCACGGTCACCTCCCCGCCTTGGCCGGAAAACGGGTTCACGCCGACGTGTTCGGCGATGTGACTGAGGGCTTTTTCAACATAAAACTGATCGTTATCGATGGCCAGCGCCTTGAGCGTATCCTTCGGGAGAAGCGGAGCCGTGCGCTTTACCACCGACTCCATGTTGCCCGCATCAAAGGTCACCACCATTGGCGCACGGCAGGCCTGGTGAAAGTCGAAGCCGGTGGCGTACCCCTCGGCGTACGCCACGATGGAGCAACCCGACTGCTGGAGTGCAGCGAAATTAGGCGCACCCAGCACGAACATCAAGCCGGCTTTCTGGGCGCCCCGCATGAACGATTTCGTCTTGCCGTCGGTGCTGATCGCCTGGAGATTTCGGATCTGGCCCTCCTCATTCTGCAACGGCACCAGGAGATACATCTGATTGGCTCGAATCACGGTCCGGCCGTTCTCCCCATAGAATTCTTTGTGTTGGAGCAGCGCTTTCCCCGAAATCTGCCGCAGGCCGTCGACGGATACGCCCTTGCGGTTAGCGTAACCGTGCCCCGCAGCATCAATTCCCTGGGAAAATACTTCCTCTGCAACCTGCGCCACACGATCCTGGACCTCGCGTTGCTCCTTCTGAGCCAGCTCTTCCCGAGCCCTAGCCTGTTCCATGATCCGCTTTCGTTGCTCCGGCGTCAGTAGATTGCCTTCATAAATCCACTCTTCCCGGAGGCCGGAGAGCTTGTTGGAGATGCGCCCATAGGGGGTCAACACATTGTCTATGACCAGCATATAGGCGCCGGCGTTGTTTGCTTTCTTCGTCTCAACCCTAACGTTATGCCATTCTCCGTCCGCTTTGATCTCGTTGGGAAGTCTCAGCCCGGCTTCTTTCATCGCAGCGGCAAAACTATCCAAGATCATGCCTTCCGTGGCGACGTTGGACAGCCCACCGCTCAAATCCCATTCTTTGAAAAGGGCTCGATTCACCCCTTCCGGCACGAACCATATTTTATGATCGGGGTGCCAGATTGCCCCCAGTTGGTGTACCCGGTCTTTCATATTGAAGGGTACGCCCAAGATAGTTTGGCGAGACTTGTATTGACGCTCGATCCAGGTCAAACGATCGCCGGTCCCCATATCCTTCCTTCCGTCGTTCCCGGTGCTTGGCACCGAACCACTAGCAATCGCTTTTGCCGCCACGTCACGAACACCTTTCTGCTCGAATTGCAGGGCGCGGATCTGGCCAGCGATATCCGCAAACATGAGCTCGGCATCGCCGATTGCCTTGTAAAGGCGCTCCGGCCGCTCATTCACCCATTGCGAGAGGCGTTGCCACTCGGTCGCCGCCAAGGGGGTTGTCATCCCCTCCAAGCCGCCGGCCGCTTCCAGCCAGACCCCAAGAATCTGACGACGCAGTTGCGCCTCCGATCCGGAATGACCGGCTTGTTTAACCCAGGCATCCAGACCAGCGCGAATATCGCCACCTTCGGCCACGATATGAGACAACGTCAGCGCGTTGAAATCCCGGATCGCCATCCACGGCGCCGGGCCATCAATATCTGCCGTTGAGTACACTCGCAAGCGCTTGGCATGACCATCCCCATGCGATTGGTACTGCATGAGAACCCCTTGGATAAGGACGCCGGAGGCGTTCTCCTTCAGGCGCCATCCAGCTTCCTCAATCTGGGCCAGGGTAAAGAAGCGAGGGTCTGTAATCCCGCGGTCCTGTAGCACCTGCAGGGCAACCAGCGCGTTGCCATGGCTCAACGTCTTGACGCCGTCCGCCTTCACCGTGCAGGGCAGTCCTCCAATTACCGCTGCACTGCGTTGCGCCACGAAATCTCCCTGGGCCATGCGCTGGGCGAAACGGCGAATGACTGCCTCACGGTACTCGGCCATCGCTTGCGTTACTTTTACGTCGCTCATGCCGCAATCACCAAGTCAAGAAAATAGGCGTCATACAGCCCGCGAGCCGCAAACTCCGCGACGGGCAGCTGCCTGCCGGCGGCGGACCACGCCAGAAGACGCTCGCGTCCTGTTTCATCGAGTGGCGGGAAGTCGATCGGCAAAACCGATCGGTCGCGCATGGCCAACATTTGGAAACCGTCGAGCATCAGCGAATCGGCATTGTTGAGACCACATTGGCGCGAAACCGCCATGAACAGGTCGCCCCCCTCCCCTTGCGCATTAGAAGCAAAAATCTCAACGGCTACTACGTGATCTTGTACGCCCACGTTGGTTCCTCGCCCATTCGCTCGCTATCAATATCCATGAAATAATGCGAAGTATATGCCACACAGCAACTAATTGCACACCTACCATACAAGGACGGGGTGAAGCCCACAGATCGGCACTTTATGCGAGCTCGCCAGGACGGTGTCGCTGCACAACTTGTGTTTTGCCGCAAAACTCCTGGCCGCGTGACCGTTTTACCGTTCCAGCTCTTGCCCCACCTCCTGCACTACTCCGCGGCCCCCACGCACATTGATTGTTGCCACCTGCCCAACAGTCGGCACGCGGTCAAGCGCCGCGACCGGATGCACGATACCTTGGCCGCGGCCGCCCGATTGATAAACCACGCCACGCTGCATGTCGACGTGAACTACCATTCCAACAAAAGAGCCATTTTTCGCATTCCCCATTTTGAGCACATCGAGCACATCGAGTACGTCCAACTGTACTCCCGTTGCTTTGGCTGTCCGCATGACCGATATCGCGTACTCTTCCAACGACGAGGATTTATTCACGGCCGGCTCAGAAACAATTTCCGCGACGCCGCGCTCTTGCCCTAGGCCACGAAGACCGGTTGCAATCAAGCTTTTCGCTGCCTTCAACCAATCGAGCACTCCAGGCTGTTGGCGCTCATCGGGATTCAGTGACGCAGCCGTCGCAAGTCGCCGGTCGTGCGTGCGTGCTGCTTCGCTCCCTTTATCCCAATCAACCACCATAAACCGGCTGACCACCAAACTCACCGCACCAGCTGCAGCAACACCCAGCGCCACAACAGACGCCACTGGCAAAGCGGTTCCCGCGACGGCAACGGTCCCAAGCCCGCTAAGGGCGGTGCCCACACCCGCCATCATCGTTGTAAATGACCCGGCACTCGTCGCCAAACCTGCCGCCGCGACTGCCGCGGATTGGGCGGCAGTCATCCCCGCGTACATTGCGGCGGTCCCCGCCGCCTGGTTTGCCATAGCGACGCCCAAGAGCCCAGCAATACCGGTTGCACCGAGGCCGGTTGCCGAATATGACGCCAAATCCTTTCGCTGCTGGCCGCTCGCGCGATAAGCCGCATTCCATCCTTGCTCGCTACTGATATCCCCCTTCTCGCGCCATTCATTGAACAGCTGCGCATTGGTCTTGCTCATCTCCTCGGCTTCGCTTCTTAACCGCTTAAATACCGTTGCCAGCATGGGAAATTTCCTTTCTCACGTGTTTCGTCAACTGGACAGCCCAATTCCCATCGACCTGAATGATTCCGCGAACGCTGCAGCGCCGGATATAAAATCGCCGACTGTTGTTTTCTCCGGGAGCTCATCGGTCAAAAGCAATTTCTCGAGGTTTGCCGAGGTCGCCGTTGCCATACCAATCACGTAATTGGCATTCTCGATGTCTTCCAAAGAAAACACGGCACCTTCAACACCACTCATCGTGGTCATTTCAACAACTGCGCACTGCAGCGTTGTTAAGGCAGCGATCGCGGCTTCCCGTTGAGGCAGTTCCAAAATATTCCCCATACGTTCTTCTTCCAAAAAGTTACATCCCATCATGCGGAACTCGCGGCTCAGGAGGCGGTAAAGAGAGGAGAATCAGCGCTCCACCTCGGCGGCCTTGCCGGACATGATCGCTTTGCCGTCCTTGCCGTAGGAAATGTCGACGACCTCGCCAATATCCGGCACCCGGTCGAGTTTGCTGATCGGGTGTGATTTGATGTCATTGGCGCCGCGTCCAATTTTTTGGATTACCGCATCGCCCTCGATGCGCAGGATCTTGCCGGAAAACATCTGAGGTGAGGCCGGCCCGGTTTTAGCCGGCTCCTTCTTCTTGGCTTCTTTCTCCGCTTCCTGAATGTTGGTATACGCCTGGTGGAATACCTGATCGACTTTCGCGTTTACGATCTTTGCCAGCTTGTCTTTGCCACGCTCCTTGGTCTGGCTTACGTCGGCCACCGCTTCGGTCGTTACTTCGCCGTTGCCATCGCGCACCACCGACCGGAACACGGCCGGCATGTTCTTCGCTGGCGCTTTGGCAAAGGCCTTGGCCGCGTCTGCAGGATCGTGAAATTCCTGGTTGTCCCGGCCTTCCTGGGTTACCGTATATACGATCTTCGCGGTTTTCTCGTGGCCGTCATGGTCGGTGTAAGGGTGGACTTCGACGACTTCCGGAGCCGGTTCCTGCTTTGCAGCTTCTGGCGCAGCTTCGGGGGATTCCTGGGCGACTTTCTTTGCATTTTCCAGGGCCATGCGCTCGGCGAGACGCTTTTCATCCTCGAGGGTCGGCTTGTAGTTGACGACCTCAATGTTGGACATCTTCGCTTCCAGCCACGCATTGGCCAACATCTTTCCATTTCCCGAAAGCTCGATCGCGGTCCAGCCCTTTGCCTTCGCCAGTTCAATTGCTGCCTCGTAGGCCTGGCCAGACTTTGACTTGATGACCAAGGACTCTCCTTGGTCGAGCAGGACTTCCTTGCCGCCGCCATTCGGACGATATGCGCCGTGCTTGTCGCGCACGAGCTCGCCGTTCAGCAGGAATTCCGGCTCCGCCAGATTCCGCACGAAATCTGCGTCCTGAAGATGCTCTTCCTCGGAAATCACCTTCAGTTCATACATGGCGGCCCGGTCACGGCCGGACAACAAACGCTTCATGGCCTCCTGATCTCGGGTAATGCCGGCTTTCTGGATCAGCTCGTTCAATTCCCGCGCCATGGTCAATCCGGTGAAATTGTGCATCCCGTCCAGCCAGTAGGGCGCACTCACCACGTACCGGTCGCTCGAGGCTTTGCCGGGCGCCGGCGTCGCCTCGGCGGCAACCGCCGGCGGCGGCAATCCGGCTTCCGCCGTAGTTCGGTTCAACTGACGGCCTGCTGGTCCGATACGCAATTCTTCGACCGGTTCTTCCACTCCGCCGCGAAAAGCTTCCAGGTCCTGATCCGACAAGGCAAGGAAATCCGGTAGAAGCGGCATGCCGGTAACATTCGCGGCATTGAAGAGCTCCGTGGATTCCATCGTCCCGTTGCTGGAATTCCGATGCAACAACTGAACCCCGGTGGCTTTGGGGTCGATCTGCCAACCGTGGCGGGAAGCTTCCGCTCGTGAAATGAAGCGGGGATCGGTCCAGCCGAAGGCTTTGATGGAAGCCCGCAACCGATCGAGGTTTGCCCCGACAATTTCTTCCCCGCTGAACGGGTTAAACGGCAATCCAGCCCGGACCAGTTGATGGATGCGCTCCATTCCCATTTGTGCTGCCATGACTTCCTCCGGTTTTGCTGCAAAAGATAAACGGCAAAAAGGGGAAGCCGGCTAGTTTGCCGTCTTCCCCTGACCTGCTCCCCGCAGCTAGCGGGAAACGCCCCGATCCTGCGCCAGTTGGGGACCGGCGATCAGGCCCTTGCCGTCCTTGTATTTCACATCCATGATTTCGCCAGCCTGAATACTCCCCTTGAGCTTCTCCAGGTCGTGAAGCACGAACTGGTTACGGCCGACGTGCTGCAGGACGAAATGCTTCCCGGTGTCGATCACCCGTCCGAGGTAAGCTTGACCATCCTTGGCGCTGGCGTTCAGCACCACGGCGCCTTCAATCTTGCCGTCGGCAAGAGACTTCAGGCCTTCCCGTTCTTCTTGCTGCTGTCGGAAGACTTCCGTGGTGCGCACCTTCACTTCCCGGTTAAGGCCGTAATCCACCCGCAAATTGTCGCCCTTGAACACTTCCTGGCCCAGATCCGCCTGCTTGTGCAGGGTGATGAAAGCAACGCCCTTCTCGTCATTGATCCCGGACAGCTGGGCTGCCCAGGACGCATTAGCCTGGACGATCTGGCCGGTGTAGGAATGGTCCGGCTGCGGATGATGGATGCCGGGCTTGTAGCCCAGATCCTTGGCCACCTGTGCCGCCTGATTCTGGATTACCTCATAGGCGGCGGCGGTCTCGATCACGAGGCCGCGCATCTTATTGATCGTCCGGTCCAGGAAGGAGGCCTGCCCCTGCCCGACCACCTGCGCCTTGCTATCGTAGGGCACTAGCCAGCCGCCGGCTTCCCGAGAAAACTCGGCGCCGTCGACGGGACCAATCAAGCGAGCCAGACTTTTGTCGTAGTCGAAAATCACCAGCTTCCCGCGCGGGGTGTCCTTCAATTGTACGCCATCCTGCTGGCGGAATTCCCGCATGTCCTTCACTGCGGCCAGCAAGGCATCGGCGCTGGCACCCGGAACGTTCCAGACGTCTTTCTCGTCGTCGAATTTCGCCTCGGGCACGCCCTTGATCTTGTTGACCAAGGTGGGGCTGTACAAAAAGCCCAGCTGGAAATTCTTGCCAACCTGAACGACGGAGACACCATCGCCTCCTGCCAACATCGCAGCCACCTGAGCTTTCGTTGCCATAGCCAATGTTCCTTAAAGAATTACCGCATCGGAGAGAGAGAGCACACAGGCCCAATTTCCTCGGCCCGTAGGGATATTACCATTTAGTTACCACTTTGCAAGTAGGCGGTGTGTCAGTTTGGACCTGCGCCAAGAGCTACCGCGGCAAAAGGCAGGCCAGAACCGGGGGGCGCCTAATTTGCGGCCCCTCTCTCGAATCTAGGCGGCGGCGCTTGGCGCTCCTTGCGGTATTGGCTTCCAGCGCGCGCTGTTCCACGCGGTCAAATCCAAACTGCAACATTACCAAACAGCCCTTACCGAGCTATCTCCCGAGTGCCTCGGTCTGGTGCGATTTCCTGGATACGCGCTTTCTCGCCGACGCGCTCTGAATAACGGATTTCCAGCCGCTTACTCAGGGCAGGCTCCGATTCCAAATTACGCATGTCGTGGATTACCCCGACACGCCCCACATCTTGGACGAAATACCCGCCGACCTTGATGACGCCCGTACCCTCATACACGTGTCCCGGCACGGCTTCCCGGATAATCCACCCCTCACCTTTCAAGTTCTGTGCCGCTTCGCGGGCCGCCTTGTAAAACACTTCCGCCACCGTTACTCCGGCGTCGCTTACCCGCAAAGATCTAGCGGCTTCTTGTTCCACCAACCGTATTTCCTCAAGTCGCTCCCCTAAGCGCTTGATCGCCCGGGAAATATGGGGAGGTTGCACATCATGGAAGGCGCTGGCGTCGACGGCTTTCACTCCTTTTACCAGCACGTCGTGGCAAGCTGAAAGCGTTCTGTCCTTTAACTGGGTTCCTTCTGCGGCGGCTTTGAAGTCTTCTTCAGTCCATCTCATATGGCAGATATCCGAGCCCTATCAGTTTTCAAAACCCGATATTACCCGGATTATCCCCTTTATGCAGGAAAAGCCCGCTAACTGCCGAACTTGACGGCCGATCCCGGCCAGGTTTGTTGGTCAAGCACTTCGCCCCGCAGACAGGGCTTCGCCTCTTTGTGATCGAAAGGGGTGCCGTACCGCTGAACGAAGCGCTCGCGTTGTACTGCTGTCGTGTGGGCCAGAATTGCCGCACGCTCTTCGGCACTGGCAGCCTCGGTGAGGCCTGGAATGAAGGGGAGAGTGGTTTGAATCTTCTGCTCAACAGCACTAAGTCCCCCACCGTGGCCGCCAGCCGCCACGTTTCCCAGCAATTCTTCTCGATCACCCGACGACAGCTTATACATGACTCCATCCCTTTTAATTTGTAAAGAAACCACATCCAGTTAACTCAACGCCAGATTACCACTGTGTTACCACTTTTCAAAACTTTTCGTATGCGCTTCAAGATGAGCGGCGACCGCGAATTCCTACGGCATATTGCCTGCGCCAGACCAACCACGCGAGATCCCAGCGTCAAACCTAATTTATTTAATACGTTTTTTGCGGCAAAACAGCAGAGGCGCCCAAACTGACCAATAGCAGCCGGCGACCCGGGTAAAGCTCGGGAATGCCGGCAAGGAAGGCATTTTCGATGCGTTGAAAAGCATAGAGCACATGTCGTTTTCTCAAGGTCAGCGCCGCAGTGCGCGCCCAACCGGAAAGCAACATCTCACCGTCGTCGACCGCAATCACGGCCTTCGATTCCGGCCCCAGTTCAATCGGCACCTGCCGATAGCCGTTCGCCATAAAACGCGCACGGGTGTTCAACACTTTTCCGGGGCAGGTTCGCTCGAGAAGGACCGTCTTGCCACTACGGGGGCCGCCGACAATCAGCACAGGAAACCCAAGACGGCAGACCCCCTTGAGGACGAGGCCCAAGGCGTGGGCGCGCAGGACGCCCAAGGGGGTGCGCAGGGAAATGTCCGAGATTTGCCACTTGAAAAACTTCTGGCCGGAATGACCAGAGACCCAGCTCGCCGCCGACGGCCGCCATTTTTGGGCATCCCAGACAGCCGCCGCATGTTGATCACAGCGCGGACACGTCCAGCTGACCTTTACTTTCCGCTGCCGCCCGGTAGATACCCGCATCATCGTCCGAGCAAGCCTGGAGGGCGTTTCTATGGCGTAATCCGCTTCATTCCTGGGCGGCCGATGCCCCAGCAGCTTGCACCACAAAGTCCTGATTTTCGTGAAACGCATCGCGTGGTGTCCTTTCCTACTCCTTGGCCGCGGCGCCAGCTGTTCCAGCGCCGCGGAGCAGGCCGTTACGGGCGGTCAGTCCCAGCAACGGTGCCGTCGAAGTTTCGCCGCCCATGCCCATCAGGATGAGGTTGCCGTGCTTGCTCACATCGCGCATGGCATCGATGCGGTTGGTTTCCAGCAGCACCGCCAGCGCTTCGGAGGAACTGACACTGCATTTCTCGAACTCGGCGAGGGACACACGCAATCCATCGGCCAAAAGCTTCCGTGAATCGGCCAGCCCCTTGGCCCGGGCACGTTGGGCGTCGGCCTCGGCCTCGGCCTGACGCACCGTCTTGATGCGCATGGCCTCGGCTTCCTGCTCGGCAGCCTCCCTTTCACGCTTGGCCGTGACAACCCGATTGAACGAGGCCTGTACGTCGTCGGATACCGTCGGTTGATCCACCAGAACGGCCGACAGGATGTAGCCGAAATCAGCCAGTTTGGCGGAAAGGTCTTTTTCCACCTGCCCGACAAGATGATCCCGGTCCTTGAACAGGTCTTCGAGTGTCATCCCCGCAGCAATGCCGCGGATGGCGTTCAGGATCCATGAGGAAATTTGTTGCTCGGGATTGGAAAGCTTGTACCACGCCTCGCTGGCCCGATCCACGGAGACCTGAACCATCAGGTTCACAGGCAAGGCCACGAACATATTGTCCGCGGTCTTGACTTCCACCCGGGTTTTGATTTCCTTGATCTTCAGGGTGAGCTTGCCCACCGGGCGCTGGAAGGGGAAGACAATCAGGTTGAGGCCGGGCTCCAGAATGCCGGCAAACTTACCCAACGTTTCCACGACAATCAGCGTCTGCTGACCGACGATATGCACGCACTTGCTCAGCCAGAAAAGCGACAGAATCACGGCTGCTGCTTTCCACGACAACAATTCAAAGGTAAAAACGTCCCACATTTACGACCTCCTGCGTGTATTCTAATTGATTAATGACGAGCTCTTGACTACATTGTGAAAAAGGCGGCAGGCGGTGCGCCTACCGCCTCGGGGTTACCTGCCAGAGGCCAGGGTGCTCAGTTCGTTTTGAATGGTCGAGGGCAGTTCTTCTTCTTCCACCACCCGACCCACCAGGACCGATGCCACTTGTTGGGCGAGATCGGCAGGCAACTGGACGTTGCAGATAACACGCCGCATGGAGTCCAGCACCTCGGGCCGAGTCCGCAGCAGCGGCAGCAATTGCTCCAGGGAGTTCAAGGGCACCTTGCAGTTCACCGGCGCCCGCATACTGCCTCCCTCCGCATGTTCCGCGGCTGCGTTACTCGACGCGGCTCCACTCAACAACTCGTTCCGCGCCGCCTCGGAAAGGCTGTAGCTACCGCCGCCCTGCTCGGCAGCGGAGGCTTCGGAATGCGCACTCGTGGTGCCGATCGGCGATTGGGGAGCCGACGCCGCCGGGGCGACAGAAGTCGGATTGGGGCTTTCGGCCGTCGGCGGGACGCCAGCACCCGGCGCCTTGGCGGGAAGGCTATCCTTCTTCGCCGCGGCTTTCCCGGCGCTGCCGGCGTTTTCTTCCTGCAGCTTCTTCCGACGCTTCTCCATCTGGAAGTTTGCGGAATAGTCGTCGATCACCGAACGCTTCAGAGGCGTGGGCAGGTAATCAGGGTGATCGGGCGTCAATACCACCCGCCGGAGAATATCGAGTTTCATATGCTCGGGCAGGAGCTTCAAGCGATAGAGCTTTTCCGCTCCATCGACGATCCCGGGTTCCACCCAGCGCTTACGCAGTTCGTCATCGCCAAAAACCACGAAACGAACCAGATAGCCTTCGCTCTTGCCGAGCTTTCCCGCAATCTCGGACTGGTTCATGGGCGGCTCACCCTCGTCGTCATTCCCCTCCATCAATTCCTTGATGGTTTGAGCCATTTCCCAATCTTCCAACTCCTTGTTGTGGATGTTCTCGGACAGTTGGAACAAAAGCCTCTCGTTGCGCTTGCCCAGATTGTTGTTGATTCTGGCCCGGATCACCTCGCGCTTCAAAAAGATGTGCGCCCGGGTACGGCACTCACCGGCACGCACCACGTAGGTACCATCCTCCAGTTCAGCAACGGTAACGGCATGCGTCAAGCCGTCCCCGCCAACCCCTTCGGCCTGTTGGGCGATGTTGGCGGCCAGTTCTTCGATATAGGCCTGATCCTTCTCACGCACCCGTCCGTCCAGGCTATTGAAACACCGACGCGGCTGCCCACGGTCGAAGCGAATCTTGTTCAAAGGGATATAGACTTCCCCGCCGGCGGCATTTCCTTGCGACGCCTGGCGCTTTACCGCCGTTTCCTTGACGCTGTCGGCCTGCTTCCTCAACTTATCCAGCGACGCCGCGGGTTTCTTTTGTTCTGCCATGATCATGTCCTTCTGTGTATGTTCTCAGTGAGTGTGCGGTCAGGGTTAGCGGTCCGAAAGCATCCGCTTACAGGCCGATAACCACAATTCCCGCAGATCCTTCGGCGCCCGCTTGCGCTCCCACACCGGCTGGGATGGGTCGTCTTCCATTGCGTCGGACACTGCCGTTCGGGTCGTGAAGGTCGCGGCGATTCTGCGACCGTATTGCTCCCGGACGAAATCCTCCTTGGCCCGATGCGACGCCACACTCTTGCTCATGCGATTGATCACTCCGAGCCACTTCAGCCCCGGATTGAGGGGCAGTACATCTTCCTCCATGGTTTCCAATACATCCTGGAACCCCCCGATGGAAGATACGATGGGTTCCATGGGAATTACCACGAGGTTGGCCCACACCATGGGCATCAAGTGGCGCAAACCGAGCGCTGGCGGCGTGTCGATAACGATCACGTCATAGCCCAGCGCATCCAGCGCAGTCCGCATATTCACGCACCGATCGAAAGTCTCGTCGTCGTCGTCGTAGCGGTCGAGTTTCTTGTGACCGTGCAACAAATCGATGTTGTCTTCGATGGAGATCACCGCGCCTTCCAGCGGCTTTCCCTCCAACAACAGCCCCACACCGCTGTCGGTCTGGTTCTTGATCGCCAAGTCTCCAGTCAAATACTGACTCAGGTTGGCCTGCGAATCCATGTCAAGCACCAGGGTCTTGGCTGGCTTTCCCCGTTTTCCGTAACGCTTGGATGCATGCGCCAGGTGAAAAGAAAGGGTGCTCTTACCAACCCCGCCTTTTTGATTCAGCACCGCAATAACATTGGTCATTTCTACCTCGCTTGCCTATTCGTTGTCTTCCGCCTTCCCGGAACAACAGACTGCGATCCTGCGCCGAGAAAGACGACTCTCCAGTTTTTTCGGCTATTCGTAAAATCGTGTGGAATTGGTGTTTGCATGTTAACATGTGAATTCGTAATTTCGTGTGGAAATGGTCATGAGCGTAGCCGTCCTTTTCGCTAGGTCAGATAGCAATTACAAGTTGTTGC
>Ga0209935_1002172_pt1 | contig 25482 bp, 12 predicted proteins | sample ThiBio_1000_plan_2_FD_183958 | JGI IMG/M metagenome (GOLD analysis project Ga0209935, IMG submission 183958) | Wastewater bioreactor microbial communities from Cape Town, South Africa - Thiocy_cont_1000_plan (SPAdes) | ecosystem: Engineered > Bioreactor > Thiocyanate-remediating >...
TTTGAAAAAAAATATCACTAGTTCGACATCAACATTTTAATTTTCTCTTTTGAACGAAAATTGTACGAGTTGTAGTTCTCGAGATCATTAGGTAACAACGAAAAGTGCGGACGTCGAGAAAGAAAAAAAGAAGAAGAAGAAGAAGAAAAACTAGATGGCACACGAGACGAGCTCAGGTGCGAAATGCGGTGCGAATCCAATCGAAGCTTTCGATTGAGTTGAAATCTTGCATACGAAAAAAAATTCTCTACTTCTCAATAGCCAATCAGTTTGTTTCGATTACTCCATAGTTTATAGTTTTAATTATTCGAGTATTTTGAGCGCCTAACTTTCGTTACAGCTGATATTTTAATTATCTTGGATATTAGTAAACTATGGAAAAGATATTTACGTTCCCTCAAAATAACGAAAGATCGTAGTGGGAATTTGAAAAAAAATATCACTAGTTCGACATCAACATTTTAATTTTCTCTTTTGAACGAAAATTGTACGACTTGTAGTTATCGAGATCATTAGGTAACAAAGTAAAGTGCGTACGTCGAGAAAGAAAAAGAAGAAGAAGAAGAAGAAAAAAAAGAGGAAAACACGCGACGCGCAACATAAATGCTTTGTGCATTCGCACCGCATTAAAAAGAGGAAAACACGCAACGCGCAACATAAATGCTTTGTGCATTCGCACCGCATTAAATATTGTGATGATCGAAAGTATTAATGCAGACAAGCCAACGAAACGATGAGCATAATTGAATACAAAACGATATTCACCATCGGGATGACACCGGAATAGAGCCATTATTGGCTGAATAATAGCGAAACAGATTGTTATAATACCAAGAATCGAATGTGCAAATTCACGTTGATTATCTTGTGAAACCCATTTACCTTTTTCATAGACAAGAATGAGAATAAACGCAATTATTGTTAAAACAACAACGGTTATCATAACAGCACGATGAATAGAAAACCAAATAGCTTTGCCACAGAGTTTCTTTTCGGGAAATGAAGGTTTGAAATATCGAGCTAGAAGAATAGCAGTTGGAACGAATAGAATCCAAGCGAATATCATCATTATTCCATGAGCTTTCATTAAACCTATTGAAGAACTTGACGAACCACCATAGGTTATTTTCTCATTTCGATTAAGTTGAACAGTTTGAGATATTGCTGAACGCTCGGTATGCCGAGTAGTTATCGCATCTTCAAAACAAACAAATGTTTAACTAAAAACAATCGAAAAGAAAATCGTAATTACTTGAACTGTCTAGATTTCCGATAGCTATCAATGGATAATAAGCAGCTGTTTGAGATAGACCACTAATTGCTCGTCGTCGGCGTCCTGAACTATCAAAATTTGATAGAGTGAATTCACAATATGTGACACCGTTTTCTAATTTCTGTACGGTTATTGTCACGGTACCACCTGGATCGGACAAAACTGACGTCGGTGTTACTGGAGCTACGTATCCACCAGCGTTTATAAGACGATTCAAAGTAACTGTACCATCAGCTGCACGTTTGCAGACAAATACGTGATCTTCACCCTACAGATAAACAGTAAAGACATTATCAACTAAGTTTCTTTTTTTTATTATCTTACCATATTCTGATCATGTGAAAGACCAAGAGCAAACCACTGTCCTGCTCCTAAAGTATTGATCTGCATTTTTACTGATGTAACTTCATTTGCATATGTCCATTCTACAGTTGCTGACGAATCAGTTGTTGTTTGAACAGTGGTTGTACTAGTATCTGAAGAAACACCAAACAAAACTGTTTCAGTCTGATTCAACTGAACAGTTGACGGTAATGCCGTACGAATTGTATGTTCAGTAGTAATTGCATCTATAGAAAAATGAAAAAAAAAACTAGAATGATTGTCAGTAGAGTCTAACTTGAATTGTCAAGATCTCCAATAGCTATCAATGGATAATATGCAGTTGATTGAGATAAACCACCAATAGCTCGTCGTCGACGTCCTGAATTATCAAAATTTGATAGAGTGAATTCACAATAGCAAACGCCATTTTCCAGTTTTTGTAATGTTTGTGTGAATGTACCACCTGGATCGGATAAAACTGATGTAGGTGATACTGGAGGTACGTATCCACCAGCATTTATAAGACGATCAGATACGACAGTGTCATTGGATAAATGTTTGCAGACAAATACATGATCTTCACCCTTTATATATGAACAATAGAGACCTTATCAACAAAATATTCTCTGTTACCATTTCGTCGTCAAGCGAAAGACCAAGAGCAAACCATTGACTTGTTTGTAGATTATTGATTTGCATTTTTACTGACGTCACTCCATTTGTATATGTCCAAGTAATATTAGCAGTAGGAGTAGTGGTTGCCGCTGTCGTTGTTGTTGCTGCCGCTGTTGTTGTATTTGATGATTCTACTTGACGATTTGTCAGAATAAGACTGAAGCAATTAACATAGATGGTACTGTAAGCTTTAACAATTGTTGCCCTAGAAAACAAAATACAAATTGATAGATATTGAACGAAATAAAAACCATAATCTACCTGATCATTGTTCTCTCAGTTGATGCTGTTGACGGTGGTGTCCAAATAGCTTGTATCAAAGTCTTTTCAATATTTGAGGTATGCGTTACGCCAGTATTAGATGTATCACCACATGCAACTGTCTGGATAGTTGAGTTAACTATCTGCCAAGTTCCAATAATCTGCTGACTTGTTTCTGTCTTTGCGATCAGTAAGAAACCACGAAATGTATCACTACTAGTCGCACCACTAACTGTAACTAAAATTATCGATATAGATTTTTGTGAAAAAAAAATCAATATACTTACTAAGAACGGTTTCATTTGAATAATATTGTGATTTATCAGATTGAATAACATAACTCGAAGAACATGTTTGAGAAGACACATCATGACCCGGAGTCATTGAGTCACAAGCTGTATTTGGTGCACCCGTTCCACGACTGCCAGCATACTTGATTAAAATTAAAAGGATTACAATCGATAAATTCATCTGAAAAAGAAAAAAATCCAAATATAATATGCACTAAAAAAACAACGAGCTCTTTCTTTCTTTCTTTCTCATTTTCTACCTAACACAGTATGACAGGGCGATTTTTTTCTTTATATCGATTAATAAATAGACGAAACCTGCTAAGCGCTCTTTGATAAGGCTTAATAACATTATCCCATAGAAAAAGAAAAACTCAATACCCGATGTCGAGTCGCAAGTACAATTTTCGAAATAATAAAAAAAACGGTTTTATTGACATGCGACAGCAAGAAGTTTTTCTCTATCGCTAATCATGTCGTTTCCATAAAAATGTATCTAATTATATACTCATTTCTGAGAGAAAGAAAATATCAAAGTAAAAGACAAAAACATAAGGTCAAATTGTCAAGGCCAAATATCATCAATATACTTCTAGGAGGTTGTCACTGTCACAATTCGAGTTCTGAAGTGAAAAACAAAATTTATGGAAGTTTTAAATCACGCATTTTCTTTTGTAGACGCATCTCAACTGTCGTACCTACTGATAAAAATAAAAATGAAACAACTGTGCATAATTGTCAATGCATTTTTATGCACGAAAGGGTTATACATTTTTTTCGTTCTGTGTCATGATATGTCCCGTCGAAAAAAATGTACTTTCTTCGTAGGTTACTAATTCCCCACGTGTTGGCGTACAAAATAAAACCTAAATAATCGTCGTCATTCAAAAAAATATTGGTGTGCTTTTGTTTAGAAACTCGTTAAGATATTATGTTAATTAGTTTCCGTTTATTTAATAAGAAAAAAACGTTTCTGTTTGATTAAAAAAAGAAAGAAAATACAGAAGTGTTGATAATAATGCAGATTTAAGTTCTTTTTTTTTCTTGCTCTATTTTCAAATTAACACTATTGTAGAACAATCAGTGCAAACGACACCTAGTTGTGATTGAATAAATTTAAAATGAAAACGACGAATTCTTTTTTTTTTGTTGATATGCCTCAGGATAGAAACATGAAAAACGACAATCATACTTTTTCTTTCTTTTTTTTTATGCATTATTAATTTCATATGTGTATATATTTAAATGACAACAAAACGTCTAAAAGGCAAGTTTTGCTTCGATTCACTGCCGTATTGACTTGATATTTATGATTGATTAGGTTCGAATAACGTTGATCTTGCACTTCCAGTTGCACCCTACTATCGTACTGATCCTCAAGTACTCAAAGATGTTGAAAATATGCGTACGGCTGCTACTGGCCGATGGATAAAAGACGATCGTTCACGTGCATATTCTCGGTATAATACACAGAATGATGATAGTACATCAAAAATCGAACTTCAACGTGCAAATTCACCGACATTAAAACGTTTGGTTGCTGCACGTGTTAAACTCGATAAATATGCCAATTATTTATCTCGAACAACAGCAACAAGTCGATTAGCGGCACTTTCACAACGTGAAACACCGTACTTAAAAAATCCAATAAAAGAAACGAATATTGTTTTGAAACAATCTGAACCCGATCCACGACCGTCTTCATCAAAAAGTAAACCCGATCAACCATTAGATAAGATAACCTATCAAAAAACATGGTCTATCAATGGAAATATCACACAGAAATGTTCGTTAGAAATTTGGTTGCCTAAACCAAGTCTCGACGATGATGATGACAGTACTAGTAACAGTACTCGAACGGAAAAAATCGATTCAAATCAAAATGATAAAAGATCACAATCAGCTAAAAGCCGTCGATCAAGTGTAACCAAAGTGTCTAAAACACCAACGGTCAATTTCGAACCGAAATCGAACGATGAAGTTGTTTCAAAGAAATCCGAACCTGTACTTATTCCACGTGTGTATCACTACGGTGATTATATTATGGATCTACCTGAAGAACGACCTCGATCAAGTAAAAGTGTGACAACAGTCAAATCTGACAGTGTGAATTCAGTGAAAAGCATTCGACGACAACAAATTCGTTCGGCTAATCGTCGTTCATCAGGTTCGACACATCATAGCGAAGAAATTCTTCGTTTTAAAACTGTTGAAGTCTCGAAACCAACTAAAACAACGAATCCAACTATGATCAATGAACTCATGCAGAAATATTCTGTTTTGAAAAAAGATCATCAAGAATTAACACAAACGAAATTACAATTAGAAAAGCCAATCAATGAATTGAAAAGCAGTCCTAAGGATCCATCACCTCGAACTCGACCGCCACCGATTCCTGATTCGACAGCATTAATTCCATCGGATTCAACAGGAATTTCAGTTAAAAAAATACTCATCGAAACATCAACACGTCCTCTAACTGAACAAACAACTCATACGAATAGCAAACTTCTCGAACGTCGTGCAACACCACGTCAACCTTCAAATTTACAAATCTATCCTCATCTACGCATATTTTCTCTTGCTAATCAACGACAACAACGACAAACAACAGACATTGTACCAGCTTCACTTCTTCCAAGTGTTACCGGTCGAAAAACTGATGATTTCACTCGAACATTACAACGTAGTAAAACCCTCGACGTCGTTCTCGACATTCCTAATGCACCAACATCAACATCATCACCATCGGTTAAATCTCGTCGAACAGATAGTTCACATCGACGTTCGAATAAACAACAATCGTCAGCTCAAACAGTACATCGTTCGTCAACAACTATCCCAACAAATACTGTACTCATTCGTTTCAATCATACAAATACCGAACGCAATTATCTTGTACCTGAATAGAAAAAATTTTGAAATAAGATTCTTTGTCTTCTCTTTTCTATCAGCTCTCTGTTGGATAACAAATACATATATCAATGAGTGTTTCTCTCTGTTTTATTAGCCAATGTTTAAAAAATATGAAGAGAAATCAGGTTCTTGAATAAATTGACGTCCATTTTCATTGACTCGGTTGATCTGGTTGCGGAGATGACTATGATGGATCCAAATCTGCGCTTATCAGTGACTTTCTTCTTCCCGTTCATTAGGAGGTGATCCTTCACGGGATCGATCAGAAGAAATATTCAATATTTTGCGCATTTCATCTGTGGATTTACCACGAAGCATGTTGGCTATTGTTTTACAACCGACATCTATTAAACTTTTGATGCCTAAGTAATTCGCCGCCTTAATACAACAAAAGCATCACAACCAACGTTCAGGAAAACAAAGTTTGGATACTTACCAAAATTATCTCGAAAATTATTCCTTGATTAACTGCGACTCGTTTAATGAAATTTTGATCCCATTCGCTGATATCGTCCGTACTGAAAACAAAATTGAGTAGAATTGTAATCACGAAGATATTTACCGTCTTGATTCTTACTTATCGTAATCGATGCGCTCTGGTTTGGGATCGTTTTTATGATGATTACAATATTCAACAACCTAAAATCAAAGCTAAACTTATTTTACCAAATCAAAATTGAATGGGGAAACTGACTAGTCCAAGAATAGATCCTCTCACATTTGGTAAAGGGATTAGTTCGACGCCCATTTCCCTAACTACAAGAAGCAAAACATTTGAATATTAAAGCAACAAATTCAGATTTTCAGTTAATTTACAGTCAGCTAATACCGTTGACTGATCTACGACTCCTTGATCAATCGTATAAATTTCACCGTCATTTGACTGAATTTGAATGGTTTCTATTTGAGAATCCTCTGTTTCAATTGAAGCCATTTTTTTTCAACCTGAACTTATGGCAAGACTATCAAAAAGAAAAGTGTGATATCATTTGAGAGTCAAGGAAAAAACCGAGAAACTAAAAGAATATGATAAGATGATGAGTCGTATGAGATACGAAATTCGAGGCGTTTATGACAATGTTATCCACAATCGAAAAGAGTTTCATTTTTTTCTAATTAAATAAATCCATCGTATCAATTAAAATTTCAGTATTTAAACGAATGCAAACACGTGATTGACATCAGATTTTTATTGAAACGTATCGGTGTCGTATTCGATTTAGCACACGATTGTAAATAATTCATAGTGACTGATGACAACATACCATTGGGCACGGAACATACAAAAAAAGAAATCGAGCACATATGTTTGTTGAACAAGTTGTCGGCAGACTTACTCGGCGTCCGACGTGGTGTTTTAAATAAAGAAAAATCACAACCATTCTCATTAGTACGTGCTAGTGCTGTTAAAAAATAGAACGAGAATACACATATTTAGACGTTGATCGAATTAATTAATTATTTCTTCGATATGCATATATATTTTCCCGATAAACTCTCTATTTACTATTTAAAATGTCATTTGATGTTTTGTTTTCTCTATTTATGAGTAAACATTAAAAAATACATGAATGAATGAATGAAAAGGAAAAGAATATGAAATGAAATTGAGTTCTTGAATAAATCGACGTCCAATTTTACTGATTCATTGGATCCGGTTGCGGAGACGACGCCTGATTATTTGCATCACCAGTTGTTGGTGCGGTTTCTGCTTGTCCTTCGAGCGCACTTGAAGTATTTAAACCTTCACCAGGTGGATCATACGAAATATTGAACAATGCATGAACTTCAGACGATGGCTTGCCACGAACCATGTTGGCTATTGTTTTACAACCGACAGCTAATAGACTTTTGATGCCTAAGTAATTCGCAGCCTTAATACGAGAAAAATAAAGATCATGAAATCGTTAGTTCGGATACTTACCATAATGATATCGAAAAGCGTTCCTTCAGCAACTGTGAATCGTTTCATGAAATTTTGATCCCATTCGGTAATATCGTCCGTACTGAAAACAACAAAGCTGAGTCAAATTGTAATGACGAAAGAAGAAATTTACCGTTTTGGTTCGTAAATATCTTCGTTTGGATCGTCGTCATCATCGTCATCGATCGGCTCTGGTTTAGGGTCATTTTTATGATGATTAAAATATTCAACAATCTAACGATTTAGTATTTTTTCACACTGAAATTGAAATTTGAAAACTTACTGGACCAAGAATAGATCCTTTCACATTTGGTAAAGGGATCGGTTCGACGCCCATTTCCACAACTACAAGGAACAAAACATTTGAATATCAAAGCAACTAATTCAGATTTTCAGTCAATTTACACTGTGTCAATAGTATTGACTGTCCTACGACTCCTTGATCAATTATATAAATTTCACCGTCATTTGACTGAATTTGAAAGGTTTTTACTTGAGAACCGTCTATTTCAATCGAAGCCATCTTTTATAGTTGAATCTGAAGAAAATAAGGTATGCTATATACCAGTGTTTTTACGAATATTTATCACAAGAATATAAATGCAGAGAAATAGTATGATATCACGAGCCGTTTATGCATCGAAGGAAAATGCCAACAAAATAAAAACAAGAAATAAAATAGTGGGAGAAAAGAAAAGAAGAATGAATGGCTGATGATTCATCTTGAATTTGCGAAAGTCAAAATCAAAGCGTCGCCAACAAGTGACGAATGAGGAAATTGTTTGTTTAAGGGGAAATTTCTAGATTTTCAAAATTTGACTTTTTGGGTAGAAAATGTTCCGTACGAATATGTTTCTTGTGGCTGCCTTTTCAAATCGGCATGCTTTCTATTATATCTTGTTATACATAGTTCTTTAGATAACCAAGTATTGCTTCATTAGAATGCTTCATTAACATAATAGATAAACAATGACATTTTTTTATTGCAAATGTGAATTATACTAAATACGAGAACTACTATTATCGAATTGACTAGTGTGCACTCACTGTCGAAGACAACAAGTATTAAAACTGAATGAGATAGTTCCTGAACAATAATCTATTTTCAACTGATATTATTAATATTATTATACCAGAATTGATAGTACAAGTATCAAACTGTTGTTTTCGACTAACTTCAGAAATATTCTACGAATTTTCCTGAGGAAACTTCCTTCTCTTGATGAAAAATATATGTGATATAACGATTGACAAAATCAATGAGTGTTTTTCTATTATGTTTCTCTTTGGTTTATGAACAACAGAAAAAAAATGAAGAAAAATTAGGCTCTTGATTAAATCAGCATCTAATTTTACTGATTCATTGGATCTGGTTGCGGAGATGACTCCGATGGATTGGAGTCTGCAATTGTTGATACACTTGCTGCTTGTCCTTCACCAGGCGAATCAAAAACAATATTGAATGTTTTGCGAATTTCATCTGTGGATTTACCACGAACCATGTTAGCTACTGTTTTACAACCAACAGCTAATAAACTTTTGATGCCTAAGTAATCCGCAGCCTTAATACGAGAAAAATAAAGATCATGAAATCGTTAGTTCGGATACTTACCATAATTATATCGAAAAGCGTTCCTTCAGCAACTGTGAATCGTTTCATGAAATTTTGATCCCATTCGCTAATATCGTCCGAACTGAAAACAACAAAACTGAGTCAAATTGTAATGACGAAAGAAGGAATTTACCGTTTCGGTTCGTAAATAACTTTGTTTGGATCGTCGTCATCATCGTCATCGATGGGATCTGGTTTGAGATCATTTTTATGATAATTACAATATTCAACAATCTAACAATTTAGAATTTTTTCACACTGAAATTGAAATTTGAGAACTTACTGGACCAAGAATAGATCCTTTCACATTTGGTAAAGGGATCGGTTCGACGCCCATTTCCACAACTACAAGAAACAAAACATTTGAATATTAAAGCAACAAATTCAGATTTTCAGTTAATTTACAGCCAGCTAATGCCATTGACTGATCTACGACTCCTTGATCAATCGTATAAATTTCACCATCATTTGACTGAATTTGAAAGGTTTTTACTTGAGAACCGTCTATTTCAATCGAAGCCATCTTTTATAGTTGAATCTGAAGAAAATAATGTATGGTATATATGAGTTTTCCAATGAAAACTATCTATATCCTGAATTGACATAAAAATATGAAAAGACCAACTAGTAATAAAAAAAACATCGAAAAATAAATAGTGTGACGTTATTAGTCCATTATGCACTGAAGGAAAATACCAACTAAATAGAATAGAAAGCGCTACGAAGGTGCGACGTAGACGTAGGTAATAAACCATTAGAGCGTGATGATTCATCTTCAGTTGATTCGCTAATCGTTTATATAGATTTACCCAGCAGTAATAACCGGTTGTTAAAAATATTTCAAGTTCAAATTCAACTACGAAGAGAAAAAAGTTTCCATTTCTCTCGTCTTACAACCAAACAACAGCTAGTAAACTTTTAGTGCTTAAGTTATTGATCTTAAACAGTTTCAATTATATTGAAAAATTCCATCGGAAAAAATATTTGTTATTTGATGATTTAAAAATTCATTGAATGTACATCCAATATAAATTGATTTAATTTTGACATCTGATTGATAACATTTCCAATCATTTTCCAGTTTTCTCACAATTTATAAACTCAATGTCTCATCGATATCGATACAGTCTTCATTAGTAAGTTAGAAATGAAACAAATACGCAAGTGGGGGAAGACGAAAAATTCATTCTTCTATTCACATGATCAATGATCTCAATTAATAAAGGAGAAAAGAAATGAACACTTAATTTTCTGTTTTATACGGAGGTCAATATCCGTGAACTCTGATGAGATCTACGTTTTATATTGTTTTGAATATATATTTTATCCCTTCATGCTATAGAATATTTGTTGTTGGTAAATAAAAACAAAAAAATTAAGAGTAGATTTAATTAGTTTTAACTTGATTTCTCTCGGTTGTATTTATCTAGATGTGTGAAGAAGTTGTTCATTCTTTATTACCACAGGAAAAAATAAATTAATTGATTAAAAATTCCGATGTATGTATTTACTTTTATGAAATCGAAATTCCGTCATCGTTTATCTATTTACTTCTTAACAATCAAAAATAAACTTTTATTTCATATCTAAGGTGATGATAATGCCAATGCATAAGAAATCATTGAAATTAACTGCTTCCTATTCAAGATCACACTCATCCTAAATCGAAAATCAAGTTCATTTTCTGTCAATATGAATATGTGAAGACTTATCTTCTAAATGATAGAGAACTTTTAAAAATAGGCCAATTCAAAGTAATATATTGAAGAGAAAAACAACAATAACCTTAACGAAACGAAAAAAAAATACAAGGAGAGAGATTTTTTCTCTTTTTCTCTCCCATCACGATGTGAAAATATTAATCGGCAATTATCTTTGAATTACACCCAAGTCTTTGTTTTTGTTTACTTCGCATTTTATAAATGAATGGCTTTAATTATCAAAAAACACGAAGTGGGGGAATAATCGCCGTCTCGTCGGGTCATACGCACTGAAAAATACAGTTCTCTTCTCAGTGCATTCTCTCATTTAATTAGGTCAAACAAAAATAGTAATTTCGATAATAATGAGAAAATGAAAAAATGCATCGTCACATTGAATCTTATATCAGGATTTCACAGTTAACTGTTGTTGTTCTAATTCGGTGACTTAATTCAAACGAATCTCAATTAAAAGGAAGACATTTCATTGAAGCTTATTGATATTGTTTTTTTAATTTTAATCGTTTGTGAACATTCTTTTGAGTGTTCGATTCATTGAATATGAATTTGAATATCATTGGGTTCGTTTGTCTGAGATCTTTGAAACACAAGAGGAAAAAAGCGGAACATAAGATTCCGGATCCGACTTTCTCCCTTGATAAACATGTAGACCATACTTCGATTTTCGAACGAATACAACATAAATATCGACTTATTTAATTCATCGCTCTTAGTGAAACGATATTTTAGCGACTATCGACGAAAAAAAACAAGCAAATATCTAAAGGAAAATGTGAGATTATCAACAAAATTTATTTTAGATGTTGTCTATAGTTAGAAACACTGTATGATGATGAGCATACAAAGAAAATATCTGCAAAACGATATTGGGCTTTCGAAAATAGGTTAATTCAAAATAATATATTGAAGAGAAAAACAACAATAACCTTAACGAAACGAAAAAAAAATACAAGGAGAGAGATTTTTTCTCTTTTTCTCTCCCATCACGATGTGAAAATATTAATCGGCAATTATCCTTGAATTACACCTAAGTCTTTGTTTTCGTTTACTTCGCATTTTATAAATGAATGGCTTTAATTATCAAAAAACACGAAGTGGGAGAATACTCGCCCTCTCGTCGGGTCATACGCACTGAAAAATACAGTTCTCTTCTCAGTGCATTCTCTCATTTAATTAGATAAAAAAAAAATAGTAACTTTGATAATAATGAGAAAATGAAAAAATGCATCGTCAAATTAAATCTTATGTCAGGATTTCACAGTTAACTGTTATCCTTCTTGTTCAGTAACTGAATCCAATGAATATTTATGTATGGTAAATATATACTGTTTCGAATCATAATTAATATCATACAATTGTTGAATATCTTTCTTATAGAAATAATAATTCTAATGTTTATTATCTATATTTTAATGATAATTTAACGAGCGTGTTTTTTGAATATGAGATTTTTCAATGATTCAATGCATATAAAATCCTGATGACATTTTTGAACAAGAAATTCTGCAAGTAGATATGGCTCATTGACAGTAAATTGAGATGAGTCATATTTTTTTCTTTTCTTCGGTCAAATTGTTTGACGTCACTCTATCCCATTTTTATTGTATGAATAAATCCAATGACATAAATCACGTCAACGTCTGGTGTGCTCTTAACCATAATGGGCGATTAGGGGCGTAAATAAGTGCTGTAGTTACTCGGTGGTATAAATACGAAAGCAAATTTCGTTAAAAGTCAGTTAATCGACTATTCGATTAGTTAAAACAATACAAGCTGCATAGCTATCCAATGCAAAAACAATTTACAAATACAAATATGATCTACATTATGGCATTGTTTATGGCATTAATACCATACGGCAGAAGCTTGGATAATGCAATTCTATTTCGATACCATTGAATCGAGTGATGTAAATTGAAATAATAGTACAAATAGCCATGGGATTATATAACTGATCAACTGTCTAAACTGTACTCATTTCGTATCACAACTTTCTTGATAATAAATCGGAACAACTTAAACGAAAGTTCACGATATATTCGATCATATACGTACTAAAAACGGTTCTTGAAACATATTAACAAGAATAGATTATCTATTTATTAAATCTTCGAAGTATCAATATAATAATTGGATGGAATATTTGAGAAAATGTTCAACTTCGTTGTGTTCATTAAATATTTTTGACAGATAAAATAAATGAACTTAAACCACAATAATATTAAAACAAAACCTCAGTTAGATTTATTCAAGTTAAATATTTAATAAGAAAATATCTTTTTGATCGAAGATTTGTCAGAAATCATTGAAATAATAGAATAAAATTTTCCTTAGGATTGTACGATCGTAATGTTTGACGCAATATTTCATGTAGTCAAAGTAACCAATGCAAAATAAATCAAATATATAAATGAAAATCTTCTATGAAAAATTTACTAACTGTTTGTAGAAACGATAATGATTCAAGTAGAAGATATTGAACAAAAACAATGACAATAGTTGAATAAAACTTTTCTGACAATGATTCATTTTTCTATGTTACTTAGAAAAATTATTTGAATGAGGTAATGCAAGTCGAAATCTTTACAATATTCGAACAAAATTGTCCTAAATGTCATTCATTTTACATCTGAAATGAAAAGAAATCTGTCAATGTAAACAATGTTGTGTTAAATATTGAAATAATTGAACATACGTCTACTGATAATTATTCGTATCGTATCTTCATAAGAACAGAAATAAAAATCAAATAAATTGCGTTATAACAATTAAAAGATATTTGAATAGAATTCTGGTGAAAATTATTCGATTATTTTAAGCAAGAAAAATAAATGAAACATTGATAGACATTGACTAAAAATGACTAACATAACAGAACATGAATTTGCTGAAAATCATTGTTTTGTTATTTGAAACAAAAACAGATGTGATAGTGAAAGAAATCGAACGAAAATAACGAACATACAAGAATAAGATTATGCTAAAAATCATTCAATTGTGATATAGGACAAGAAAAAATAGAACAATAAGAGAAATTGAGTGAAAATGAATACAGATTATCGGTTAAAATCTTATTAAAAATAATTCATTTGTTTTTAATAAAGGAGACAAAAGATGAAAACATAGAATTGCACGAAAATGATGAAGATATTTGAAATGAAGTGTAATAAAAACGATTCATTTATTAGTAGAAAATGAGAAGAATATCAAAATGGATCATATAAAATGAACATGATCGACATAATTGAGATGAATTCTGGTAAAATTGATTCAGTTTCTACTTCGAAACTAAACAAAAGTGAAAACGAAAACGACTGATTGAAAGTCAATAAAGTATTAGAGTAGATCTCTGCTGTTAATAATTCATTTTCTATTTTCAAGAAAGATCAATATGATAACTACTAAAGCTCAGTATAAATCGATAAGATAGTTAAATAGAATTCTGGTGGGAACAGTTGATTTGCTATGTAAAAGACAAATAAAAGCAATAGTAAACGAATTTTAACCGAAATAGGCCAGATAAACGAACAGAACTATCGTAAAAATGATTCATTTTGTCTTTTCAATAACAAGCAATGTCAAAGTAAATGTTAAATAATAAGATTATATGCGATACATGAACAGAACTCTGGTAGAATTTCTTCACATTTTATGTATGATGAGGACAGTTAAGATAATAAAACGAACGTTTCCAAAATGCGTACAATATACGAATTACAGTCTTATGAATATTATTTTCTTCTTACTTAGTTTCAATAAATATGCGACAATGAATAAACTCGAAAGAAAATCATACAGATATTTGAACAGAACTGTCGTATTGTTCAGTCGTTTATTATTTGAAATACGTTCATCTGTGAAAATATGATGAAGTATAATGTAATGAATCAAAGAATATGAACAGATCGTTAATGTAAATGATTCATTTAATATTTACTAAGATGATAAATATGAAACTACAAAATTCAAATGGCAGTAGTTTAAATATAAGAACTCATGTTTGATAAAAATTATTCATTTTATTACTTTAACTAGAATCTAAGCTAAAATATGACAAAAATAAATAAAAACAAGTAAGATAATTGAAGAAAACAGTTCTAAAAAATATGTAATTGTTATTTGTAATGAATGAAAATTCAAAAATGACTCAAATAGAGTCAATATAGCTGAAATATTCGAATAGAATTCTAGTAAAAATAATTCATATTTTTTGTACATCGAACGTATCTTCGAAACGAAGAACAATTCAATTTAATTAGTTAAGATATCTGCATAGAATCTTTTTAATAACAAATTATTTATTAGTTGCAAGAATAATCAATATGAAAATAAAATACATTCAGTGAAAATCTTCGAAAAATATGAATAGACTTGTACTTATTAAAATGATTGCTTTGCTATTTGAAAGAAAGATAATTGCCAAAGTGAAGTAACTGGTATAGAAATGTTTATGATATGAGAACTCAAGTCTAATAGAAATATTCATTTGACATTTCCATTGCAAACAATTGTAAAATGTAGCATAGTAATAATGGAAAAGAATAAGATATATGAAGAGAATATCAGTGAAAATGATTCATTTGTTATTTGAAAAGAGAATATCTTTGAAAATAGATTGTAATTGAGAGTGTGTTATCGAGATATTTGAGTAATTAACTGATAAAACTAATTCTTTCATTATTTTAAATGAATACAAATGTGAAAATGAGGACAATATTGTCAAATTGACTGTGATAGTTGAATTGAACAATGGTGAAAATCATTCGTTTGTCATTCAGATGCGGGATAAATATAAAAATGAAAAAGATTGAATTAAAATAGGTGAAGTAGTAGGATTTATTGATAGTACGTATAATTCATTTCGTGCTTATGTACATTATTAATGCGTAAATGAATGGGTGTTAAATGGAAGTTACTAACATATCTGAAAAGTTCTTTTTTCAAATAATTTCATTTGATATGTGCAAAAATAGATAAATATAAAAAACGAAACAATAATGAAGAATAGTGAAAAAATTTGAATACAGTTCTGATGAAAGTCATAGATATGTTATTTCAGTGAAAGACAAATGTGAAATTAGTGGAAATTATTTCAATAGAATTAAGATACATGAATTGACTTCTGCTTAAAATTATTCGGTTAGCATTGATAAGAAAAGTTAACATGAAAAGAGACAAAACTTGAGTGATTGTGAGTGAAAAACATTAATCATATATACTAATAATTATTCGTTTGTTATTCACAATGAGAATCAGTTTGAAAGTAAAATAAATCAAGTAAAATAGATCGAAATACTTGAGAGAAATGCTAATAAAATTAGTTTATTTGTGTCTACATCGAAAGATCAGTGGAAGAATAAGAACGATCAACTTGTCATGTCTACGATAAGTGAATGACAGCTTGTTCATAATAATTTATTTTTTATTTGTAATGAAGATTATAACGAAAAAAGAAAGGCATAAAATCGTAGTGAACGAAATACATGAATCCAACTGTAATATAACTTTTTCCAATATTAAATGCAATGTAGAAAACGTGGATATGAAAGAAGTAAAGTGAAAATTACTATCATATTTGATCAATACTCTTATAGTAGCAGTTCGACAATTATTTTCGAGAAGAATAATCGTTAATACTAGCGTAAGAGAATAATAGTAATTATGATAATTGATCAAAATTCTGTTAAAAATCGTTCAATTATGATTAACAAGCAAATTTATATTAGATTCGAAGAAAATATTATCTCAGTGATAAGGATATTTTAACTGAAATTTAATGACAATGATTTATTTGCAATTTGAACCGAATAGAAATAATATTATGAACAACATATAGATTAAGTGTCTTTTATATGAGAACAAAGCATTGCTGAAAATAGTTTGATAGTTACTTATAAATCGTGTGAATGTAAAAATCAAAGAAATTCAACTAAAGTAACTATGGTATTTGAACTGAACTCTGCTTTAAATAATTCGTTTGCTATTTGTAATAATGAGAAATGTGAAAATGACAGAAGTTGAGTAGAAAAGATCAAATAATTTGAACGACTTTTTGTTGATATCTATTTATTTATTATTTGTAAGGATGATAAGCTCGAGAAGTGAAAGTAATTCAGAGAAAATGGATGAAGTACTAGAATTGAACTCTTCTATTGATTATTCATATTTTATTTGTAATAATAACAGATATTAAATTGGAAAAAATTAAGTACGAGTGGCTAAGATATCTGAACGGAGTTTTACTGTAATTTATTCGTTTATTTTTTAAAGGAATGAAAAATACGAAAAGTAAAAACATGTGAATCAATTTAAGTAAGATATTGAAACAGAGTTTTGGTAAGATCGATTCTGTTAATATGTTTTGATGCTGAAAAGTTCGAACAGTTGAAGTTTAATCGAAAGAACAAAGGCAATTGAATCATACTTTGTTAAGGCTGATTCATTTGCTATGTGAACAAAAATAAAATGTTAATATAGAAGCAATTAAATGAAAATAATCAGAACAGTTAAACGAAGTTTTAGTTGTTAGCATTCGTTGGATATTTCTCGGTAGAAGTAAATGTTGAAATAATAGAGACTGAATTCAGATAACGAAAGTAATTGAATCGAATATTTCTATGAATTATACAAGTTTTATTTCTCATGATAATGCGGGAGACACTTTAGGAAATGTAGAAAAAGTTATTGAAATAGTCGAATAGGAATCTTATAGATGTTTTTCAGTTTTTTGTTGTATCAAGAAGAATTAAGACAACAAAATAAATCATTGGTATCGATTAAAATACTAGAACAAAACTCTCCTTATTGTAGTTCATTTGTTTTCTGTAAGAATTAATCTGACGAAAATAAAAATATGTAAATGAATATATTCCGAAATAGTGGAACAGAATTTTGCTTTGAACCATTCATTTTTTATTTTGAATAAACACAAGTGAGTACGTGAAAAATATTCAAAATATATGAATGCAATAGTCAAATATACATATTTTTATAAGCATCCATGTATTAGTTTGTCACGAATAAATCTCATAGGGGAAGATATTCACTGGATATGAATATTATATTGGAATAGAAGTTTCGTGTGTGTTGTTTATTTTTTATTCTTCATATTATTATAATGTGCAACTATGCTAACTCAAGTCAAATTGATCGAGATTTTTGAATGAAACCTTATTAAGAATACTTCAATTATTATTAATAAAGAAGACAGTTGTAAAAATGATAAAATCTGAGTGAAAGAGATCCATATATGTGAATTGAATTTTGATAAAAAGAATTCGATTATTACTAGAGTAAGAAACATAACTGTCGAAGTCGTAGAAATTCAGTGATAAAACATGAAATATCAGAATAAAACTCTGATCAAAATAATCCGTGTGTTATTATTAAGGCGAATATATATGAAACTGAAATAAATTTAATAAAAATGATTCAAATATTTGAATTGGACTCTTATCAAAATGATTCAATTATTATTAGCAAGGCAACCAAATGTACACATAGAAGAAGTTAAATAGAAGTGTGTCAAGTATTCGAACTAAACTCTTATCAAAATGATTTGATTATTATTAGCAAGGCAAACAAGTATACAAATAGAACAAGCTAATTGAATGTGTCCTACATATTCGAACAAGACTCTAGTGAAAATAATCCAACTTTTATCAAGTGTTATATCAGGCGTAAAAAGATGAGAAGTGGACTGAAAGTGACACACATATTTGAACCAAAATCTACTGAAGATAATTCAGTTAGAATTAGAAAGGAAAATATTTGTAGAAAAAGAATAGTTTAACTGAAAAGGAGTTAAATACACGAACTGAACCATCGTGAAAATAGTTCTATTATTATTAACAAGAAAGAGAATTGTAGGAATAGAAAAGATAAATGAAGGAAGATTGATGCATTTGAACTGAAGTATAATGAAGCTAATTTGATTATTATTACTAAGCAAATTAAATGTTAAAATAGAAAAACTTAATGGAAAACGATTAAAATGTTTGAACTGAAGTATAATGAAGCTAATTTGATTATTATTACTAAGCAAATTAAATGTTAAAACAGAAAAACTTAAGAGAAAATGATCGAAATATTTGAACTGAACTCTGATAAAGTTAATTCGATTATTGTTAGCATGAATAACAAATTGGGAGATAGAAGAAATTGAGTGATGGAGACTCATATATGTGAACTGAACTCTTATCAAAATTAAATTCGATGATTATTAGCAACGATAGCAAATGTGGAAATCGAAGAAATCGAATGAAAGAGACTTAGATATTTGAATTGAATCTTGATAAAAACGATTCGATCATTGTTGGTATGAATAACATATAGAAAGATAGAGAAAGTTGTGTGAACAAGAATCAGTTATTTGAACTGAATTGTTATAAAAATCATCCAATAATTATTAGCAAGAACAGTATAAATATATGGATGAAAACAGTCAAGTGAAAATCATTCAGATATTTGAACTGAATTCTTATACAGATGATTCGTTAGTTTTTTGACACAACAGATAAATATGAAAATGGAAGATGATAATTGAAAGTGACACAGTTAAAATGAACAGAACTCTTATAGAAGAGATTTATGTGATACAGGTAAGAAATATAAAAGTAAAAATAGAGAAAAGTGAATCATTGTACCTGTAATAGTTGTATAAAATTCTGTTAATAATTATTCATCTATCGTAACTAATAAGACTCAATCAGAGGATGAAAAACTTCCAAGTATATCACCATAATAATTTCATAGAGCTGTTTTTGTGACTATTATACTTAATACATATCATTGTGACATCACAAATAACTCTCAGATATTACCAATAAGTCGACCAGACAACTGAACAGCCACCTTATAGCAACTATTCATTCTAAATGTCTCATGTTAAAAACCTTTTAAATATTGAAAAATGAGTCTAGGCAATTGAAGTATTTGAATAGTGCATTCGTAAGAACAATTCATTTCTTATTTTACATAGATATTAGTGTATATATGTATTACAATTTAGTCAAGATAATTACAATGGTTGAATAATAGTTTACTATATAGTATTCACTTGTCATTTTCTATGTTGGTAAACTTGAAAATATGGAATTTGTATTAAATGTATTGTAACAGTTGAACTAATTTTTGGTAATGATCAGTTAGTTGATATTTTTTGTATAAGGAAATGTGAAAATATGGCAGATGTATTGAATGTACTGTAATAATTGAATAGAATGTTGGTGATAGTCATTCATTTGCCATTCCTAGTTTTGTACAATGTAAAAGTAGAAAGATTTTAATAGAAGAGCTGTAATAGCTAAAAAGAATCTTTTTAGTAAATATCTACATGTCATGTCTAATATTGAGAAAACAAAAGTGCAAAGATCCAGATGAAGTAAATATAATTAGAGAATAAAGTTTTGGTTCCAATTGTTCGCCACTCATTTTTAATGCCAACTGATAGCGAAATAGGAATATTTAATAAAGATTATCGGAATAATTGAACAATATTTTTTTATATACTATTCACTTATTATTTTGAACGATAACAAACGCAAATAAATATGAAAGATTAGCGAAATATATTGTAGTAATTGAATAGAATTTTACTGATGATAATTATTCATTTGATATCTTTTTTTATAAAAGTACTTATCAAAATGGCAAGGTTTAACACTTCTATTGCAATAATTGAATACAATTTTAGTGATAATCATTCATTTGATATTTATTTATAAGATCAAAAATGAAAATAAGAAAATCTCGTCTTGATAATTGTAATATCTGAATAGAATTTTAATGATAATCATTCATTTGATATTTTTTTATAAGACCAAATATGAAAATAAGAAGATTTTGTCATGATAACTGTAATATTTGAATAGGATTTTGATGATAATCATTCATTTAATATTTTTTTATAAGATCAAAAATGAAAATAAGGAGATCTTGTCATGATAACTGCAATATTTGAATAGACTTTTCGTTATAATTATTCACTTGGTATTTCTATACAAGTAAAAATGAAAATAAGAAGATCTTGTTATGATAACTGCAATATTTGAATAGACTTTTCGTGATAATTATTCACTTGATATTTTTTTATAAGATCAACTATGAAAGTGATCCGATCTAATTATGGTAACTGTAGTAATTGAACAGAATCTTTATGCGACTCATTCATTTGCCATTTTGAATCTTATATGCAACATGAAAATCAAATGATTTTGATGCAGGAACTGCAATAGTTATACAAGATTTTTTTAACTAATATTTACTTATTGTTTATAATATTAAGCAATGTGAAAATGAAAAGATTCAAACGGGATAACTTGAATTAGTGAAAAGACTTTTAATATGAATTATTCGTTACTTATTTGTTGTGTTATACTATAAGCAAAAACTTAAATATTTGATTAAGATAATTGCAATAACTGACCAATACTGTCGTATATAATGTTCATTAATAATTTTCTATGTTGACAGATATACAAATATGAAAAACTGGTCAAATAGACTGTATAATAATTGAATAGAACTTTGGTGACGATAATTTACTTAACTTTTCTTTTAAAAACGAATATAAAACGAAAAAATTTATGTAAAAAGACTCGAATAACTGAATAGAATGTTAGTAGTTATGTTTCATTTTCTATGACATACTACCGAAAACGTAAGAGTTTACAAACTTTAATTTCAATCGTAAGAAAATTGGCATAAAATTTTAGTAGCATTTGTTTATTTACAATTTCTAATTGTGACGAAGTTAGATCTGAATGGATATATGCAAAGGTAAGAAAATATTTGAACAGAATTATAGTATAAATTATTCATTGTTTGTATGTGTTAATAAGATATATGTATAAATGAAAGATATGTATTGTAAGATATTGAATGAGTGAATAAGAATGTTCTAATAATTATAGTCATTTACTATTTGTGAATATAATAAATTGAAAAATAGAACAGAGTTTGTTGAAGAATACTGACATATTTGAATAGAACATTGTTAAGAATTATTTATTTGCTATTTGTAATCTCATAAATTATGATGATAGGAAACAATGAATTGCAACTTTGATAATAGTTGGATGAGTATATAATTTCGATTATTCGTTTATATTCAAATTTGTATGCAAAATTTGAAGAAATTAGATTTGATGTAGAACAAAAAATAGCAAATGAACGACATATTTGTGGAATGATAATTCACTTGTAATAACATTTTATATTATGTACTAGTTAGTGAATGTAACTTTAAACGAAATGAAATTATGGAAATATACTACTCTTCAATTGAATCTAATATAGTATAATAAATATTTTGATTGCTCTTCGAAAAATATTTTTAAAACATCATACTTATAGGTGAATAGATGCATACTTGTATAGAATCAATTGTTATGTATTTCTAATAGTAATATATGTAGATCTATATGATAATTCCCAAGAAACATCAGATATGAATAGCAATATCGTAGCTGTATACTTTAATTGTGAAATATCTGAAATGATAATCAAGATATTAGTACAGGATAGTGATAGAAAGAAATAGATGAACAATCATGATTTTCAATTTATTCTTTTCTTATATAAAATAGTTTTACTCATAACTATTGAAGAGTCTTTTCAAGAAATGATCAACATCGTTGAATAGGAATTCCTAAGAATTATTTCTATACTATTTATAAATGTACTGCTCCTTTCATCAACAAATACGTGTCTTAATAAACTCGAATAAAGTGAACAAAATCAAATTGAGTAAGTTCAATTATAACAAACACGAATTGACAATTTGATTTTCATCTGTCAATTGTTTTCAATCTTATCATATTTATATACACTAACCAACATGGTAGCATTCATTTATTAGATGAATAGTTGACGATATGATACTAAAACTTAGTTATTAGACTGCGAGTTAATATATGTATGATTGACGTTAAGGCATGAACAGTTATCATGTGATATTTGTGTTTACATATATGTTTTTAGGATTGTATGCTGAAACAAAATAAAAAATGATTACAATCATAGTGTGGTCATATATCTTCCATGACAAATTCAGTCATATAGATAGATGCAATTTGTATATTTGTAGTGAGGAAATAATTGAATCTTTTTCTGCTAAAATTTATTCATATTTCATCTGCAATTACACAGAACAATTAACTCACTGTGCTAATTTTTGAAATGATATTTAAAATGAATAAAAGTTTTGATAAGAGATTCATATGATAGTATCATTGTTTATTATGTTTACAATATCTATTTATTCAATCAAAGTGAACATAATTGTTGAACAACAAATCTGTTCTTGATTAATACATTATTTTTGTTAGAATCTAATCACATCTATTAATCAATACTTATATTTTGTTAGATGCAACATACCTGAACAGAATCGATGATGAAATATTCAATATTCATGTGTTTATCAATACTAATAGTTCAGATAATCCTTTGATTTTAAATAAAATACTATAAATGACAAGACTTTCTGTTCGAATATGCAATTATCATCTGTTGTAGATATCATTTTTACTTGTCAAGATATTGAATCGATAAACTAAAAATAAGTAAACATACTTACTGCACAAACTATACATATTCTTCATGATACAAAACAGATTCTCGATCAAAATTATTGATTTAGAAATGAGAAAGATAAAATAACGAACATTGGTTTGAACTTTTCATTTATTTTGTCATCTTCATATTTGATATGAGTTGTAATCATTTGTTTTTGCTGTTTTAACTATAATTGAACATTCGTTTAGTAATATTATTCAATAATTCTATTTTCTTTATTGATATTAACAAGTAACGGATTTAGTACTCTTAAGTAGTAAGATACTTGAATATTTATTTAGTCAAAATTCTCCATTTAACATTTGATCTATTTTTGTGAGATAGACTTCAATTTCTTTGATTGCAATCGACAATGAGATTGAATGAATATTTTCTAAATATTGTTTCTTAGTTTCGTAATTTTTCGATTTCTCATCAATACGAAACATTTCATTGTCAATTACTCCTATAATTGAAGAAATAGATTCTTTGAAATATTCATCTGTTACATTTGATGCTTAGATGTTGATTTAAAATTTATGCGTCTTTTTGATTAATGCTATAGTTGAATTCATGTTTAATCTTTCGCATTCAATTATTATGATGATCATCATAACATTTCGTGTGCTTCATAAATTTGTTGATAGTTGATGGACATAGATGAATTTAATCTTTTTGTATACAATTCATTTTTTATTTTCTTTTAAGCGGCTGATAAACTAAGAAACTAGCCGAGATGATTATTAATATATTTGAATATCGATTTATAACAAATTATATTCAATTTAATTATAGTTTTATATTATTTGATTGTTTATAAACTTTAAACTAATGACTGTCATCATATTTGACTTGAACACAAGTGGAACTGCTTCTAAATTTTCATTTTCTCAGCAACTGTTGCTAATGATGAAAGAGTAAAGATCATTTTTTTTATTTGAGTATATTATTGGAACAGTAATTTACATTTTGACATTCGTAACTGACTTCTTACCTGTACATTTTAGAGAATTTCAAAACTTGAATTTTTAATTACCGACATAGTTGAATATAATCAGTTTGAGATCGATCAATATCTATAACATTTCTAAATTAATATCAAAGTTTTTATTTTCATATTTTTGACAACGATGTATTCGAATATGAATATAATTTCTTTTATCTATTATTTATAAAATCTTTTTTTCTCTATTAACTATTATCAATATTTAGAAGTAACCGATAATATAATCGAATTAAAATTTGTTTAACTTTGACAAATTTTTATATCAACTATGATAATTTCATCAATTTAAGTTTTTTCTGTCTATTTCAATCTAGTATTTGAATAAGACTCTACTTAGTCTTGATCATGTGAGATGAAATCACACATTGTGTTACCTAAAGACAATCTTAGTCCTATTAACAGTGTAGTACTTAAATAGAATATTAGTTAAGATTATTCATTTTCAATGGTATTGTTTATTATCGATTTCATAATCAAATATTATTTATTTATAACCAATGAAGTTGATTGTAGAGTCCTAGTTTAGCCATATCTATTACTTAATAATCCTCAGTTTTCGTATAAATTTCAAGTTTGCTGTTGATTTATAACAAAATATTTGAATAAATCTCACTAATGGAAGATCATCTCTTATGAATTCATAGATTCTTTTTAATTAAATATTTTTTATTATGTTTAGGAAAGAAATATTTGAATCGAAATGTTGCCCAAAAATAGTTCATTAATAATTTGATGTTGAATTGTATTAACAAAAGTATATCTACATCAGAAAAAGCGAATTTATGGCATTTGATTCTCAAAGAACAACCACTACCACAACGACTACTACCACCACTACTACCACCACTACTACCACCACTACTACTCCTACTACTACCACCACTACTACTCCTACTACTACGACCACAACCACCACTACTAC
>Ga0209935_1002174_pt1 | contig 25464 bp, 27 predicted proteins | sample ThiBio_1000_plan_2_FD_183958 | JGI IMG/M metagenome (GOLD analysis project Ga0209935, IMG submission 183958) | Wastewater bioreactor microbial communities from Cape Town, South Africa - Thiocy_cont_1000_plan (SPAdes) | ecosystem: Engineered > Bioreactor > Thiocyanate-remediating >...
AGGAGGCTGGCAGTATCGGAAGGACGGAGGATCGAGAGTAGAACAAGATCGTGCGATAGGTGAACGACGGTAGCGAGCCCTCCATCATTGCGAGCTCCTCCGATGAGAACAGTACGAGGTTCTCTCGTCTATCGACCGATCATGGCGATACGAGGTATGTCAGTTACTCGTGCAGCATTCGAGCGCTTCGACGCCATCTCTGTGAACATACGAGATACGAAACACGCTTCCAAAGTCTATGCAGTAGCAGTGGCAGTAGCAAACAGCAACCATTCGATATCAGTGATCGAGTTGCCAAGTTCATCGTAACTTCATCTCCAAGCTGATCGATCGAGCATCGTAGTGATTGAGACGATACTCAGGCGTAGGCATTCACATACCGAATCGATCAAACTTGCCCTGTGGAACGAGCTTCGCCAGTTGCGAGATGAATACTGGCAGCTGCGACGTGTAAGGTTGCAACTATCCCATCGAACCATTCGTATGCGTGAGCCCTCTCTCGCTCACAGAAACTCTCTCATTATTGGAAGCCATCCCGTCGCGAGACGAACCATGTAGCATTCTCCGGTAGCAATCGCGATGGCGAACTCATGGCGAGCATCCATTCGCTGCTTGATCGATACGATGTTGCGAATGATGATCTGAATCAAGTCGAGTCGCGTCTGCGTGGCTCCTGCAATCGGAGCCAATCGACTAGACATGATGTATGGCAGCTCCCATCATCTCAGTACCAGCTCCATATGCATACGAATCACCGTCGACTGATCGAGATATCTCGTTGTCGAGTGTGAGAGCGAGCGAGCGAGCGAACCTTGCACTGACATCGTTGGTACCGACTTCGTTGTCGAGATCGATCACAAACAGCTATCACGCATCGTTCGTCGATCAGCACGAGATATACACTGGGTGCCATTCAAGGATATCTACGTACAATGCGTTCAGGTCGATATGGCTACGATCATCAAGGTCGTACACCAACACGCGTATCATCGTCATGAGCATCAACAAGCGGAACAGCACCATCGTTTCGATTGGATTAGCCCATCAATCCATGGATGCCGAGATATGTCCATTCTAATACATGCCTTTAGCGCCTCCATAATGGTATGCACGAACACTGTGCTCTCTCTCTCTCAGGTCACGAGATTCTCCTCCTTCTCGACCAACAAGCAGGCAAGCAAACAAATGAGAGAGCGAAGGAAGGAATGCGCCGCCACTCGTCAGTAGGGCAACGGGAGCTCGAGGATGTACTGAGGTAAAGCAAGGCGAGCTTTCTCGCTCGTCGACTTAGCCGCAGGAGCGATGTCGCTCTCCTCTCTGGCCTCAGAGAGCGTGTGTGTCGTCTCTCTTGTAGTTGCTCTCCTGCACGCTCGCACGCTCGCACGGCCTCCTGCCACTCACTCCGTAGCTTCTTCTTGGACGGCGCGGGGGAAGAGAGAACAAAGGAGGCACTGTCTTGATAGTGGTAGACGAGGCGTCTTGAGTAGTCTTGGCGTGTACGTGGCAGGAGCGTCTGCGCGTCTGCGTGTGTGGTAGCTTCGAGGCGATATCTATCTTTACAGGCCTTTTCATCTGTCGCTCGTGATCGATTGATCGATCACTGTCTAGCGTCTGAGAGTGTGTGTAAGAGAGAGAGCGCGCGTGAGAGTGTTTGTTGATGGGTGCTGCTATCGAACGTCTCATAGCCAATCACACATACACACTATCATAGTCTCGTGCATCTCGCGCTCCATATCTATCGCTCGCTCGCTATCTATCTATCTATCAGCCAACCAATCACCATGAGAAGAGGCAACTTGCGTGGATCGAGCGACAAATCCATCCTCGATCCTACTCCCAACCGTAGCTCGTCAGGCTTCAAGCTATTGGCCCCGTTGGTGATCGCCACGATCATCATCTGCGTCATCTATCTGCTGAATACCGAGAGCCACACGGCGGTCACGGCCGACAACTCGACCTACCATGGCAAGACCAAGAACCCGCTCGTGATCGTAGGCGATGAGTTCTTCAATCTGCCCACGGGCGATAAGCAGCTTCATTACATTACTGGAGGTCAAGGTGATCCTCTATTCATCTTGGTACGTGATAGTGTGTTCGTGATAGCGAGAGCCAGCGAGCTATCGTTCTCTCTCTCTCTCTCTCTTGCGCGCAGTCGAGGTATTGAACGACCGAACGGCACTCGAAAATCAACAGATTCATGACCAAAGTCGACGCTATCAAAGTGCCAAGCATTGGGCAGCCCACTATGATTTATTCGATACCTTGGGAACGTTCATTGCGCTGGATTGTATGTCGAGAAGCAACCCAACGACTCCTCCTCACCGCTCTCCCTCCCTCGTGCAAGAGACTCACCACATCACGACCGTCGTTTGTAATGCAGTGCTAGGATATGGCAAATCAGTACCTGGTGCCAACGACGATCTCCGTGCGAGCGAGATACAACAAGCAGACTACGTCAATCGTCTGATCGACGCACGATTCTCCGAGTACAAGGAGATTGTCATCGTCGCTCGTGGTTGGGGAGTTACTGTCGCCATCGAGCTTGGCAAGGTACTGCAAGCACGCACTCGCAAGGGTGAACCTCTACTTACTTGATGATGGATCGCTTTGGATCGGATTGGATCGAATTGGATCGGATCGATTAGCGTGTGGAGAATCGATTGAAGGGCTTCGTATTCATTGCACCTGAGGTGGCCGAAGTCTACACACAAGCGATTCCGCCAGCCGTGAGCTCGAAGCCCATGCTACTTACGTGGGCCAAAGACGACCCCAAAGCCGAGTTCTCGGAGCACACGCGATGGCTGGGTCTCTTTTCCAATGTGCAGACGTATTTCATCGAGCAAGTGGTGCAAACTGGCATGCACGTCGTAGTTGCCAATATCCCAGAGAACATTAGGTATGGACGACTCCCATGCTCTCGTTCTCGTTCTCTCTCCATCCAATCTCTTGTAGTTGTCGTTGTCGTTGTCGCAAGAATCGCTCGATGATGGGTGCTGACGTGGTGGCCATCGTGATGCATTGCAGAGTATTCGAATTTCAGAACGCGGTGCACGACTTTGTCGACCGCCTGGGATTGGTGCGACCTGCCGCTCCGACCGAGAACCGATAGCAACAGCCGCCCCAACAAACAGCAACTGCCACCATACTGCCACCACGAGCACGACGACAATCACGCAAGGCAGGGCGCGATCGTCTTCACCACAAGAACCACTGCCACCTCCTCTACCACCACCCACAAGCATGAGCACCACCTCCACCAACAGCCTAACTTGCACTGCTTGCAACGCAGCAGCGAACGTGTATTTCTCACGCCGAGAGCAGTGTAGCAGTACAATGTCAATTATTTATTCCATTCGGCAACCAGCGCGCGATGCGAGTGTAAAGTGGACACCACACCACATATATTATCCTCAAGTAACCAAACAAGCAACCTTGGATTATAAACAAACAAATCTCGCTACATCCAAGCCCCAGGAGCTCAATATCCAACGCACAATCTCCTTCATGACGTTATCAGGAGGGTAACTTGTCGAATCAATCTAACCTCTGCGTGTGTCCGTCCATCACGATTGACAGGCAGCCAGCAGAATTTTCCGATGCTCGCGTCTCTCGGCACATAAGAACCAAGCTCCGCTCCACCTCTCCTCCTCTCTCCTCCACCCTCCTCTCTTGCCCTCTGCCACCATGGTGCTGCCTACCAATGAATACCCAGACGCCTTCTCGTCTGTGCAGCCGACCGAACCGACCTTCTCGCACTCGCTCGAGATGCAAGCAGCACCAGCTGGCGTGCCGGTGGCCGTGCCTCGCATCGTGCCCGTGTGGCCGGGTGACGCCAACGCGCGACGCCTTGGACCTCGATTGTTGGTCGGTCTGACGGTGGAGATTCTCGTCGTGGTGAGCATCCTCACGGTGATTGTGAGCGCGCCGGTGCTGGCCGAGATCCGGCACTTTGAGCCCGAGACCGTGTTGGTGTGGGTGATCGCCGGCATCGTGCTCACGTACGCGCCTCCGGCCGTGCTGGTGTTCCTGTTCCCGACCTCCAAGTTCGCCAAGTCCCTCCACGCCGTCGCCGGCACGATTCACGCGATGGGCACGCTGGTACTCATCGGAGGCTGGATCACGCTCGGCGTCGTCATCAACTCGTATCTGTTCGTGTATACCTTCTGGTATCCGGCCGTGTTGATCGGGTACGCGGTGCTGGTCGAGTTCACAATCTACCGCATCATGTACCCGACCGCCGACGACTTTCTGCTCCCGGCCGCGCTGCTGTCGACGCCGCCGAGCGAGAAGCGGCTGCGGCTGTTGGCCTTGAGCGCGGTCGTCTCAGCTTGCCTCGGCCTGCCCGGCGCCGCGGTGCTGGTGCTCAAGCTGTTCGAGATCGATTGGAGCCTGCCGGTCTACATTGCATTCATCGTGTGCTTTGCAGTTCTCGCTGCCGCGCTGCCGGTCTTCTCGCTGCCGATCATGCTGCGGCCCAGCTCGAGCATCGCGCACGTGAGCTTTGCTCTCGTGGCGGTCGTGCACCTGTGCTTCGCCGGCATCTCTGCGTGTCTACTCGTGCTGCCGAGCATCCTACTGCCGTACATGTTCTGGGTGCCGTGGGTGAACCTCACGACCGCCGTGCTGCTGGGCTACGGCATCAAGTCCGTGTGCGACTACCGCGACTTTGTGGCCGCAGGACTTGGCTACTTCGTGGTGGGTGCCGGCACTCCGGTTCCCGCCATTCATCATTCGTCATAGACCCGGTCTCTGTGTGCGTGCTCGCGTGTATGCGCCGTCTCTAGAATACAGCATCAAGGTGTTTGTACTGTAGATTGAGGGAGAGGGCGAGGGCTACAACCAACTTCTTGGCTCTATCTCGCGATCGTCACGTGGTCGTTGTTGTTTGACGCCAAGTTTATTTCCAAGCAACCCATAGGTGAAAGACGAATGGCTTACTTGAGCTTCTTCTTGGGGCGGAGCTGTGGATATTGCATACGATGGATGGGTGGGTGTATCAGTCATACACGTCGTTGTGCAAGAGAGTACAACGGAATGCTCACATACCTGGTTGGTGTGTCCACAGCTTCGCTTGCGGCAGTTGACAGCACGGGGGTGCAGGCGAGCGTAGCACCTGAGTCGAGGTGAATGGCGCGTATTAGTTACTGTGTTGCTGCAGCGAGGCGAACGAACGAGAGAGAGAGAGAGAGAGAGAGAGAGAAGCTGCGGGATGGCGACTGCGTTCATACTTGCGGCAGATCTTCTTGTCGCAGTTGTACTTGCGAGCAAGGACCTGGAGCGAGGGCTCGATCACACCACCACGGAGGCGGAGCACGAGGTGGAGCGTCGACTCCTTCTGGATGTTGTAGTCGGCGAGCGTGCGGCCGTCCTCGAGCTGCTTGCCGGCGAAGATCAAGCGCTGCTGATCCGGAGGGATACCCTCCTTATCCTGGATCTTTTGCTTGACCTGGTTGATGGTGTCGGTCGACTCCACCTCGAGGGTGATAGTCTTGCCCGTCAGGGTCTTGACGAAGATCTGCATGGCTGTGGGCGCGGGAGGAGATGGAGATGGAGCGAGACGTAGAACGAGAGTTGGTAAGCACTGGGACCACTTGGTATGCACTACTCACACTGAACAGCACTAAGGGAACGTGCAGCAAGACCACAGACGACACGAGAGCGCGCAAGGAGCAACAGCAGAGGAGCAGCACGGCACGCGCAGGTGGGAGCGTGAGGAAAGCAGCGATGCCTCGGGCACGAGTAACCCTAGAACGACCGCCCAGCCACATGAAACATATAGACACGATGCTAGCGATACTACAGCAAGCTTCTGGCGGCCGATGTGCGCCGAGGATGTGCGATACACGATGCGCGATAGACATCAGCCATCAACGCGTACCGAAGAGAAGGGCGAAGAAAGAGGAACGATCGAGCAGCGCAACGCGTACAAAAGACCGAAAATGAGAGCGAACGCCATCGGAGGCTCGATGGGGACCTTAATCGTGTGGGGTACGGCTGATTTCGTTCTCGTGTCTGGCTGTGAGAGCGACTGAGATTGATGTGGTGGTGAGTGGATCTCGGAGGAGGAGGGTGCAAAGGCTGGTGGAGTCTTGGTTGGAGCAGGTTGGGAGTGAGGAGGGGGCTGGGTTTGTGGTTGAGGTGGTGGAGCCAAGGAGGTTGGGCTCAGAAAGTTCCTTGGTGTGGAGGTGGTGGTCGAGGACGACGCGCCATTCGCTCATTCGCCCTCGCTCGCACGCAACACCCGAGATAGCGAAAGAAACCCCCATCACCGAGCGTCAGCGGGTGTCTTGCAAGAGCCCAATAGCACCAACAACGACCGGTGTACTACTCCAGTGACTCGAATCGTAAGCCAACCTCGAATTGTGCGAGCAGACCGAACCAAACCCCAATGGCGCTCTCGGAGGAAGCCACGACCAAGATCGCTGCCCTGCTGCGTCTCTCGACCTTGGCGTCGGGCGCCGCGTTGGCCATCATGAGCATCGTGTCGTTCTTCGCCTCGATCGCTCTCCTGTCACCGAGCGCTGTCATCGTTGCCTTCTACACAGTGTATGGACATATGGTCGTCGCTGTGTGTGCTCGCTGCTCGCTGTTCAGTTGCTCACTCACTTCATCGATCGATCAACATCCACCTACGCACGCACAGCATCGGCGGAGCACTAGTGGTTCTCGCCGAGCTTCAGTTCCAATGGTTCCTCTCACGAGCACCCTTCTTCGAGTCACGAGTCATGCGAGGCGTCTTCTGTCTCTTGTATCCTTGAATAACTGCGCGTTGCTGTTGTTGCGCGTTGTTGCTGCTGTTGCTGTTGCGTTCCCTGAGTGCCCTTCGAACCTTGACTCGTTCATTCGTTCTCTCTCTCTCTCTCTAGTGTTGGCTCGCTCACATTCGCCACCAATGATTTCAGCGGCGTCATCAGTATCCTCACGATGGTGACCGGCGGCATCATCATGGCCATCGGCGTGGTGCAGCTGGGCTTTGCGCTCCTGACGAGACACGAAGGCAGCAACACCAACCCGATGACGTCTGATTCGTTCGCCGCGGAGATGTACCGCGGAGGCGGCAGTACCTCGGGCTCGCTGGCCGATCCCAACTTCAACCCCGATGCCTATGACACGTATCATGGCAGTCTTGATGAGAACGGCCGATACTAGGCTCCATAATGCGACAATGACAATTACGACGATGCAAGACGACGAGCATGAAGCGGCAGCCGCATACGTACATCCAATCCTCTCGATGCTCTACTCGACGCCGTTCATCTCGACCGATTGCATGAGCATCGTACTGGCGCTGCTTCAAGACGATACGATTGCCGCTTGGTCGTCGTCTCGTGCCTTGTCAGTCACCCAGCCATCCCCTCTCAAACCCTCAATGTGTCTCTCCCTCTCCACTACCATCCTCCTCCTCCTCTTTTGTGTGCCATTGCTGGATACCAACGTGGGCGTTTGTGTGATGCACGTCAGACCGACTCTCCCTCGCGGATGTATCCTCGATCTCTCCTCGCCTTGTACTATTGTGTGTGCCTCTCGTGCTCTTTGCTGGAACCAGTGAGAATGTATCTTCGCGTTCGCTGTGTGTACTCGTCTATCAATGCTATACTGGCGCCGCACGATTGGTGTCGACCCGATAGAACACAGAGCGTCACTCTTACGTGTACATTCAACTCGACGTCGAGTTGGCGCTCGAATGCTTCTCGAGAAGTGACGGGCGCCATTCATTCATCTCGTTGCTCGCTCGTGCTCACTTATCTCGCCAAGAACCATGTTTACGTTTGGCGTGGCAGCCAGCGATCCTCGTCTCAAGTTCACGATCGGTGGTACGATCGTCGGCAAGCAAGAGGGTCAGTTCAACTCTCCGTCCGGCATGGCGTTTGGTAGCGATTGCTTGTTTGTCGTCGATCGATTCAATCATCGCATACAAGCGTTCTCGTTGGAGGACGGCTCGTTCATCTCGCAGATCGGTTCACCCGGGTCGAACGGCGGTCAGTTCCAGCGTCCGTACGATGTGGCAATCGACACTGAACGGTCTCGCATCGTGGTCGCGGACGTTGGTAACTATCGTGTGCAAGTGCTGTCGCTGCTCGATGGCTCGTGCGTCTTCGAGATCGACAAGTGTAACTACGACGCCATCGAGCCGCTCACCGTGGCGATCGATCATCGACGTCAACGCATCCTGATGGTCGATCGCTACACCGACTGCGTGCAGGTCTTCTCGTTGATCGATGGCTCGTTCGTGTTCAAGTTCGGGGGCAGTGGATGGCGGCCGGGGCGGCTCAGCAGGCCGGGAGGGCTTGCGGTCGATCACCGCCTCGATCGCATCGTTGTCGTCGATGGTGGCAACAATCGAGTGCAGGTCTTCTCGTCGATCGACGGCTCGTTCGAGTTCGAGTTCGGTTCCGCAGGAACGCAGCCGGGCATGTTTGCGAGTCCGTGGGGCGTGTGTATCGACCATCAGAGCCGGATCATCGTCGCCGACGCCGTCAATGCTCGCTTGCAGGCATTCACGGCTCAGGGCCACCACATCTCGTCGCTCAAGCTCTCTATATTCGTAGGGAACGTGGCCTTCGACGAGCATCGAGGCCTCATCGCGGTCAATCGAGGCAATCAAGTGTCGGTGCTCGGTGCCAACCAATGGCTGCCGGGCACGTTCGTTTGGCAGCCCGACCGACACTGCTACGCTCCTGCAGCCATCAAGGCCGTCGTGAGGACCATCACGATGCTTCGATCGTTGAGTGGTGGCACCAGACACGCAGATGCATTATCCTTGATACCGAACGAGCTGCTGTTCGAGATCTTCTCCTATCTCTGAGACTCCGGGGCTGTCCGGCAGCCACCCTCGGACCCCAACCCCCACTATCTCGCTCCTCGATCCTCTGAGGATTGACTCTCCCGCTATCAATAAATACACACACGTAGCTGTAGCTGGGGGTTGGGGTTCTTGGCCGGCAGGGCCTTTAGTATTGAGCCCCTTCCGGAGTGACCATGTACCTCGAACCCTGCGATAGCCACACTCTCTCTCTCTCTCTCGCGTTCATTCGCTTGCTGCCCTCATCGCTCGCGCACCCTCTCTCCCTCTCTCCCCATCGAGCATCACACACTCTCTACCCAGTCGTTTGCCCACCCCCTGCTCATCCTCGTCCTCCTCCTCCTCATCGTCGTCGTCGTCGAGAATGAATCGATTCTCGCGTCGCTTTGCCTCGGGAGATGTGTCGCGTCTCAGCGACTCGACCGGCATGGACGGCAGCCTCGCTGCCGCGGTCCGTGTACGACTCCAATCCAACCCCTTCGATCTTTATCTATCTATCTCTCTCTAACAACATCTCTCCCTCCAACTACACGGCCCTTAGCAAGCCGAAACCAACAAGCTTTACACGGTCGAGATCGTCCAGAAACTCGGCAAGCAATCCAAGAACGAGAAGGGTACGTATGCGTGCGTGTAGCTCCTCGATCATACCCGCGAACCATATCGTAACCGTGTGTATCTATCTCTCTTTGTATCGATCTTAGCCACGATCGATGAGAAGAAGAAATCGATCTACTCGTTGATCAACTTTGGAAGCAAGGCTGCCGCCTATCCCGAGTACAACAACTTGAGTACGTGATGGTGCTCCTCGACCAATGCACACACATTGCGACCGACCTATCTCTCTCTCTCTCGTCTAGACTATCCTTCCACTCTAGACTGATGAACTCGTATGATGTATAGCCGTGTCATTGAACAAGATCGCCGATATGCTCTCGTTCGCATCGAATCAGGAGCTGCTCTTGGTACGTCGAGATAGATAGACGCGCATACGTCAACCCCACACTCGAGCATCCGTTAGAATGATCGATCAATCCATCACGATCGCGTGCTTGTTTGGACTGATCGAGTACTCGCCATCGATGGGTCCTTTTTCTGATGATTAATACAAATGGTGATGATGACGATGATGATGTTGTTGTTTGGGCGACATTGACACATAGCAACGTCGATTGCAAGACTCGGTACTGGAGTCGCTCCAGCGATTCGTCGACTTCGACATGAAGGAAGCCAAGGTACCTCTCTCTCCCTCCCTCCTCACCCCTCGCCCCTTGGCATCAATCAGAAACGATCTCAGGACATTGAACCAACGACATTACAATGTTTGCGTGTGTGAATGTGAATGTCAATGTCAATGTGTTGGGCCCGAACGTAAGGCTGCGAGGAAGCGATTCGACAAGGCTCGAGCCTTGGTCGAGAAGGGCGAGCCGCAAGGCGAGCAATCGGTCGAGGCCTTGAAGCAGGAGTTCGAGAATATCTCGGCCGAGACGCAGACTCAATTCACCGAGTGCAACATGGCCTTCTCGATCAACACGATCTCCGCCGTATGCAATCCTACCTTGACTCCGAGGCATCGCCATGTTATCATCACAACACCACATGGCGAGGTGAGGGCGCCGAGCTAACACCGACGGTCGTGTCCGAATGTCCTATGCGTGTAGTTGCTCTCAATTTATGAGGGACAGATCGAGCTCCACAAGAGTTGCCTCGATTGGCTCGAGAGGAGCAAGGCTGATTTCGACGCCATCAAGGAGCGTCTGCAGCAGGTACCATCCGACATACGACACAATGCGCCACCGATGATCGACTGCCTCCTTTTTGGCTTACTGACTTACTGACTGAATGGCTGATGTTACCATTAGCAAAAACGAGACTACGCCGCATTGCGCAGCAAGCATTCGGAGCTGCAAGCCAAGGCTGAAGACACGACATTGTTCGATTTGCCGCTCGATGACATTATGGCACGAACGAGCGAGTCGGGTGTCATCCCGAAATTCGTCGAGCACGCCTTAAACGACATTGAATCGAACCGTATGTATTGCTCGGTAGGCATCTCGGTTGGAAGAGGAGACGTGACGATCGTGTTTTTGTGCTGTGATGGACGACAGACCTTGAGCTTGTTGGTTTGTTCCGTATCTCGGCCTCGAAGCAGGTGCTCGTTACGGCCAAGGAGGAGGTCAACTCGGGTACGTGTGAGGTCTCCACTGCAGGGGCTCTCAGGATTGTACATCTTGTATCTGATAGTGCCACATGTTCTAGGTAACCACTTTGTGAACTTTGCGTCGTACCGTGATCCTCACATTTCGGGCGCCTTGTTGAAGGAGTTCCTTCGCTCGTTGCCGACGCCGTTGATCACGTTCGAGGCGTATGAGCAACTCGTGGTTGCGAACGGTAGGTCATTGAGTGGCGCTCGCGTCGCTCCGCTCTTCGAGATCTCGAAAGCTGACAAACAGAGATCCCACGATGGCGCTACGGCTCTTGATGCACTCGCTTTGCGTTTGTCATGATTGTAGCATTGCCCGACGCCGATCGCAAGGTCAAGTTCCGTGAGATCGTGATGCAATTGCCAAAGAACAACCGCATCCTCCTCCGCCACCTGATCCTCTTGTTGACCAAGATTGCTGCACGATCCGAGGTCAACAAGATGGGTGCCACGAACCTCGCGACCGTCGTTGGCCCCAACATCTTGTATCCGCAGCAATCGAACCCGCTCAAGATCGTCGAGGAGGTGCAACTCGCCAACGAGATCGTCACGACGATCATCGGCGAGTACAGCTTCCTGTTCAAGGACCGCACGATCGTCGAGGCCATCAACAACGAGAATGTCGATAGCCTCGAGGAGTTGTATCGCTTGGGAGCGAGTCTGACCGAGGCTGACGAGCGTGGCCGCACGCCGCTCCACGCCGCTGCCGACAACGCCAACGCAGCGATCGTCGATTATCTATTGCTGCAACCGAACGTCAATATCAACGCACAGGACGCCGAAGGAGTTACCGTACGTCGTCCTGCATGATGTAGTAGGAGCAGGAGTAGGAGCATCTGGCTCTTTTCGGTGCATCGGCGTGTGTGTGTGGAAACTGACCGAGCGCTCAATCGCATACTCAGCCGGTTCTCCTTGCATGCCGAGGAACGCCAAAGCACAAGCAGGTGTTGCTGAAGCTGGTGCGAGCCGGTGCCGATCCTTCGATCGTGTCGCAAGATGGCAGGAACATTTGGAAGATGGCGCAAAACATTGCGCCGGACGGCAGTCTCGTTGCTGCAATCAAGGGTACGTCAGACAGGCAGACATGGTGCCACTTGCGTGCACGGCATCCTGATTTCTGACGGCGGCGATCGTGGCGGCGGTGGCGTCGTTGATTGGATAGATGCACAACAAGAATGGGAGGCCAAGAACGTCGAGCGTCAAGTGAAGCGAGCCGAGGATTTGGCCAAGGAAGAGAAGGAACGCGAGGAGGCTGCTGCGGCCGCGCGTGCCAAGGCCGAAGAGGAGGCACGCGTCGCGTGGGAGAACGCACCGATTGTTCTCGACGAGATCCAGTCGCTCCGCTCGGCGATCAAGGCTGACGTGCAACTGCACTCGATCCTGAAGCTCGTCAACATTGACGACATTATCGACGCGACGCTTGCGATCGTCGCCGGCTGCGCCAACGGCTACAATGTCGAGCAACTGAGCACCGGTCTGCGCAATTCGGTCACGGCCGTCAAGGGCCTCTTTGCAGCGATTCCGCAGTTTATCTCGCTCTTCACCGAGAAGCCCAAGCAAGAGATTGTTGCGGCCGCTACCTCGTTGCAAGAGTGCATCAAGGGCCTGCTTGCAGCGGTTCAGGTTCGTCACACCGCCACGTGGCAATCATGAGCAATACGGTGGTGAATGTGGCAGCATTCTTATCTATCGATTGCTGTCGGTATAATGCACGCACGTTTTTGTTCAACAGAAAGTCGCCAGGGATACGACCAATGTGGCGCTGCAGGCTGAGTTGAACGCCGTCACCAAATCGCAAATCGAAGCTACTTATCGATTCTTCAAGGCGTGCGACTCGGCGAGCATCGACTACACCAACCGCATCATCCAAGAGTGCGTCCAGAACGTGGCCAACTTGGTGCATGTTGGTTGTGGTGGAAGCAAGGAGCAACTCGATACAGTGATCGAGCAAGTGGCCACCTCGTGTGTCAAGGTATTATAAGCTCGTGTCTTGCTGTATTGATTCGACGGGGTTATTCCAAGAGAGAGAGAGAGAGAGAGAGAGAGAGAGAGAGAAAGAAAGATTTGATGGTTCACTTATCTATGGGCTTGGTTGATCGATACAGCTGTTCCAAGTGGCTGATGCACGAGGACTGAAGCTCACGGTACCGGAGGATCGCGACTTTGTGACGCTACAAGTAGTGCTCACGGAGCGCACGGTGTTGGACGTGGTCAACGAGGCGCGCATGCTGCAAGCCAAGCGCGAGAGGCGACGAGCAGTGAACGTCGACGACGTTAAGGCACTCGCCAAGAAGGCGGTGCACGAGTTCCAGGCGCTGAGCGAGGTGCTGGCGGCCGGAGTGGTGGAGCCCGAGATCACGGCCGAGAACGAGAAGGAGATTTACCAGCAGGCGTACGAGAAGCTGGTGCAGGTGGCGACGGCGCTGCAGGAGGTCGGACTGACGCAACTCGACCGAGCGATGGTGATGCAACTGCCGCCGATGATCAACTCGCTCTCGTCGCTGAAGGACGACGAGGTGCTGAGCAACAAGGACAAGATCGCCGCCGTGCAGGTGATCGTCGACAGCACGGCCAAGGTGCGCGTCGGCATCAATCAGATGTCGACCGACCAGCGAGACCCAGTGTTCAAGCGCAAGCTGCGAGTGCTGTTCGACGTCTTGCAGCACTACACGATCGCCGTCAAGCTATCGCTCATGGCAGTAGTGGTCGAGGCACCGTTCCGCACCGAGATGCAGCTGCCACTCGGAATCCGCGAGTCGTGCGAGCGATGCTCCGAGTTCTTCTCCGATCTCTTGAGCTTGCGTGCATAGAGCGAGAGCCATTTGTAGTGAGTGCACCACCGCACAAGTCGTCGTCTCTTGTTAGACGATGGCTGTATCCTCGCACGCCACTCTACCTATCTATCAATCTATCTATCATCCATCATCAAGAAATCATCAATGGCAAGTGATGCATTCCAACAACAACTACAACCTCAAGTATCGCGATACTCACACGGCGAGAATCTTCCTTGCCCTCTTCCTCGGTCCATACCCCAAGAAGCGAGTCCATCGGCTGCCTCGCACGAATTCGTGGCGCTCTGCACAAGCTAGGCAGTAAATGAGCGCGGCGGAAGACCAGGTGGCCACCCAATGCTCGGCAACGCGAAGAGAGAGTGGCGTAAGCGCGAGCAAGCGAGCGAGCAAAGGGCCATCGAGGAATAGCAAGTCTCATTTGTATGTACAATGCGACGCGGCGCTAACCGCACAGTTCGTATTGTTAGTTTGTATGTTTGTTTTGGAGATACAACAAATAGTATACTAAAGTACAAGTACACAGCCGACTGAGAGAATACGCTCGAGTCACTCGGTCGGTCGATAACAGGTGCGGCGGGTGCGGAATCGTGGTGCGGAATCGTGAGAAAGAGACAGAGCGAGAGGAGAGGAGACAAATGGAGGAGGAAGGACACAATCAATCGCGTGTATGATACAATTACAGCGCAAAGGAGACGTAAAGAGTGAGAGAGAGAGAGGGGTGGAGCTGAAAAAATAATGGAAAGGGACTCAGATAGCACGGAATGGAGCCGAAGAGGAGGGGGAGCCGCTTAGGTGTCGAGGAAGTTGGCGGCCATCAGGAGCTCGAGAGCAATCTCGGGCTCGATGGGGAACTCGGGGATCTCGCACGCCACGTTGGTGTACTTGAGCTTGTAGTAAAAGTACTGGATGACCTTTTCGAGTATCCTTGTTGAGATCTCGCGGAACTTGATTTCGTTGAGCGCTTGCTCGGCAAAGGTACCTGTGAGCCAGAACGAATGAGCACGCAAGGTTCAGTCGGTCAGTCAGTGAGAGTTGCAAGCAGAAGAGAGAATAAGGCATGGTGGAATGGTGCTCGCGCGATGCATACCAGGACCAGTGAGCATGGATTTGATGGTGCCCGAGATCATGGCAGCTTTGCGATCGACGATGAACTCATGGCCATCGGCGCTGATCAGCTTCACTGTATCAGGCTCGGCCTGCTTGCTGGGGTCCTCGGCCATACGTGAACGAACGGCGGTGGCAAGGCCAGCAGAGAGAGCAACGAGCAACGGGCGAGGAGGGAGTGGAAGGGCGGTGACAGAGTGTGATGACGCGGCAAGAGAACCAATACGTGGCAGGCACAGCAGCGACAAGACCAATGACGCGAGGCCTCGAGCGAGGAACAGTAGCAGCGGCTGGTTGTGTGTGTGTGTGGTTGATAACCGAGAGAAGCAACGAGACGGGGCACGGCGACGGGCGAAGAAGAAGCGGACCGAATTACCCGCGGTCAAGGCGAGTCAACACTACGCGGCGACGCGGCGACACCACAGGGCAAAGGCGCGGGAGCTGCTTGGCGCAACAACGGCGAGGTGAGGAGAGCAGGAGGGCAGGAGAAAAAGAGCGCCCACAACGCTTTTTGTTGGCGGCGCCCGAGTCCCTTTTGTAGCGTGTGTGGGCCGCAAGGCCCGAGTGCCCCGGGTTCGTGTTCTCCGTTCCCCGAAAGCCGGCGTTTTTTACCGATTCGAAAAATAAGGCTCGCGCGTGGGCTCGGTATTGCGGTGGGAGTCTGGTTCGAATCCTACGGCGGCGGAAATTGGGTTGTGGGGTACGGTCTCTCTTCGATCCACAAGCGAACAGCGATCGAGCGATCGATCTCACTCTCTTCATCGCCTCGTAGTCGCGCCTGCTCTCTCCCACGCGGGCGATCTCGAGATGGTGCAGCCCACTACAGCGGAGAGAGGTCGTGGACGTGGGCGTGGTGGAGGTCGTGGTGGTCGAGGTGGCCGTGGTGGATTTCGTGGGCGTGGCGGTGGCGGTGGTCAGCACGACGATGGCCGAGACGACAAGCACCAGCAGCAGCGCCACACGGCGAGCAGCAGCAGCAAGAACGACAGCGACGGCACGGTGAGTCGTGTACCGTTCTCGCATCAACTGCGCGTCGGTGAGGGAATCACGTGGTACTCGCTAGTCGACGAGCCCGAGATGCCAGAGGTGCAGCCGGAGCAGCCGAAGCTTCCGGTCGAGCAGGCCGACGGCGCCACCGACGGCGCCAAGCCCAAGCGCCAACGCCACAAGCACAAGAAGCAGACGGCGGCAGTCGACTCGAGTGCACCCAAGCGCGACGACCCGTTCTCGCCCGACAAGGTGCTGCAGCTGTTCGAAAGGGCCAAGAAGATGCACTCGGAGCTGGGAGTCAATCGCTCGCTGTCGAGCAAGCCGCGCTCGGACGAGCAGTGGCTGCGCACCGTGTCGCAGTCCGGCACGCTGGTCGACAAGATCGCCGCCGCCACGGTCATCGTGCGCGAGGACCCCGTGTTCCAGCTCTCGGCGCTCGATAATCTCATCAACGCCGCCAAGAAACGAGGCGGTGGCGAGGGAGGTCGCCGTGCCTCGGTCGTCGCCATCAACACGTTGGTCGAGCTCTTCACGGGCGACCATCTGCTCCCGAACGATCGCCGCCTCCGGTACATACAAACCCCATCTCTATCTCAATCTACAATACCGAAACTACACCTACACACATACACACTCTCTCCTATCGTTATTGGTATTTATCATTCATTTATTCAACTGTATGCTTTTTTGATTTCTTGTCTGATTGATGATGATGTAGATACTTTCGTGAGCAGCCGCTCAACGCTCCCAACATCACCAAGGAGCAATACATCCTGTGGTACTACGAGGAGGAACTCAAGCATCGCTACGCCAGCTTCATTCAAGCGCTCGAACTCGCCTCCAAGGATACGGTCTCTCACCTTCGAGAGATTGCCATCAAGGCGCTCTTCGAACTGCTCATGACCAAGCCCGAGCAAGAGCAAACTCTCCTGGCGCTCCTCGTCAACAAGCTCGTACGCCTCCATCCATCATGCATCGATCAATGATATTCTACCTATCGTGCATCTATCATTGATATTCTATCTGTCATGCATCTATCATTGATATTCTACCTATCGTGCATCTATCATTGATATTCTATCTGTCATGCATCTATCATTGATATTCTATCTATCATGCATCTATCATTGATATTCTATCTATCATGCATCTATCATTGATATTCTACCTATCATGCATCTATCATTGATATTCTATCTATCGTGCATCTATCATTGATATTCTATCTATCATGCATCTATCATTGATATTCTATCTATCGTGCACCCATCATTGATATTCTATCTATCATGCACCCATCATTGATATTCTATCTATCATGCATCTATCATTGATATTCTATCTATCATGCACCTATCATTGATATTCTATCTATCATGCACCGATCAATGATTTTCTACCGATCATTGAGTTGCTTTCTATTTTCGTGATCAGTCTATTGATATTGGTGGATTTCACAGGGAGATACCGAACGCAAGACAGCATCGAAGGCGTTGTACTACTTGCAGTGTCTGCTTCAGAAGCATCCGGCCATGAAGTTGGTGGTCGTCAAGGAGGTCGAGCGTTTCATCTTCCGAACCCATGTCGCACCTCGAGCCAAGTACGCTCTCTCGATTGGGGGCATTCGTTTTTGTATTGTTTTGTTTATTGATCTTGGTGATTCGACGTCGATAGATATTATGGCGTGGTATTCCTGAGCCAGTTGATGTTGTTGAAACGAGAGGCTGAGGTATGGTGCTCGAGTGAGCAATATAACGTTACAAATTACTCATCGTCGTCATCGTTTGCCATTGTGCCTCTAGGTCATCCAACGCCTGGTCGACATTTACTTCAACGTGTTCAAGACGTTTGTCGGCGAGCTCAAGGGCGAGGCCGTGAACGCCTGCATGCTCTCGGCCATTCTCTCAGGTACGCGTGCTCGCAATGAATTCCTGCGCTCCATACGCAACTCTATTCTCACGCGCAGGCACACACACACACGTTTATTTCTTGGTTCTAATCATAATTATCATCGCTCTGCGATCGATCGATCGAACGAATGATTGATTGATTGATTTCGTAGGCTTGAACCGCATCATTCCCTTTGTCGATACGCGCGACGTACAGTTCGAGGCTCACATCGACACGTTGTTTCGCCTGTGCCATACGACGACCTTCAACAAATCCGTGCAGGCGTTGTATCTCATCTTCCAACTGATGAACGCCGGCAACGTACGTCGTACTCTCCATCATTCTTCCCGAGATACATTGTTGCTTGCGTGAAATGAGTCATTGCGTTGCGTTGTAGCCAGCGATACTGATTGTTGTTGTCGGCGCGTTTGTTTCCTCCAGGGCCCGACTGATCGATATTATCGAGCACTCTACACACGATTGTTTGCTCCTGATGTATGCCGCCCATGCATCATCGCTCAGCTTAGTACAGTAGCTCATTCTTATTTTTCTCGTTCCAACGTACTGATGGGCATGTGGTGGCGCGAAATCTGTAGCTCGGTACTTCCAGTCGCCAGTCCATGTTCTTGAACGTTCTCTTCCGATCGATCGTACGCGATACCGAGGTTACTCGCGCTCAGGCCTTTGTTAAGCGTCTGCTCCAGGTGCGCAATGGTGGCGTCGATGCGCGCATCTGCAGCCAGCCCCTCAACTGAAATTCCCTCGTCGTTCGTTGGAATAGACGGCGTTGAACGAGAGCCCGAGCTTCATGTGCGGCGCCCTGTTTCTCGTGTCGGAGATCCTCAAGCGACGTCCGGCACTGTGGAGCATGATCCAACACCCTGAGGAACAAGAGGAGCACTTTGTTGACGCTGATTCTCGAGAGGTGCCGTCCGATGGCCCAAGTGACGACGACGACGATGATGATGGTGAGGAAGAGGAAGATGATGAGGACCGCGAGGGTGCCTATGATGAAGACGACGACGATGAGCAAGGTTCCGACCTCGAGCTCGATGCGGCACTGACGCTCGACACCAAGAAGCGCCAACAAAAGAACGCCATGAACCAAGCTCCGAAGGCTGCTTCCAAGTCCACTGACCCTCATCGTCGTCCTGAAGGCCAGTACGATCCCACGAAACGAGACCCAAAGTTTGCCAATACGGAGGGCAGCTGTCTTTGGGAGCTGGTATGTTGGAGACAAAGAGACAAAGAGAGACAAAGAGAGACAAAGAGAGAAAGAGAGAGAGAGAGAGAGCAAGGTATACTGATCGATCTTGTGCATGAAGCTGCCGTTCGCCAAACATATCCATCCGTCGGTGAATCTCTTTGCACGAACGCTACTTGCAGGGCATCCGATCGAATACGCAGGAGATCCGCTCAATGACTTTGTGGTATCGAGCTTTTTGGATCGTTTCGTGTACGTTCTCGCGATAACCGCCGAATCTCTCTCTCTCTCTCCTCTCGCTTTCTTTCTTGGTGCTTGGAAGCTGACGTATCTGGCCGGTAACCAACCAATAGCTTCAAGAACCCACGCAAAGTCGAGCGCACGAAGGGTGCCTCGGTGATGCAACCTATCGCCCTCACAAAGCACGAGCAGCACTCGATGGACTTCCTCAGCAAGCTGAGTGAGGAAGATGTACCGCAGGAGGATGTACGTATGCGCATTGCAACGCAGTACAGCGCAACCACCAACTCGTTCGTAATTCTCATTCACTCGGTGCCGCCGTTGTGTGTATGCAGCTGTTCTTCTTCAAGTACTTTAAGGAGCGAGCAGCCAAGCAAAAGCTCGCCAAGAAAAAGAAGAAGGGCGAGTCCGATGATATGCTCGGCTTCTTGGGCAACTCGGACGACGAAGAGGGAGGAAAGGAGGAAGACGAAGGAGAGGCGGTGGCTCGATTCGTCGACGACGAGCAAGAGGACTACAGCGAAGGAGAGGATGAGGTCGGCGACGACTTTGCGGCCTACGACGACGAGGACGAGGAGTTCGACGTACAGAGCTTTGGTGATGACGGCGAGGACTTGGAAAGTGGCGGCGGCGGCTTTGAAGACGACGCCTTTGAGGACGATGACGGCCCTGATGGCGAAGACGACATCGATTATGGCGATGATGACGATGACGATGACGAGGAGGTACGCTCGCAGTAAGATACTCGATACGGATGCGATACTCACGACAGTTGGTTATGCAGCTCTACCGTACGCTCCAAGACGACGATTTCGAGGATGAGGAAGAGGACGACGAGGAGGATGAGGACGAGCAAGCCTCTTCGAAGAGGGGATCGGCTGCTTCAAAGTCTGGCAAGAGTAAGAGCAAGAGCAAGGGCCCATCTCAAAAGGACCTTGAGAAGATGATGATCGCTTCGTTCTCGGATAGTGATGAGGAGCGACCCAAGAAGCCAGCAGCTCCCAGCAAGGGCGGCAAGAAGGGTATGGCTGTTTGCGCGTTTATTCATTCGCTCGCTCATAGACTCTAACCAACGCGAGTGCCATGGCCGTTCGCGATATCGATGCACAGGTGGTAAGAGCCCGTTTGCCGACGCCGACGAGTTTGCGCAGCTTCTGGCTGATTCTGGAAAGGAGACCGAAAACCCGCACCAGGTACTTGTGCGCCATCAGTCGCGCGCTGGCGAGTGATAGCGTACCAATGATATGTGCTGCCCGTTGTATAGCTTGCGTGGGAAGATTCCAAATCAGTCAAGAGCTGGAAGCCTCGAAGCAGCCGTGGAGGCCGTGGTGATAGCCGTGGCGGTGGCAGTCGAGGTGGCAGTCGCGGTGGCAGTCGAGGTGGCAGTCGTGGCGGCAGTCGTGGCGGCGGCCGAGGAGGCAGTCGTGGCGGCGGCGGCGGTAGCGACCGTGGCGGCGTCAAGCGACCGCGCTCGTTCTCGTCGGGCTCCTCGGATGGCAAGCGACAGAAGCGTTCGTAAGCACAGGCGTACGCGATGAATCGCCACCAACCAGAACGAAACGATAATGATCGACGACCGGCAAAACCCACCCAGCGACGACAACAACGACGACAAGCGACGGCGTACGCGTGCCGTTGCCTCAATTTTCTGTAGGTGTTGTTGTCAATTTTGTTATTCGAGAACCAAGAGAACGAGAACGAGAACGAGAGCATAGAGCGAAGGAGAGATAGAGCAACACGAGGTCGGTGCTCTCGCTTCGGTGTGGAGGTTCGGTAGCCGACAAAGAAATGTAAACCGACGCATCGAGATGAGACATGACATGATTGTTATCGTAACCGCTTGTGGCACGATCGTTCACTCAGAGCAACCCCCGACTCGAGAGAGAACTCGCTGCCCTGCGATTGCAAGGCTTCTCGTCGAGGCTCTGTTTGCGCCAACGAGGCCTCGTTGCAGCGATCGAGTCGGGATATGGGTGTTTCGCTTGTCAGCCTTCAGCGAGTGGCGGCGGGAGAGAAGGAAGGCAGAGTAAATCGAAGAGGAGCTCTGGATCGGCCTTATTACTCGGAGCGAAAGCGAAAAGCCTCAGGCGAGCTCCTCCTCCTCTCTTCTCTATCTGCTCCTCTCCTGCTCCCTCAGCCATCTCTCTTCCTCTCTTCCTCTCGCCACTGACGAAGTGAGTACAGCCGCGCATATCTCTCGTGTTGGTTGCCTCGCGCTCTCTCCCTCCCTCCGTCTATCTCGTGATTCCTCTCAAGACTCGCGTGATTGTGTACCGTGTGAGTGAGCGTGTGCGTGTGTCGGGGCTTTATGTGCCCACGATTCTAAGAGTCTCTCATTGCGAGAAGAGCAACGAGCTCGACATCTCTCTTCTCCTCCGCGCGAGTTTCCGAAGCTCGAGTGAGTGATACAGCGGCAGACTCGTTACTATCGTTATCCTATCGATTGATTAATCGATTGGTAGATCGATCTATCTCTTTGTTGGTCTATCGGTCTATCTAGCGACCAATCAACACGAGCGAGTGCTGCCTTCGCTATCCATACCATCAACCAACAATCAACCAACCACTGCCGTCGTCGTCTCTTCTCATACATTGGAAGTGACGACGAGTTTTCGAGTGGGTCAACAACTTACCTCGGCATCACTAGTCCTCGTCGAGGACACTCTTCAAAGTGGACATCCTGGCATCCTGTTGCCCGGCGTGGTTTCGTCGAGTATGAATAATTGATCGAGAGAGATCAAGATCTCGATCGCGCGAGCTCTCTCTCCACATAATAACTAACTCACTCGCTCGATTCTATGATGATTATGATGAATGTAGCCACGAACCTATAGCGATGACGAAGCTCTGAAAGGAGATGCATCGCCAGCAGCATCATCATCGGCGGCGGCGACAACAGAAGAACAACGCGAGCCCGAGACATTGGCGCTCGTGTCGGGAAGCCACGAGATGCAAGGCAAGCGGCCGAGCATGGAGGACGCCCACGCCACGATCGACGACCTCACGGTGCACTTTGGCGACTTGTTCTCGGCCGACGTGCACGGGGCCGACGGGCCACGCAGCTTCTACGGCATCTACGACGGGCACCGCGGCCAGCGTGCGGCCTTGCACGCGGCCGAGCACCTGCACCGCGTCATCCTCCGCCGGCCCGAGTTTGCGAGCAACAACATTACCGACGCGTTGTTCCAAGGTTTCGTGCAGGCCGACCAGGAGCTCCTGGCGCAGGCACGAGCCGAGGGCGGCTGGAACGACGGCTGCACGGTGGCGGTGGCGGTGGTGCTCGGTCGGCGCGTGTACGTCGCCAACGTCGGCGACGCCGAGGTGCTCCTCGCGCGGCAGATGATCAAGGACGACGGCCAGAGAACGATCGACGTCGTGGTGCTGAGCAAGGTGCACAAGCCCACGGATCCCGAGGAGCGTGCGCGCGTCATGGCCAACGGTGGCATGGTGCTGGGCGGCCGCGTCGGCGGAGCGCTGGCGGTCGCGCGCGCCCTCGGCGACCTGCAGTTCAAGGAGCCGGCGACCGACGGTGAGGTCACGGTCGGCAAGCTCATCTCTGAGGAGCCGTACGTGAGCGCTACCGACCTCCTGCCCGGTCGAGATTCCTTCATCTTGATCGGATGCGATGGCATCTGGGAGAGCATGAGCCATCGCGACAGCATCGACTTTGTCGAGACGCACCTCAGGCAAGAAGGCCCACAGCGCACGAGCGAGATGTTGTGTGAACATGCGATCGCTCGTGGCTCGGCCGACAATGTGAGCGCAACGATTTTGGCCTTGAACTGGAGTTGATCGGCTCGATCGATCAAGCAAGTACCACACACCTACGCACAGTCACACTCCTCACATCAGCCCATCCACTATCCTCTGATTCACGATAACTCGCTGCCACTCGTCAATACCCTTGATCATTTATGCTTATTTACTGCGTATCTCTCTCTCTCTCTCTCTCGTCGTAACTGTTGTGCGTGTCGACTCTACTGTGCTGTCGCCTCGTATTGTTATTATTGTTACTCACCGTCACCATGGCCTCTGCTTTACATGCATATCTTTCATTTGCGTCTCTCTCTCTCTCTCTCTCTCTCTCTCTCTCTCGCTCGTCTGGTCCTTTCGTGCTATCTCCCCCGACCTGCACCTTTCCTTCTGTCCAGCCTTGTGCTCGTCTCCACACTCTGTCTGTGTAATGGTTGTATCATGAGCGCCGTTAAGGTCGAATCTTCATATCTCTTGTCTACTACCACCTATTCTCTTGTTGATTGAGTTGTATTCCACGTTCTCGAGCACTAGGCACACATATTCTCTGGCCTCCAACTCACCTCTCTCTCCCTCCCTCTTGTCTTTTCGCCAATCTCGTTGGCCAAGTCCCGAACCTGAACTCGATAAAGCTACGAGATGTACAATAAATCGCACGACCACTTGACAACTCGAGCTGAGAGCGAGAGAAGAGCGATGCACACAACAGCAACAACAACGACAAGTATTGCGCCACGATGTTGGCTGAAGGAGGGTTTATGTTTGATAAAAGATCCACTTGGTATTGCACACGCTTAACGTCCACCTCGGGTGGCGGCCTTGGCAGCCTTGGGCTGCTTGACCTTGGTGGGCTTGGCGGCGGCCTTGGTGGCAGGCTTCTTCTCGGTGGCAGCCTTCTTGTCCTTGACCTTGGTCGAGCGAACAGCCTTTCGCTTCTCCTTGATCTCCCTACAAGGACCGAATCGCGAATCATGATCAGAATCCATCGATGAAAGTGGCTGGCGCGCGTGCTCTCTCTCTCTCTTGCCACTGATATAGCGTCATTGATTGGGGTGCAAGTACATACCTCAGGGCAGCCTCACGAGCAGCCTTGCGGGCATCATCGGTCTGGTTGCGCTTGGCGTTCAACGCATCGACAGCAAGACCAACGATGGCGCGGGGAGCCTTGACGGCCTTGCGGGCACGGCGCTTGCGGATCTCCTCAACGATACCCTTCTTGTGCATGCGGCGGTACACCTGGGTCCAGTGGATCTTGCGCGGGTTCTTCTTGTCGAGGAACTGCGACTCCGACTTGCCATCAAGCAAGTAGAACGACTAGCGACGAGAACGACAAGGAGGACGAGAGCGAGAGAGCAAACCCAAACCACGACGACCAACGACACACAGTTAGCATCAATGGGCGGCTCTTAACAGCAAGGAGGCCGAAGCTTCCACAGCTGGTAGGTAGATCGGGTAGATCGAGAGAGCGGAGAGAGGATTGATATGGTCGCCGAACCTTCGAGTCGCCACGGACGAAGAGCTTGCCATGGCCCGGGTGGATCTTGTAACCCGAGTAGGTGCAGATTTGGACCCTAAGGTACGACGAGGACGAAGAGTACGAGACAAGCACCAAGCCGAATCACGCACAACCACGTATGGGTAGGCGATAGGTGGTAGCGCCATCAGCATAGCGAGACACAGGCAGATAGCGATCAGTCACATATCCCTCGCAAACGATCACCATCTCAGCTCTACCAACTCACTAGACGTCTACCACTGCCGGATGGAGGTGGTGGCGAGCTCGGATGCATACTTCATGGTGCCGATGGATGATGCGCAACGTGCGAGCGTGCGATGGTGGAAGAGGACGAGGCGAGACGAGAGAGGGCGCTTTCGATCCAGAGCGCGAGAGCATACGGGCTTAGGGGAACCTTAACCAGTACCCCGTGTTTCCTTCTGCTCCTCTCTCTCTCTCTCTCTCTCTCTCTCTCTCTCTCTCTCTCTTGTTCGCTCGCAGAGATGATGAATCTCGATGGACCATGGCTGGTTGATCAGGAAGTAGAGCGAGTTTTTTCTCAGGATCTTTTTTGATTTGGTGTGCGATTTTTGATTAACTGTGCAGTGCAACAATCAGTTGGGGTGTGTGCTATGTACACGAATGAATAGACGCGAAAGAGATTGAAGCTACAATCAAATCAAAGCAAAGCAAAGTATAGCGAAGCTCAATGGAATAATTGACAATCATAATCATGACGATAATAATAATAACGCTCCGCTTAGTGCGGGCGGCAACACGGCAGCGGTGAACCATGACAATGTAGAAGAGTGAGGAATGGTGAGTGAGGGGATGGTGAATGCGTGAGTGAGTGATGTGGGAATGTGGAGTTGCTTGTGCCGGGAGCAATCACTGACCCCAGACACGAAGCATCTCGGCACACTCTGGGCTCGAGCGAAACTTGAACAGTGAGCTTACGGTCATTAGATCGACGATTGAGCGCAGAGCCTC
>Ga0209935_1002179_pt1 | contig 25373 bp, 34 predicted proteins | sample ThiBio_1000_plan_2_FD_183958 | JGI IMG/M metagenome (GOLD analysis project Ga0209935, IMG submission 183958) | Wastewater bioreactor microbial communities from Cape Town, South Africa - Thiocy_cont_1000_plan (SPAdes) | ecosystem: Engineered > Bioreactor > Thiocyanate-remediating >...
GAACCTCATCGACAAGCACAAGAAGCTCGTGAACAACGAGGTGCTCGCGCTCCAGAACGACCAAGAGACCATTTCGATCGTCGACCGCAACATTGACGCCTTCCTCGAGACGATGCGCCAAGGTATGTGCGCGTTCACTGCTCGCTCTCACTCACTCTCTCACTCACTCTCTCTCTCTCTCTCACTCTCTCTCTCTCTCTCTCGTGTGTACTGCCTCGATCATCGTCATGACGCCTGGTGTCTTTCGTTCGTTCCAGACTACAAGCTCCAGCAAACCCGCCTCGAGAACGTACTGCTCATGTTCGGTCAACGAGGCGACCGGTTCATTGACCAAACGTTGCGGCTCACCAACATCCTCTCCTTGTTGCAAGCCGACAGAATCAAGTATGATCACTCGAGTAGTGGGTAGTGGGTCGCCGTGAGTTGTAGTGCAATGGCATTAACGAAACGTATTCGATTGTGCGTGTGCCGCTGTCCACCATGGCCACTAGGAATGACTTTCACTCAGTCGTGGTAGGCGATACCAATGCCGACATTCAGAACACGATCACCGATCTAGTGGATTGGATCATTGAGCGAAACGACCGCGAGTGGCGTAACATTGCACAGTACATTCAAGCTCGAGTACGACGAATCGCGCGCCGCACCGCCGCTTCCAGTCGCTCCTGCTAACGCTGCTTGACGGCTCGAACTCTCCGTTGGATGCATCTCCAAGAAGGTAAACGCGAAGCCATTGGTTGGAGACGTAACGGCTCCATTCGAATCCAACCGCCGGCAACTGCTCCGCAACTTGGCCGATCCTGTGCAGTCAGTCGTCAAGGGTGTCGATGCCGAAGAGGCCCACAAACTCCAAGAAGTCGTACGTTAGCTGTATGCGTGAGTGAGTGAGTCCTCTTGGCCGTGCATTCACACAAACACACACATTCCATGCTCCCGGTCGGCCGTACGCATCAGGCCAAGGCCTCGGTTCTCCAAACCGTGTTCCTTGAGGCGTCGGCCATCGGCTTGACTGCCATCTTCTCGGCCGCCATGCTGGACTTTACTGGCATGCTCGGAGCTTCGGCGCTGGCCGTCACGGGATTCGCCGTGCTGCCGTACCGTCGGGCGCAGCTGAAGCGAGCACTTCAAGCGCGCATCCAGGAGCTCCGCGTCAAGATGAACGAGACGCTGCGCCTTCACTTTGAGAATGCCCTCGTGCTCTCCAACCAACGCTTGCTGGACTCGATCTCGCCCTACCGGCTCTACGTGCAGACCGAGAGGCAGAAGCTCGAGCGGCTCGGCGGCGAGCTCAACTCGCTAGAGAAGCAGCTCGACAAGCTCGAGGCCGATATTCAGAACGCCTACCCGCTCAAGTAACCCTCTCTCTTTCTCTCTAGCAAGCTCTTGCTCTCTGTCACCGGCCCCGAACCGCACAATGTGAACGCAAGGCCAACTTGTGACGACCATGTTCTTCCATAAATTGAGTGATATCGAGACATTCATCATCACCAGCATCAAAGATGCGAGAAGATCTCGAACAGCAGCTCGTTCGGAATCATCGACATCGCCGAACACTCATCGACCAGCGATCGAATCATCGTCATCGTCGACACCGCTTGCTTCATCCATGATGGTGCATATCGATGGAGATCTGGTCGCCATGAGAACGTGTCGGCAAGCCATTGATTGGCTCCAATCACATGCACTCGATTGCTTGTCGAGAAGGCGATGACACCTCGATGCTCGTCGAACGCAACTTCATATGGAGTCTCGATGCCGCAATCGAACGACGAGATGTGATGGCCTTCGTGAGTGTATGATTGCAATCGATGATTGTGGAGGTCGGCGACGATGATTCGGCCTTGATTGTCGATGCATACTCCTTGAGGGAACTCAAACTGGCCTGGATGAGGGCTTCGGTAGCCGAACTCGAACAAGAACGAGCCATCGATCGACGACAATACTTGCACTCGATGATTGTTGGTATCACAGACGATGATTCGATGTCGATCATCATCGATCGCAATGCTTGATGGACGGCAGAACTCGCCAGGTCGGGATCCTGGCTTGCCGACCTCGAACAAGAACGACAGATCGATCGACGACAAGAACACCAATCGATTGTTGTCGGAGTCGACGATGATGATGCGATGATGATGCTTGTCGATCGCAATGCCTCGAGGGCCGTTGAACTTGAGATCTCGTGATCCACGATGGCCAACGCACGACAAGAACGATTGGCCGCTCAATGACCACGATTGTACTCGATTATTCAAGCAATCAGTGATGAGGATGCGATCATGATCGTGATCGATCGCAATGTCATTCGGATGCTTGAGCTGGCCTGGTTGGTAACCTTCCTTGCCGAGCTTGGACACGAACGAGCCATCATCATCGCATGAGAATACTTGCACTCGATGATTGTTGCGATCAACGACGAGCAAGAGACCTCGATGATGGTCGAACGCCAAGCCTCGAGGGAAGGATAACTGGCCATCAGCCTTGCCTCGAATCTTGGTGCCGATCGAGAGCTGGATGCGAGCATCACGATCAAGAGTATCGTCTCCCATCTCTCTTCCAATCCAATCCAATCCAATCTCGCTCTCTCACAAAACGACAAAGAGATGTTCTCAAACTCCAACTTGCAAACCCAAGAGATGAAGATATGAAGCTCCCACACACGAGACACGAGACACGAGAGAGACCGACCAAGCAACGAGCAACGAACCAACAAGAACCAATCGATGAAGGAACGAAGAACAGCACCTCTCCCTCACTCATACCCCCAAGCTCACACACACACGAGCCTCTTCTTCTTGATGATGATGATGCTCGATTGGTTGCGCGCCCCTCCCAATCGACATCAACTTATGAGCGAACGAAGATTGTGTTGCATTGTGCATTGGAAAGAGAGATTGATTGGGATTGATTCAATTCATAGGAGAGAGAGTGAGAGTCTTGTGTGATGGCTTGATTTGTCAGTGCCGTGTCGGATTGGTGGTTGGATATGCCAGCGATGCTGTCCATCGCCACTTCCATCGCCACCACCATCAAAGATGCGAGAAGATCTCGAACAGCAGCTCGTTCGGAATCATCGACATCGCCGAACACTCATCGACCAGCGATCGAATCATCGTCATCGTCGACACCGCTTGCTTCATCCATGATGGTGCATATCGATGACGATCTGGACGCCATGAGAACGTGTCGGCAAGCCATTGATTGGCTCCAATCACATGCACTCGATTGTCTGCCGTGAAGGCGATGACACCTCGATGCTCGTCGAATGCAACTTCATATGGATATTCGGAGCCACAATCGAACGACGAGATGTGATGGCCTTCGTGAGTGAATGATTGCAATCGATGGTTGTGGAGGTCGGCGACGATGATTCGGCCTTGATTGTCGATGCACACTCCTTGAGGCGTGTTGATTTGGCCTGGTTGATCGCCTTGAGAGCCGAACTCGAACAAGAACGAGCCATCGATCGACGACAATACTTGCACTCGATGATTGATGGTATCAGTGACGATGATTCGATGTCGATCATCATCGATCGCAATGCTTGATGGACGGCAGAGCTCGCCAGGTCGGGATCCTGGCTTGCCGATGGAGAACAAGAACGACAGATCGATCGACGACAAGAACACCAATCGATCGTTGTTGGTATCGGTGATGATGATGCGATGATGATGCTTGTCGATCGCAATGCCTCGAGGACTACGGAACTCGAGATACCGTGATTCATACTGGTCGATGAACGACAAGAACGATTGGTTGCTCAATGACCATGATTGTACTCGATTATTGAAGGTATCAGTGATGAGGATGCGATCATGATCGTGATCGATCGCAACGCCCCATGGATTCAGGAACTGGCCTGGTTGGCGGCCATGCTCGCCGAACTTGGACACGAACGAGCAGCCGCCATCATCATCATCGCATGAGAATACTTGCACTCGATGATTGTTGCACTCAACGAGAAGCAAGAGACCTCGATGATGGTCGAACGCCAAGCCTCGAGGGAAGGATAACTGGCCATCATCATTGCCTGAGTTCTTGGTGCCGATCGAGAGCTGGATGCGAGCATCACGATCAAGAGTATCGTCTCCCATCTCTCTCTTCCAATCCAATCCAATCTCTCTCGCTCTCTCACAAAACGACAAAGAGATGTTCTCAAACTCCAACTTGCAAACCCAAGAGATGAAGATATGAAGCTCCCACACACGAGACACGAGACACGAGAGACCGACCAAGCAACGAGCAACGAACCAACAAGAACCAATCGATGAAGGAACGAAGAACAGCACCTCTCCCTCTCTCATACCCCCAAGCTCACACACACACGAGCCTCCTCTTCTTCTTGATGATGATGATGATGCTCGATTGGTTGCGTGCCCCTCCCAATCGACATCAACTTATGAGCGAACGAAGATTGTGTTGCATTGTGCATTGGAAAGAGAGATTGATTGGAATTGATTCGATTCATTTGAGAGAGAGAGAGAGAGAGAGTCTTGTGTGATGGCTTGATTTGTCAGTGCCGTGTCGGATTGGTGGTTGGATATGCCAGCGATGCTGTCCATCGCCACTTCCATCGCCACTTCCATCAAAGATGCGAGAAGATCTCGAACAGCAGCTCGTTCGGAATCATCGACATCGCGTTCGAATCATCGACCAGCGATCGAATCATCGTCATCGTCGAGATCGCTTGCTTCATCCATGATGGTGCATATCGATGACGATCTGGACGCCATGTGAACGTGTCGGCAAGCCATTGATTGGCTCCAATCACATGCACTCGATTGTCTGCCGTGAAGGCGATGAGACCTCGATGCTCGTCGAACGCAACTCCATATGGAGCCTCGGAGCCACAATCGAACGATGAGATGTGATGGCCTTCGTGAGTGAATGATTGCAGTCGATGGTTGTTGCAATCGGCGACGATGATTCGGCCTTGATTGTCGATGCACACTCCATGAGGGAACTTGAACTGGCATGGTTGATCGCCTCGGGAGCCGAACTCGAACAAGAACGAGCCATCGATCGACGACAATACTTGCACTCGATGGTTGTAGGTATCACAGACGATGATTCGATGCCGATCGTTGTCGATCGCAATGCTTGATGGCGAGTTGAACCTGCCTGCTTCAGATCCTCTCTTGCCGCCGATCTTGAACAAGAGCGACAGATCGATCGACGACAAGAACACCAATCGATTGTTGTTGGAGTCGACGATGATGATGCGATGATGATGCTTGTCGATCGCAATGCCTCGAGGGCAGTTGAACGCGAGATCTCCTGATCCATGATGGCCGACGCACGACAAGCACGATCGGCCGCTCAATGACCACGATTGTACTCGATTATTCAAGCAATCAGTGATGAGGATGCGATCATGATCGTGATCGATCGCAATGCCATTCGGATGGTAGAACTTGCCTGGTTGGTAACCTTCCCCGCCGAGCTTGGACACGAACGAGCCGCCATCATCATCATCGCACGAGAATACTTGCACTCGATGATTGTTGCGATCAACGACAAGCAAGAGACCTCGATGATGGTCGAACGCCAAGCCTCGAGGGAGGTTGAACTGGCCATCAGCTTTGCCTTCTTGCTTGGTGCCGATAGAGAGCTTGATTCGAGCATCACGATCAAGAGTATCGTCTCCCATCTCTCTCTTCCAATCCAATCCAATCTCTCTCGCTCTCTCACAAAACGACAAAGAGATGTTCTCAAACTCCAACTTGCAAACCCAAGAGATGAAGATGTGAAGCTCCCACACACGAGACACGAGAGACCGACCAAGCAACGAGCAACGAACCAACAAGAACCAATCGATGAAGGAACGAAGAACAGCACCTCTCTCCCTCTCCCATACCCCCAAGCTCACACACGAGCCTCCTCTTCTTGATGATGATGATGCTCGATTGGTTGCGCGCCCCTTCCAATCGACATCAACTTATGAGCGAACGAAGATTGTGTTGCATTGTGCATTGGAAAGAGAGATTGATTGGGATTGATTCAATTCATTTGAGAGAGAGAGAGAGAGAGTCTTGTCGGATTGATGATTGGATATGCCAGCGATGCTATCCATCGCCAGCATCAAAGATGCGAGAAGATCTCGAACAGCAGCTCGTTCGGAATCATCGACATCGCGTTCGAATCATCGACCAGCGATCGAATCATCGTCATCGTCGACACCGCTTGCTTCATCCATGATGGTGCATATCGATGACGATCTGGCCTCCATGCGAACTTGGTGTCGGCAAGCCATTGATTGGCTCCAATCACATGCACTCGATGGCCTGCCGTGAAGGCGATGACACCTCGATGCTCGTCGAACGCAACTCCATATGGATATTCGGAGCCACAATCGAACGACGAGATGTGATGGCCTTCGTGAGTGAATGATTGCAATCGATGGTTGTGGAGGTCGGCGACGATGATTCGGCCTTGATTGGCGATGCACACTCCTTGAGGCGCGTTGAGCTGGCCTGGTTGATCGCCTTGAGAGCCGAACTCGAACAAGAACGAGCCATCGATCGACGACAATACTTGCACTCGATGATTGTAGGTATCACAGACGATGATTCGATGTCGATCATCATCGATCGCGATGCCTGATGGACGGCAGAACTCGCCAGGTCGGGATCCTTGCTTGCCGACCGAGAACAAGAGCGACAGATCGATCAACGACAAGAACACCAATCGATTGTTGTTGGAGTCGACGATGATGATGCGATGATGATGCTTGTCGATCGCAATATCTCGAGGGCCGTTGAACGCGAGATCTCCTGATCCACGATGGCCGATGCACGACAAGAACGATTGGTTGCTCAATGACCATGATTGTACTCGATTATTGAAGGTATCAGTGATGAGGATGCGATCATGATCGTGATCGATCGCAATGTCATTCGGATGCCGGAACTGGCCTGGTTGGCGGCCATACTCGCCGAGCTTGGACACGAACGAGCCGCCGCCATCATCATCATCGCATGAGAATACTTGCACTCGATGATTGTTGCATTCAACGACGAGCAAGAGACCTCGATGATGGTCGAACGCCAAGCCTCGAGGGAAGGATAACTGGCCATCAGCCTTGCCTTGTTTCTTGGTGCCGATCGAGAGCTGGATGCGAGCATCACGATCAAGAGTATCGTCTCCCATCTCTCTCGCTCTCTCACAAAACGACAAAGAGATGTTCTCAAACTCCAACTTGCAAACCCAAGAGATGAAGATATGAAGCTCCCACACACGAGACACGAGACACGAGAGACCGACCAAGCAACGAGCAACGAACCAACAAGAACCAATCGATGAAGGAACGAAGAACAGCACCTCTCTCCCTCTCCCATACCCCCAAGCTCACACACACACGAGCCTCTTCTTCTTGATGATGATGCTCGATTGGTTGCGCGCCCCTCCCAATCGACATCAACTTATGAGCGAACGAAGATTGTGTTGCATTGTGCATTGGAAAGAGAGATTGATTGGGATTGATTCGATTCATTTGAGAGAGAGAGAGAGAGAGAGAGAGTCTTGTGTGATGGCTTGATTTGTCAGTGCCGTGTCGGATTGATGATTGGATATGCCAGCGATGCTCTCCATCGCCACTTCCATCGCCACTACCATCAAAGATGCGAGAAGATCTCGAACAGCAGCTCGTTCGGAATCATCGACATCGCGTTCGAATCATCGACCAGCGATCGAATCATCGTCATCGTCGACACCGCTTGCTTCATCCATGATGGTGCATATCGATGACGATCTGGCCTCCATGCGAACTTGGTGTCGGCAAGCCATTGATTGGCTCCAATCACATGCACTCGATGGCCTGCCGTGAAGGCGATGACACCTCGATGCTCGTCGAACGCAACTCCATATGGAGCCTCGGAGCCACAATCGAACGATGAGATGTGATGGCCTTCGTGAGTGAATGATTGCAGTCGATGGTTGTTGCAATCGGTGACGATGATTCGGCCTTGATTGTCGATGCACACTCCATGAGGGAACTTGAACTGGCATGGTTGATCGCCTCGGGAGCCGAACTCGAACAAGAACGAGCCATCGATCGACGACAATACTTGCACTCGATGGTTGTAGGAATCACAGACGATGATTCGATGCCGATCATCATCGATCGCAATGCTTGATGGCGAGTTGAACCTGCCTGCTTCAGATCCTCTCTTGCCGTCGATCGAGAACAAGAGCGACAGATCGATCGACGACAAGAACACCAATCGATTGTTGTTGGAGTCGACGATGATGATGCGATGATGATGTTTGTCGATCGCAATGCCTCGAGGGCAGTTGAACGCGAGATCTCCTGATCCATGATGGCCGACGCACGACAAGCACGATCGGCCGCTCAATGACCACGATTGTACTCGACTATTCAAGCAATCAGTGATGAGGATGCGATCATGATCGTGATCGATCGCAATGCCATTCGGATGGTAGAACTTGCCTGGTTGGTAACCTTCCCCGCCGAGCTTGGACACGAACGAGCCGCCATCATCATCATCGCATGAGAATACTTGCACTCGATGATTGTTGCGATCAACGACAAGCAAGAGACCTCGATGATGGTCGAACGCCAAGCCTCGAGGGAGGGTGAACTGGCCATCAGCCTTGCCTCGAATCTTGGTGCCGATCGAGAGCTTGATGCGAGCATCACGATCAAGAGTATCGTCTCCCATCTCTCACAAAACGACAAAGAGATGTTCTCAAACTCCAACTTGCAAACCCAAGAGATGAAGATATGAAGCTCCCACACACGAGACACGAGACACGAGAGAGACCGACCAAGCAACGAGCAACGAACCAACAAGAACCAATCGATGAAGGAACGAAGAACAGCACCTCCCTCTCTCATACCCCCAAGCTCACACACACACAAGAGAGCCGCTTCTTCTTGATGATGATGATGCTCGATTGGTTGCGTGCCCCTCCCAATCGACATCAACTTATGAGCGAACGAAGATTGTGTTGCATTGTGCATTGGAAAGAGAGATTGATTGGGATTGATTCGATTCATTTGAGAGAGAGAGGCATTGATTGAAATCTCGTTCAAGATTGCACACGACTTCTCAATCATTCATTCATCAAGAGTATTGGTTCTTGTTTTGATTGTGAGTGAGAGTGCTTCATGATGAGAATGACGATGAGAATGACGATGACGAAGAAGTGGAGGTGCAGGATTGTATCGTCACACTTGTGCTTGGTGGTGCTGGTCTTTCGAGATCGATCACATGGCGCGATGCGATCTGGTACCTCGAGATGCGAGAAGATCTCGAACAACAGCTCGTTCGGAATCATCGACATCGCCGAACACTCATCGACCAGCGATCGAATCATCGTCATCGTCAAGACCGTTTGCTTGATCCATGATGGTGCATATCGATGGAGATCTGGACGCCATGAGAACGTGTCGGCAAGCCATTGATTGGCTCCAATCACATGCACTCGATTGCTTGTCGAGAAGGCGATGAGACCTCGATGCTCGTCGAACGCAACTGCCGATGGACACTCGATGCCGCAATCGAACCACGAGATGTGATGGCCTTCGTGAGTGAATGATTGCAGTCGATGGTTGTAGCAATCGGCGACGATGATTCGGCCTTGATTGTCGATGCACACTCCTTGCGGATACTTGACCTGGCCAGGATGAGGGCTTCGGTAGCCGAACTCGAACAAGAACGAGCCATCGATCAGCGACAATACTTGCACTCGATGATTGATGGAATCAGAGACGATGATTCGATGCCGATCATCATCGATCGCAATGCTTGATGGATAGTTGAACTCGCCAGGCTGAGATCCATGCTTGCCGACCGAGAACAAGAGCGACAGATCGATCAACGACAAGAACACCAATCGATTGTTGTTGGAGTCGACGATGATGATGCGATGATGATGTTTGTCGATCGCAATGCCTCGAGGGCAGTTGAACGCGAGATCTCCTGATCCATGATGGCCGACGCACGACAAGCACGATCGGCCGCTCAATGACCACGATTGTACTCGACTATTCAAGCAATCAGTGATGAGGATGCGATCATGATCGTGATCGATCGCAACGCCCCATGGATCCACGAACTGGCCTGGTTGGTAACCTTCCCCGCCGAGCTTGGACACGAACGAGCCGCCATCATCATCATCGCATGAGAATACTTGCACTCGATGATTGTTGCGGTCAGCGACAAGCAAGAGACCTCGATGATGGTCGAACGCCAAGCCTCGAGGAAGGTCGAACCGGCCATCAGCCTTGCCTCGAATCTTGGTGCCGATCGAGAGCTTGATTCGAGCATCAGGAGTACCATCGACCAGTGGCGCATCCATTATTCTTGATGGAAGGATGGCTGTGATGTGATGGCTATGATGGATGTGATGGCGAGGATGGAGGTGATGGCTATGATGGATGTGATGGCTATGATGGTTGCGATGGATGGGTGTGATGGCAATGATGGGCGTTGGCGCTTGGTAGTCGCCTCGCTCCCTCCTCTCGCGCGCAGCCAGCAACGACCTCCGCACTCTCGCCGTAATCCAAATGGCCTTCTATCACATCATCTTCCGTGTGTGGTTCGCGCTGACGGTGCTGGTGGCGATCATCATCATGTGGCTGCAGGGCCAGCTGGTGTATCGGCTATCGTCGGCGCCACTGCTCGACAAGCAGCGTCGTTGCAAGTCGTTCGTGCGCCTCGCGTTCCGTGGCATCCTGCTGTTCAATCCGTGGATTCGTATCTCGTACGACGACGCACAGTGGCAGCCGTTCCGTGACGCCAAGGCCGCCTCGGGTCGCGGTTCGGTGGTCATCATCAACCACACGTCGTTCATGGACGCCATCATCTACACGGCCATGTGTCCGGCCGACGTGTTGCCGAACTGCTGCACGCTCGCCAAGAAGGAGCTCTTCCATCTGCCGCTCTTTGGTACCACCATGCGCCTGTGTGGTCACTTGCCGGTGCCGTTCGTCGGCAAGGAGGAGGGCAACTTCGCCGTGGACCGCGCAGCGATGGAGAGCACCTTGCGCCTCGCAGGTACGCACTCGAACGCCAGCACTTGATGAAATCGATATGTTCGATTGGTTGACCGATCGCTTGCTTGGCGTCTATCTATCGTGATCTATCGTGATCTATCGTGATCTATCGTGATCTATCGTGATCTATCGTGATCTATCGTGATCTATCGTGATCTATCTATCGTGATCTATCATAATCTATCATGATCTATCGTGATCTATCGTGATCTATCGTGATCTATCGTGATCTATCGTGATCTATCTATCTATCACTAGAGGAGCACCTCACTCGTGGCAACACGTTGGTCGTGTTCCCCGAGGGCCAGCTGAACCGCGATCCACGCAAGGTGCAAGTCTTTCGACGCGGCTCATTCCAGCTCGCGCTGCAGCACAACGTCTCCATCTGGGGCTGCTGCATTCGAGGCTGCGACATCACGTGGCCGCGCTACATGGCCATCGGCGGATTGCCTGCTCGCATCGAATGGAAGGTCTGGCGCATCATCGACCATTGCGCCGACCTCCCGATCGAGGACCTCACAGCCAAGTGTCAGGACGAGATGCAGCAGGCCATCGACACGCTGTACGCGCGTCCTTAGGTCAGCGGCCGGTCACTCACACTCTCACACTCACTCTCATGGATCGAATCAATCCACACCATCGCAATACCTGCATATCCTAACTTCGGATCGAATCAATCCCGTATTATACAGCATATATTTAAGTTGGGACTGCGGGCACAACGCAATCAATCCATCAGTCAATCAATCAATCAATCAATCAATCAATCAATCCACCCATCAATCAATCCATCAATCAATCAACCAACCAACTAATCGAATCAATCAATGCGTTGCTGCTGCTGGTGCTGCTGAATCGGCACGAAGCGTATGAACAAGTTGCGTGGAATCAGGAAGGTTGGCACCGCCAGGTCAAAGTTGCGCTTGCTGGCTCGCTGTTGCGGCGAGTTGGTCTGCGGTCCTGGAAGCAAGCGATAGCGTAGCAGCAGCACTGCCAGGAATATCCGCTGCTCTTGCAACGAGAACTCCTTGCCTGTCGTGGACAGCAGCAAGCAGTGAGCGAGAGCGAGAGAGCGACTCCACGAACGAATCTGCACAGCGGACGGAAACGAACCTAAACAAGCACGAGCACCATGGCCGAATGGCTGGTATGCGAATGGATGATGCTTGTGGTTGGCGGAGAATCGATCGGGGTTGAAGGTGTTTGGATCGGGCCAGTATCGCGCATCGCGCTGGATCGTGTAGACCGGAATCGAGATCGAGGTTCCGCGCGGCAGATCGTAGCCAAGTACTTGCATCGGTTCTTGGAGCTCGCGCGCTGGAAGCACCGAGACTGGTGGCCATAGGCGGAGTGTCTCCTTGATGACGTTGCCTGTGGAACGTCCAACAGTGTGCGAGTGAGCGAGCGAATGTACGCGAGGTGGTTGCAGCAGCAGCAGCAGCAGCATACCGAGATACTCGAATTGCTTCTGATCCTCGTAGGTTGGGACTGTACGATCGCCGAGCACCTGTTGTACTTCTGCTCGCGCCTTCTCTTGCACTTCTGGATGTAGAGCGAGGAGATTGATCGCCATCGACAACGAGGTCGACGTCGTATCGTGTCTGCATTGTCGCCATTGCCACGATCATCAGCCCGTGTCCGTGTCCATGTCTGTGTTGTCGGTGTCGCTCATACGGGTACGTACCCAGCGAGGAAGAAGGTGTTCATGTTATGACGCAGCTCCTCGTCGGTCATGCCCTCGGTCTCATCGCCGTTGCCGAGCATCATGTCGAGCAGGTCTTGCTGTCGGTCGTCGGGCAGCATTCCGCCGTTCTTGCGCAGCGACTCGCGTCTCTGCTGAATGACCGACTGCAGCACGTCGGTGAAGCTCGTAATGTTGCGCTCGAGTCGCTCGTTCATGGCGAGAGGCAGGTGATCGAAGCGCGGCACGATGAATCGCAGCGGATTGAAGAGGTCGCGAATGACGCTGTTGTACAGACGCACGTACGTGCCCTCGTCTCGTTGCAGCACTCCAAAGTCGAAGCTGAACACGCACTTGCCCAGCACGTCGAGCGTGAACTTTTGCATGAACTTGATGACGTCCACCGTGCGATACTCGACGCCCTCCATGGCGAGCTCGGTCTTGGACAGGAGCGAGTATCCGACCGAGTCCGACGGCAGCCCGCCGTTGCTCTCGATCAGGTTCAAGAGATCGTTGGAGCTCGAACCGATCTTGTCGACGAAGCTTTGGATGGCTTCCCAGCGGAAGGCAGGAGAGCATATCTTGCGCAGTCGCTTCCACTTGTCGCCGCTAGTAATCTATACGTACGTACGTGATGGTTTGTGTGAGCGAGGGAGAGGGAGGAGGGTTGCACGAGCTCGAGCTCGTGTGCATTGTGGAGCCGCTCATGTCAGCTTGCTCATTCGTCGTACAGCAATGTTCTCACCAAAGAAAGCGCCATTGAATCGAGTACGCAACGCAGGCGTGATGAACTTGGGAAAGGTGTTGATGTCGCTGTACAGCACTCGAGCAAAGTCGGCGTCGGCCACGACGATGGTCCAACGCGAGAAGGCCCACACGCGATAGATCGGACCGTAGCGCTCGCGCACTGGAATCAAGTTGTCGATTCCCGGTTGCTTGAGGATCAGACTCTTGACGATGGCCGAGTAGAACGGTGGTCCAGGAATGCCGGCGAGCTCTGGCGGTGGTTGTGTGATACGACGTAGCCACAATACGATGAACGCCACGATGGCGACCAGCGCCACTGCCACCAAGGTCGCATACTCGAATCCAAGCAACATGATGATGAGACGATCGCTTGGTTGGATTGGTGACAGTCTCTCCCGTTCGAGACTCTTGAAGGTTACGAGGAGAGGAGAGGAGTGTCGAGTCAGCAAGCAGGTCCGTTCGACGTTGTTGATGGGGGTGGTGATGGCGGTAGTGTTGATGCGTGAGGCAAGGAGCGAGCAAGCGAATGAACGAATGAAGCAACCTCGGAGCATTGATGGAGGATATCATTCCAGCACCGCGGCCGTTACTCTTGGCTGGGTGGTGGTACGCCCGCACTCACTCATCGATATCAGGTATGGGGGTTAGATTGCCTACTAACTCTCACGTAGCGATTCGATGCGAGATAGAGAATCTCTGAGATATATTAAACACGAGCGAATGGCAACCCGAGTTCTCGCCTTGGTTGGTTGGTTGGGTTATCGGATCGCGGAGAATATCCGGATGAAATATCTCGATTCCGAATGGAGCTCAATCTAAGCAAGCGAGCGAGTGAGTGAGTGAGTGAGTGAGCGGTGGTGCTACTGGTCGTCACGATTGTATTGTGGCACAGACTCGTGAGTGAGTGAGTGAGTGAGGGTATGAAAACAAGCAATAACTCTAAACGAGATATGTATGAAGTGAAAACGATGAATGATGAATGATGAATGTGATTGATAGATAGAATGGTGAATGTGCGAGTGAGTTCGTGAAGGAATGAATCGCAGTAAGCGATGCGCAGGCAGGCAGGCACGCTGGCTGGCTGGCTGGCTGGTTACAGCGGCAGCTCGAAGCTGACGTTCAGTCGAGCATCTCGAGCGAGGGACACAATGTTGGCGACCTTGACCACGCGCTCTCCGGCCTCATCGAGGTGGTTCGCGGCAATGATACGGAGACCACTGGCATCGATCAGCTGGCGAGCGGCATCGACGTTGGTGCCTTGCAGACGCACGACGAGCGGCACATTGAGCTTGAGCGACTCGACGGCGCTGATGATTCCGAGTGCGATCACATCGCATCGCATGATGCCACCAAAGATGTTGACCAGAATGGCGCGCACCTACGGCATCATCAGCGAGCCAACGAGCCGTCGTTGTCGTTAGGACCATCAGTACCACCAGCACCGCTCGCCAATATGCGTGCGTGCGTCGTGTCATACGTTGGGATCGGCCGCAATGATCTTGAGGGCCTCTGCGACTTGCTTCTGCGAAGCGCCTCCTCCGACATCCAGGAAGTTGGCGGGGTTGCCTCCGTACAGCTTGATGATATCCATCGATGCCATGGCCAGACCGGCGCCATTCACCAAGCATCCAATGTTGCCATCGAGGCCAATGTAGTTGAGATCATGCTGAGCGGCAGTCACTGTCATCATCACGACGATTGCATCAGCATCAGCAGCTCGATTCTTGCTCGATCTCTCTCTCGACTGCTCGATATGAACGACAACAACGTCACGTCGGCAACGTCGCACACCTTCACGCGGGTCCTCTTGCGAGTAGTCTCGGAAGCTGAAGATGTCGTGCTGGCGGAACTCGGCGTTGTCGTCGAAGTTGAGCTTGGCATCGACGCACATCACGTCGCCCTCGGACGTCTCGGCCAACGGATTGATCTCGAGCTGCGTGCAATCGCACGAACAGAAGAGCTCGTAGAGCTTCATGAGTTGTTGGCTGGCCTACACACACATAGGCGGGCGCAGTGCGCCTCTCGAGACTGTTAGCGACTGCTCCATACACATTGAGCTCGAGGTGCACATACGGCTCCCATTCGACGGCTCGAGAAGCCAAGCTTCTCTGCGATTCGGTTCGCTTGCTCGGGCTGAAGGCCGACATTGATATCGATCGGCTCCTGTACAGCGCGAGTGTGAGAGCCGGAGCCACCAACGACCCTCACGAGCCATCAGCATCATCGTGCTGTTGCTCGGCTCGGCTCGGTCAGCTCGCTCAGCTCGAGAGAGACATACACGGATGATGGCTTGCGGGTTATCATGAGCCAGAGTCTCGATATCGGTGCCGCCCTTGGTGGACGCAAGCAACACGGGGCCGCACGCCTTGCGGTCCAACACGATGCTGAGGTACAGCTCGCGACGAATGTACTTGCGCTCGGCGATCAGCACCTTCGAGACCACCTTGCCCTCGGGGCCCGTCTGCTTGGTCACGAGCCGCTTGCCGAGCATCAAGCCCGCCAATCGCTCGACCTCCTCGGGGCTTCAATAGCGACGACATCAACGTATCAGCCAAGCGAGAGAGCGCGAGAGTTGGTGTGTTCGCTCTTGTGTGTACCTATGGCACAGGTGAACGCCGCCCTTGAGGCCGGTATCGAACGTGCCCAGACCACGACCACCTGCGAGGATCTGCGCCTTCACAACCAAGTCCTCGCAACCTGTACCAATCGATCAGTCAGTGGCTCCATATCTCTCGCTCGTGCAAGCATGGTCTGCGTACCGAGCACCTCGGCGACCTTGCGCGCCTCCTCGACCGTCTCAGCCACTCCCTGGCGTGGGACGTTGACGCCGTGCTTCTTGAGCAACTGCTGGCTCTGGTACTCATGGATATGGAGGCTTCGTCGCTACACGCACCACCACGCACCCGAGACCGAGATACCGCCACATCGATGTCAGTAGCCGTTGGAGGTCCAACACGCCCCAAGGTCTCCTCTCGCTCGCGCGCACACCTGTGACGCCACGAGCGTTGGGGCCGTTACGAGACGAACGCGTGCCACCGACGAAGCACGAGCCAATACTCGTGCGACTCGGAACATGATGATGCTGCTGATGATGATGGAGTAGCTAGCTAGCGAGTGAGTGTGAGTGAGGCAGGGCAACGAGCAGAATGAACGAACGAACGAGGCGCTCGCTGCTGTTCTTGCTGCTCGTCGTTGTTGGATCACACACATCAAGCAAGCCACCAACCAGGCCTTCCACGAAGTGAGTGCCCGCTGCTGTTCCGAGAGGTGCTTCACGTGGAGATGAAGGTTTGTGATTCATTGGTTACATGACATTAACGGGCTGGATCGGTGGCTGGTTCACTTGCTGGTTCACTTGCTGCTTCGCTTGCTGCTTCACTGGCTGGATCGGTGGCTGGATCGGTGGCTGGTTCACTTGCTGCTTCGCTTGCTGGTTCACTTGCTGCTTCGCTGGTTGACTCGCTTGCTGGCGCAGAGGTCGGTCCGCTGGCTGGTTCACTTGCTGGCGCAGAGGTCGGTTCGCTGGCTGGTTCACTGGCTGGTCCAGTGGCTTGCTCACTGTGCTGTTCCTCTTGATCTTCGCTTGTTGTTGTCGCGGCCGAAGCCGGGAGTTGATTCTCCTCTGCCACCTGCGCCATCGGGGCCTCTTGCTCCGGCTCGTGAGATGGGACCGATGCGCCCTGCTGTTGCTCGTCTTGGTCGAGTGGCTGTGATGCTGCTTCAGGCGCCACAGTCGTTGGCGTCGTTGCAAGTGGCTGCGGTGGTATCGGTGGCGGCGCTGACTGGCCTTGAGTGGCGGCCTTGACCAATGCAGCAGCCTCTCGCTCAACCATCGGGCGGAGATACCAGGCACCGGGTCCCGAGGCTGTTGTTGTCACCACGTGATGTTCGGCGCTTGGCACTTCGTCGCTTGAGGAGCCTCCAGCCACGGGCGAGAGCAGCAACAACAACGCCGTGCCGAAGAGGCTCTTGCCAACGAGTTGTGACATCAGCTGGTTGGGCGGGAAGACCTTGCCCTTGATGCGAGGCAACAGCACGAGCACTTCCTTGAGATGAGCAACGTTGTTCCACGGTCGCAGCACGTGAAACGACGTCGGCGCCTCGGTAGGAGAGCTGGAGTCTTCGTGAGACATGAGCGCTCGAACGATGGGTGGCTGAGACAGCAGTGGCAGCAGTATCTGGTGCTTCTGCAGGAGCTTGAATGCTGCTTGAATAGAGCTCGCGTGTGCGACTGGCGCCGAAGGAAGCCGCACTGCGACCGACAGCACGTCGCCTTCCTCGATTCCCTGGCTGATCGTGCTCGTCGTCGTCGTGGTCGTCGTCGTTGTTGGTCGTATTGAGATGGCACTCGTTGCCGTAGCGTACGTGTTCTCATCAACCCAGTGTTGTTGGTTGGTAGCCTCGAGTGCCGAACTCTCGCTGCTATTCGAGTGGCTGCTTCCCGCGTTGCTATCACCAACGGCATTGACGAGCTGCGGCATGTCATTCACCATGGTGAAGATCTTGGGGAAGCGCAGCAGGAACTTGCGCAGACCGCCGTGGAGCTTGATCGTGAGAGACTCGGCGGGGAAGAGCACCATCTTGCTCCCGAGCATCGCCAGCGACAGCGAGCTCGTTGTCGACATGCTGTCGGGCAAGCCAACGCCGCCGCTCGAAGGTGCTGGAGTCAGCACTGGCTGCGTTGGAGTCACACCTCCACCGGCAGCCGCCGCTGGTGTCGATGTACTCTCTTGCAGCAATCGCGTAATCGTGCGGATGGTAGTGGCGTCATCTGCTGGCTGGATGGCGCTCGACCCTTGCACTGACGGGCTTGCAAGAGGAGAGGCACCGGCCGCCGCCGCTGCTGGTGCTGTTGGTGCTGGTGGTGGCAGCAATGCCGATGGTAGTGTGGCCGAGATACCAGCCGGAGTCGCGGCCGGAGACGCCGATGGCAGCGATGCCGCTGATGGCTGAAGCAAGCCCAGAAGTCCCAGTTGCTGTCCTTGTTGCTGTTGATGTTGCTGTTGCTGCAACAGTACAGGTGGAGCAGCAAACGAGACGGCGGCAGCGGTGCTTGTTGTCACTGCAGCAGACGCTGGCTGTTGGTGATACTGCTGCTGCTGCCACGGCGTGCTCGAGAACTGTTTGGCATCTGGATCAACACACGACAGCCAGTGAGCGACACCCAGGCGCATGGCCTACTCAACAACTCGATACCTGTTGGCAATGGAAGTACAGGCGCCGATGCCGAAGCTCCAGCACGTATGTGAAGCATACTCGATGACGAGGCGCTCTTGCTACTGCTGCTGCTGCTGCTGGAACTGCTGGAACTGCCGCTGTTGCTCGTGGAGCTGCTGGGTCCGCTCGTGGTCGCAACGGCTGGAGCCGCGAGAGCCAAGGCCTCGCTCGAGAACAAGACGAGGTCGTTCTTGATCTCGGCCATACCGGCGCTCTTCCAGTAGTACAAGCACTCGCTCGTTCCCGGGAACGGGCCATCGCTCACGCTCTGTCGACACGCGGCGATGGCTTCGCGCACTTGGTCACGAGTGCAAGAGTGAAGTTCGAGCAGCTCCGGATGGCGACGTAGGAGCTCGTGCAGCACGGCCATGGTCTTCTTTTGCTTCTGATGGTACTGGCGCTTCTTGGCCGAGAGCGTGATCGTAAAGTCTCCCGTCGGATCCTGTTGATTCGAGAGCACTGCTGTGAACATGTGGAGCGCTGTCACGCGTGTGCTCTCTGGCTCGCTCCCTCGCTCTCGTGACATACGATCGTAACGTGCACCCATTCGTCGGCCTCGGCCTGCATGACGAACTGCTTGAACTGTTGGAAGCCATACGTGCGCTCGTTGAACGTGCTGTCGAGTTGCTTCATCAGCGACTTGACCTGCGAGCCCTTGGCGACGCCGCGTTGGTCCTCGGCAATGTTCACCGCTCGAGCCAGTAGCTTGTAGGCCGGATTGAGCTCCAAGCCCGCGGCTATCGGTCGCTCGACGCCCTTGCTGGCCTTGGCGGCCTCGAGCGGCACATCGACCGTCTCACCGGTGATGGTCTGCAGGTACACGAGCTCATCGCAGTAGCCGACCAGCAGCTCGCTCGTCGTGGCCTTCTCTCCGACGACGATCACGTATTTGTTGTACTCGCGTAGCTTCGAGATCAGTGGTGTAAAGTCGCTATCTCTATGATGATGAGGAGCGCCAAGTTGATATTGATGTTGATGTTGATGTTGTTTGAGTCAGTCAGTCCGATAGTCACGTATGGGCACGATCAACAACGACAACACATCATCAACGAACCCCGATACAATGACGAACGTGTCGACATGACTACGCGTGATCGCGAGCTCCAACGCATCGACCACGAGCTTGATGTCCGAGCTGTTCTTGCCTCGGTTGTTGTACGACGGCATGTCGATCAGCTCGACCGAGTTCTCGACCAACGAGTTGCGATGCGTCGGGAACCTACACACACGAATCAAACCCAACCGCATCGCTCGTGAACAAGCTCTCGATCGAACGCGGTAGCGGGCATCGATGCTCTCGCACGTACAGCGACCAATCAGCGTAGGCCTTCTTCATGATCAAGCGACCGTGCTCCTTGAGATGATCCAATAGGTCGCGAGCTCGAAAGTGAGGCTGGCATCCGACATTCTCGTAGTCGATAAACACGGCCACGTTACTGTCGGGACTACGTGGCATTCTCGACAGCCACGCCACTCAATGAGAGAGAGAGGTGTGAGCGAGGCAGCGGCAAGATGCGAATGATGCTGTTCTTTACTACTGTTCTTCTCTATTCCATCTATCGAATCAAATCAACAAGAAACATACACACACGCTATCACTATCGATACAACTACACTTCTTGAATCGATTGTTCATCGTCACTCGAATGATGAACCCCCTGTGGAGTATCGTCAAGACCACCCGGCTCGACTGCCGTAGCGAGCAGCAGTATATCCTCGTCTCCTGTGTGCGGCATCTGCCAGCTCTGGTATCCATCGATGCTCGACGTCGTCGCGGTTGCTGATTGCGTCAGTGGCGATGCCCATTGCTCGTCGGATCCGAAGCCATTGAAGCTGCCATCGGGCGCCTTCATGCGCTCGAGGCGTGGCACGAGCTCCGAGAACGACGGCCGCAAAGCCGTATTCTCATCGAGGCATTCGGCTACAATGTACTGAAGCGATGGTGGCAGGTCGGTGATGTTCGGGCGCAGGCCTTGTGTTATCTTCAGAACTAACTGCTCGACCACAGTTGGAGTTGGAGTTAGAGTTAGTTAGAGGTGCCACTCGCGAGTATGAACGTACTTGCGCCGGATGCAAGCCGATGAGATCCGTGTATGGCTGCCTGCCCGTGAACAGCTCTACGAGCACGATACCGAAGCTGAAGACATCGGCCGGTTGACCATACTTGGAGTGAGAGAGTACTGCATCACTCCTCTTGTGAGTATCATGTGTCTGTGTTGTTACTCACTCATTTACTTGTTGGTGTGTATACCTTCGGGTGCGCAGTAGAGCGGCGTGCCAATCACGGTCATAGCCACGGTTTGAGTGGGCTTGATGGTCGAAGCGCCAAAGTCGGCCACCTTGCAGGTCCAATCGTTGGTCACGAGTAGATTTTGCGGCTTGAGGTCTCGATGGATCACTACATCGCGAGCGAGTCAACGAGCGCAATCGGTCCGTGAGTCGATCCGTGAGCAGAGTGATGCTGATGACTGACGCGAGCGACTAGACATACCCTTGCGACGATGCAAGTACTCCATGCCGGCTGCGGCGTCGCGTGCCAACTTGACGCGTAGGGCCCATGAGAGATTGCTACCCTTCTTGTCAAGTACCGTGCGCAAGCAACCGCGTGCCATGAATTCCGTCACCATCAATATCGAATCCACCGTTGGTATCGTGATGCCGTAGAAGCCCACGACGTTTTGATGCTTCAGGGCACTATACATTCGTGGTGCTCATTGTTACAATCCCATGCCTTGCTTGTATCGGTACCAGCGGTTGTGAGCGCGATTGCGTCGTACCTCATGAGCTTGATCTCGGTCAGAAACTCCTCGATCATACCGTCGGTACACGAGTCCAGGCTCATGTACAGCTTCTTCAGTGCAACATCGGTCTCGATCACCGTGACCTCGTCGGAAAGCTCGGTAACCACCGAGCGCCGCCAGAGTCCGCGATTCACCACGCCGCTGCCTCCGCGACCGAGCATGGTGCCGACCGTGATCTCCTCAAAGTCGATGCGCGGAATGAGCGGATCCGAGAGAATATCTGATGGAAGCTCGGATTAGCTCCTCCTCCTCCTCCTCCTCCTCTCGCCCGAGCCAATCGTTGTGATCACTGCCGTCGATGCGCGCGTCAACACCGGTGCCATACCTGACATGCTCGGCCGAGGCTTGTTGGCAAAGTCAGGAATCTCGAGGTTACCAAGGAGATACTGTTGCTTGCGGATCACGGCCCAGTTGCGCAGCAGGTACGCGACACCGGCCGAGAGCAGTAGGAACACTGCGACGGCCGAGACGTAGGATGACAATAGTACGACGCCGAGAACAGGCGGTTTACACGAGGCATACGGGCTTCCGGCTTGTATGGTTGCACCATTCAGGCAGTTGAGCGACACTTGGCACGCGACTTTCTTGTCGGCTTGTAAACTATGAGAGAGAGAGAGAGAGACTAATTAGTAATGTGAAGAGTTGTTATCTCTCTCTTTGGCACTCTCGCTCCCCGTTTCACCGTACGTGGCCGGAAGTTGAAATCGCAAGAGACAAGTGGCGGGGGCAGGCACTGTGGTGCGGAACACGAGATCGTCGAACGTGACATAGCCGGAGCTGTCGGCCGTTCTCAGGGTACTGCCAGAGGCGAGTACGCAAGAGTCGTTGGAGGACACTTGGAGTGTCACGTTGTAATGAACTCCCCTCACAACCGTGTTGAAGCCATCGTAGCACGCCAGCCTAATCTCAGTCCCATTGGCATTGAGGGGCCGCAGCACCGGGCATCCACTGTCAATGTCGAGGCGCTGGGGCACTGTGTGTGGATCGACCCCGATGACAATGATGACAAATGCCATGTCGACAAAAAAGCTCACACTCGGTTCAGTGGCATTGAAGGATGGATGCAGAGCATGGCGGTGAAAGCGTACCCGTAGCAAATCCTTCGTTATTCTGATAGCCATTCGCAGTGTTGTTGTATATGGAAGTGTTGTACGCAAAGTGCTTGAGTTGCTCAATGCTGTTCGGAGATGCTTGGAGGAAGCCAACCGCACCACCAGCGGTAAAAGCATTGTTGCTGTGTATCGTACTGTTGAACATCCATGGCTGTGCCAATAATAAGGACATACAAGGCACACAACAAGAGAGAGAGAGAGAGAGAGAGAGAGAGAGAGAGTTATCATTGTTATTTGATGATGACGACAGCTCTCCGTCAGCTTTGCTGGCGTACCTGATCACTGAGGGCTCGTGTTCCGGAAAAGACGCCGCCACCAAAGAGCAACGCAAAGTTGTTGTGTATGGCTACATCGACCACGGTGGCATACGCAACCTTGGAGAGCAATGCGATGCCACCGCCACTCGAGGTCACAAAGTTGCCATAGATGTCGAGGTTGGAGAACAGCACGTTATTGATCTTGGAGCGATTATCCAGCCAATAGCTGGCGTTCTGCCAATTGGTGCTGCTGAGGAACTCGCGAATACGCGCCAAGATCCTCTCGGGGTCTTGATCAGGGTCGTCGGAAGCCGCCTCCGCTGCCGTGACAGCCGCCGCTTGTTGGTAGGCTTGCGCTCGAGAGTCGAATTTCGCTCTTGGCGATTCGTACGCGATCGTCGAGCGCTTATGGGGAACGATCGTCACCATCGAGATGGCAATGCCACCACCAAGTGCTGACGAGCCATCACTACACCACCGCCATCGCCACCACCGCGATCATTCAGAACTGGCTGGCACTCACGAATGCAAAGATACCGACATGTCTGTGCATGGCGCTAACCTACCAAATCACGAGGTCCGAGAAGGTCATATTGTGTTGAGCGCTCGAGTAGAGCACCAACAAAATCGATCCTCCTGCCAGCCTGACCGCAGCATTTTGCTTGAACACCGAATGCACCAGTCGCAGCTAATAACAGTCAAGCAGATGCAGAGAGAAATGACGCCTCTGGAGTCAGTCTCATCGTTCGTGGCACAGCATCACGCGTGCTGCCGGCAATGCCGATCAACATACACCGATTGAACGAACGCTAATGCCACCTCCCAACAGCAAGGCGGTGTTATTGACAAAGTAGCAATGCGTGATCGTTGCCCTATTGCCTTCCTCGACTGCAACTGCGCCGCCTTCATTCGCTTGATTGGATCTTCACCAGGTTCCAACAGATTCAATAAGTACACAACACTGATGTCCAAGAGATGAGAGAGAGCGAGAGAGAGAGAGAGAGAGAGAGAGAGAGAGAGAGAGAAGAAAGCAATTCGTACTCAAAATGTCCTGCCTCAACCCAATGCGAACCGGCGGAACTGAGATATGCAGCACCGCCTTGGACGGCCGAATTGTTACTGCGAATATGGAATGAGCGAACGAAGCCGTGAGCCGGCAACAATAGTCAAGCGCAACGTGCACAACTTGAGCGAGTGATCAATCGATCACGTACAAGAAGCGGTCAGCAATCAAGTAGAGATCGGAAAAGTCCTGGGTACAAATGCCTCCACCCCATTGCGCACGGTTGTGGCTACCAGCACGGTCAGTGCGCGTTGCCTTTCAGCAATTCTTGAGTGTTTGTTTGAGTGCGTGGTGGACGAACCGGAAATCTGTTTGATGCAGTCGCGCAGTGGCAGTCGACGAAGCCATGATGCCTCCGCCAAGGTAGATGGCAGTATTTGTCAGGAACGAGCAGTCGGAGAGTGATAACGTGCCTGTGCTCTCCACCGTAACGCCACCACCGTTCAGCGCCGCGTTCGCTCTGGCACACCAACCGACCAATCAATGGATCAATCCCCTTGTGTTGTTCGAGCCAGTAACATGGACGAATGTACACGTACACGAAGGAACAGCCACTCAAGGAAGCTACTGCCGCGTCCACGATGGCAATACCACCGCCATTACCACTTAACACAGAATTGGCATGGAGAGTAGAGTTGACCATCGTAAATTCGACGAAACCACTCGCCAGTATTGCACCTCCTATCGAAGTTGCATAGTTGTCTGGAGTCCGAATGTTGGTGGTGGTTCAGTAACGAACCATAATACGAGATCGAGAAAGAGAGAGAGAGAGAGTGAGAGAGAGAGAGAGAGAGAGAGAGAGAGAGATGCGCACGAGAGCTTACCTTCAAAGAGACATGCCAAAAAATGCGGTGCTGCTTCGAGCAAGAGCGCCACGCCTCCACCTGTGATGGCCGAATTACGGCGAAAGGTACAGTCAAAGAATTGAGGTGCCGTAGCGTGTCCAGCAACGACGGCTCCACCCGAGATGGCGATGTTGCGGGTGAAGTTTGAGCGAATGATCTTGCTCGACGATCGGAGATTGAAGTACAGTGCACCGGCACTTGCTTGGGCACGATTGGCGATGAAATGTGTGTCGACGAAGGTGATGTTGGCATTGTTGTCGAGGAATATGGCGCCTCCGTCGCTTTCCGCTTGGTTGGACGAAAAGATCGATGATTCGATGGAGCCTGTAAAGATCGAGGTGATGTACATGGCGCCGCCGTATGATTGTGCACGGTTTCGGGAGAAGCGAGAGTTGCGGATCGAGATCCAGCCACCATGACCGAATCCATACGCTACACATTCCAAGGATCGATGAGCATTCCTGATAACGACGAGACGACATGACGAGACGACATGACGAGACGAGATGAGATGAGATATGTACTGAATAGCACGCCACCGGAGGACGTGGCAACATTCGAGTCGAAGGTGCAATTCTCCATCTCGAGACCCGATGAAGAATCGAGTGCCATCACACCGCCTTCTCCAGT
>Ga0209935_1002180_pt1 | contig 25357 bp, 46 predicted proteins | sample ThiBio_1000_plan_2_FD_183958 | JGI IMG/M metagenome (GOLD analysis project Ga0209935, IMG submission 183958) | Wastewater bioreactor microbial communities from Cape Town, South Africa - Thiocy_cont_1000_plan (SPAdes) | ecosystem: Engineered > Bioreactor > Thiocyanate-remediating >...
ATCATCATCATCATCATCATCATCATCATCATCATCATCATCATCATCATCATCATCATCATCATCATCATCATCATCATCATCATCATCATCATCATCATCATCATCATCATCATCATCATCATCACCAAATCGAGATGTTTGTATTGTTGTCGTTCTTGTTCTTCTTCTTGTTGATGATGATGGTCTTCGACTCATGACCATCATCATGATCATGATTCAATGCCTTTGTGAGAGAGTGGAGAGAGAGAGAGAGAGAGTCTATTGGTGATCGAGAAGGTAAAGATCAAAGAGAGCTCGAAAGATCTCGAACATCAGCTCGTTCGGAAGCCATGATGGCATTCCTGCTGACTGCGGCATGTCTCGAATCATCATCAACTCGATCACGTTCCTCGTGAACTTGCGATAGCTGCGAGCAATCAATCGATGGTTCGATGGCGACCACTCGAATCCTGTGAGTGTATGGGATGGATGGATGATCGAATGTTGGTTCCAATGCAATCCAATGCAATCCAATGCAATCCAATGCAATCCAATGCAATCCAATGCAATCCAATCCAATCCAATCCAATCCAATCCAATCCAATCCAATGCAAATCAACAAGAGGAATCAATGAATTCGAGTGGAGTCTCTCATTCGGTCACGCACCTCGATCATGGATCAATCGTGCGATATCGGGGAAGCCTGCAACTTGTTCAGGAGTTTGGTCTTGATTCTGTCATTCGAGTTCGACACATCGATTGTCGTTACTCGTCAGTCATTCAATCCTCACCTCAAGAATCAAGAGATACAAGATGCATTCAATCAAACGAGAGAGAGAGAGAGAGAGAGAAACGGATTGATGGGATGGATGACGTACGTTGGTGATTGATTTGTTGGCGCCATGATCGATCAAGATCTCGACGCATTGATGATGGCCTATCGATGATGCAACATGAAGAGGTGTATTGCCATTTTCATCAACGGCATGGATATCGGCATGTCGATCAAGGAGGAGCTCGATGCATTGATGGTGGCCATTGTATGCTGCAAGATGCAGAGGTTTATCGCCGTTTAGATTGGCAGCATTGATATCGGCATGTCGATCGAGGAGCTCGATGCATTGATGAAAGCCATTCAACGATGCAGCATGAAGAGGTCCATAGCCATTTTCATCAACGGCATGGATATCGGCATGTCGATCAAGAAGGATCTCGACGCATTGATAACGGCGTGCGAATGTCGCAAGAAGAAGTGGTGTATTGTCTCGATGATTGATGGCATTGATATCGGCATGTCGATCAAGGAGGAGCTCGATGCATTGATGGTGGCCATTGTCTGCTGCAAGATGCAGAGGTTTATCGCCGTTTTGATTGGCGGCATTGACGTTGGCATGTCGATCAAGGAGGAGCTCGATGGATTGATGACGGCCATAAGACGATGCGCGGTGAAGAGGTGTTCGGCCATATTGATCAACGGCATTGATATTGGCGTGTCGATCAAGAAGGAGCTCGACGCATTGATGATGACCATGATATAACGCCTCATGAAGATGTGTACGGCCATATTGATCAACAGCATGGATATCGGCATGTCGATCGAGGAGGACCTCGACGCATTGATGACGACCATAATATAACGCCTCATGAAGAGGTGTAAAGCCACATTTATCAACGGCATGGATATTGGCATGTCGATCAAGGAGGACCTCGACGCATTGATGAAAGCCATTCAACGATGCAAAATGAAGAGGCGTACTGCCATCTCGATCAACGGCATGGATATCGGCATGTCGATCAAGGAGGAGCTCGATGCATTGATGACGACCTTGGTATACCGCACACTGAAGCGGTGTACTGCCATATTGATCAACGGCATGGATATCGGCATGTCGATCAAGAAGGAGCTCGATGCATTGGTGACGACCAGCCGATGATGCCTGATGAAGTGGTGTTTTGCCATACCGATCAACGGCATGGATATTGGCATGTCGATCAAGGAGGAGCTCCATGCATTGATGACGACCATAATATAACGCCTGGTGAAGAGGCGTACGGGCATCTCGATCAACGGCATTGACGTTGGCATGTCGATCAAGGAGGAGCTCCGTGCATTGATGAAAGCCAGCCGATGATGCGCGATGAAGAGGAATATTGCCACTTCGGTCAACAGCATTGACGTTGGCATGTCGATCAAGAAGGAGCTCGACGCATTGATGACGACCATGCGATGATGCGCGATGAAGAGGAGTATCGCCATTTCGATCAACGGCATTGACGTTGGCATGTCGATCAAGGAGGACCTCCATATTGATGACGACCGGTCCATGATGCATAATGGAGAGGAGTTCCATCATAACGCAAAGAATTGATATCGGCATGTCGATCAAGAAGAGAGACGATATCTTGAATCGATCCTCCGCCAACTGCATTATGAAGAGCGGTATCAAGTTGATCTTGGTTGGACGATGCCATCGTTGTTGTGATGATGTTGATGTTATTGGTGAACCAATCAATCAAGCAACGATGCCTTGATGATCGAGAGCTCCAATCGTGCCAATCTCGATCTCTTGCTGTGTGTGTGTTTGTGCTTTGCTTGGTGTGTGTGCGAATCACACGATTCAATGAGGCAATTCTGGCCAACCTCCAAGACCAAAGATATCGAGAGAGAGAGAGAGAGAGAGCTAGAGAGATAGAGAAGGTGATTGAACAAGGAGCCGGAGGGATGTGTGCGAGAGAAGAGGGACCTCACAAGAGCACGACGATGATGACGATGATGATGTGGGAGGGAGGGAGGGAGTGTGAGGGGCAGCGAGGCAGCAAGCGAATGAGGCTCGTTGCGGTGTCGGTGGTGCTCTCGTGCTTGTTGCTGCTCGCTCGCTGCTGCCCTCCATCCATCCATCCATCCATCCATCCCACCATCCCACTAATATGCAAACGATAGCCAAGGAACAACAAATAGGCTCGACGCTGCAGTGTATATGGCTTGCGAATGGCCGCAACATCGTGTGTGGGTCGATGGTAGGACGATCGCAGGGCTCGTTGTTGCTGCTGGATCTCGTCGAGCGAACCGAGCAGGTACCTGCACACGACGACCGACGGCAGCTGCAGTTGCAGCCAATCGAGCAGGTCGCACGGCCTTCAGCCTTTCGTGCATTGTCTCTACAAGCGAATCAATATCACGTAGCTACCGGCCAGATCAATGGTTGCGTGAGCGTATGGTATGAAGCACCTCGCTTGCAACGAGCCGATCCATCACGGCTTGACGGACCACTGTCGTTCCAGGGATGTGGAGCATCTCGATGTGCCAGTGTTCTCGACCGCAGGCTTCACTGCTGCCATCAACTGCATCCATGCGAATGATGGCGGCGTTTCTCGCGGTCTACCAAGACGCATCTCGCCCGAGATCGCGGCTGCCTCGAGCGATGGTCGGTACTCCTCATCGGTCGTGATTCGCAATGCACCTGATGAGTGCGTGCGTGCAAGAGTAGCAGCACTGAATCTCTCCATCCGATGCTGCCAATCGACATTGCAATGCATATCCAGGGAGTGTGCGTATCTGGGACACTAGACAAGTATCAGAGCCTGCATTGACACTCGAAGGATCCAAGTCGAATGCTCTCGATTGTTGGGTCACTCGCTTTGGTATGCCTGCTACAATCAACTCGATCAAGCCAGCCAGCCAGCCAGCAATCCAACGATTCATCAGGCTCACTCGATATCTATCACAGTCTCGGACCATCTGGTCGCGAACGGCTTCGAGAACGGCTTGCTGCGCTTCTACGATCTTCGCAATTGCAACGTGCTGTACTCGACCAAGCTACCACATGGCATATGCAGCATCGACCACGGCACCTGCACCGCTGGCGACTCGTCGATCGATGATGGCCTCGATGGACTACGGCTTCTTTGTACGACGCTCAACCAACAAGCGACACTCGTTGACTTTGCGGCATCTCGCGCCAACACGTGCTTCCGACGTCAGTTCAAGGTGCGTCTCTGCTGCAGCTGGCATTGCTCGTCCTATCTGTCCATCCATCGTAACCATAGCGCCATCCCCAAGGTTGGAGAGGGTACCGTATGGTGTGGCAGGTTCCTACCACACTCGTCGTCGACCGTCTTTGCCACGGCGGACGAGACAGCGATACAGCTGTTCCATGTGTACGAGCGGCCACGCAATGTCGCGCACTTCCTGATCGTCGTACTCACTTGAACATCGCCACACACACACACACACACACACACACACACACACACACACACACACACACACACACACACACACACACACACACACACACACACACACACACACAGCGACGCTGCTCCCGATGCCTTCCCGCGTACCGCAGCTACCTTAGCTACTGTCGATAAGCCGATTCTGTCATTCGATTGGTCGAGCTCGCTCTCGGGTCTCTGTGTCTATGCAGCTCTCGATCGCACGATCACCGTTGGCTACATGAGTGACTCGCTCGCTCGAACGCAGCCGGAACCTTTGGCATCGGCTGCGCGATAAAGCGCTCAGGAGAATTGCATCATTGATTTCATTGCTGGCATTTAATGTGCTAGATCTATTGACAGACCACGACGTAGCGTGGAACAAAATTGCGGCGGCACCAGCGAGATGCCTGAGTGTGTGAGTGGGATTGATCAGGTGTTGGTGGATGGAATGGAATGGAATGGGTGGAATGGGATGGATGGGCCTATCTATAAATATCGTGCACCGCTATGTAACTACATGTACAGGCTTGTGCCGGTCGGTCAGTCGATGGCTGCGGTCGACGCCAGGGTTACAAGGCAATTCGCGAACGCAAGTCGTCAACTATTGTGGTTGTTGAGATGGTTGCTGTTGTTGTTGTTGTTGTTGCTGTTGTTGCTGGAACTGGAGCGAATACGAGTTAGGAAGATGGGATGGCTGCAGAGAGAGTATTTGCTTGGCGCGTGACGTACAGTCGAATCTTCCACGGTTGCTGTGGTGCTACCGACGGGACGAGCAACCAGTATCTGCGCATAGGTGGCGATGGGTTAGGGTTGAAAGGCACCTTGGAGCGGAAACGGGTGTGATGTCTTTGAGCAAACGTACACGCTGTGGTGCCTGGGGAGCAGTTGTTTGTACAATCGGCAACTGCACAGATGTGATCGGGCTCGATTGAACTTGGACAGGTTGCACAAAGAGCTGCGGCTGTTGCTGTTGTTGCTGCTGCTGTTGCTGTTGTTGTTGTGCTTGAAGTTGTTGTTGCAGTTGATGTTGCTGTTGTTGAGCTTGTTGTTGTTGTTGCTGCTGCTGCTGGAGTTGAAGCAGTTGCGCTTGTTGCATGTACTGTGCCTGCAAGTGGCCCTGGATTTGCGATGGATCGGTTTGTAACAGCTGCGGCTGCGACTGCGGTACTGTCGTGTAGCTGGAAGCCTACATGTCACGGAATCACGAATGAGTGGACAGCCTTGGCAGTTGCCACCATGTTGCGAAGCGAATTCGCAGTACCGCGACGGTATATGGCTGAATGTTGACGGGTGTTCGGCGATACGCGCTCAGATCCTGCGTCGTGGTTCCTTGGATTCCTAGACCACGAACTCTGAGTGAGACAGGACGCTCCGCAACAAGCGAGCAGTCACTTCGATGAAGTCGATGGGTACCTGGCTTGGGCATGGCGCTTAACACCGACGGATTGCTTTGGATGTTGGTCATGGGCATGTACGACACGCGAGTAGGATACGAGGGCGCCGTCGTGGCTGTGGCGGCAGACGTGGTTGACGAGGCTACGCTCGCCATGCCGAGCATCGAATCACTCGATGTCATGGCTTGAGCAATGGTCTCGCCACTCATCTATACGGTTCGCTCGCGTGAGTCAGAAGGATCCATGCAATGCTCGCGATGCGTTGACGTACTTGACCAGGCCCAACCGTTGGCAGCTTCGTGGTCAGCGTGTACGCAGGCGATGGTGTGGCAGTTGGCGCACGTGTGGTTGGAACTGGCAGCGAGCGAGCGAGAGAGAGAGAGAGAGAGAGAGAGAGAGAGATTAACGACGGCGTCGAGTTGTGATTGGGACTGCGTGATACGAACCACCAGACACCAAGCCATGAGTAGTGGCCGGAATGGTCATGCTGTCAGTGGCCTTCTTCAGCTGTGATCGATTTGCCACGCCCTGCAGGAGTGAGAGAGAGAGAGAGAGAGAGAGAGAGAGAGAGAGAAAGAAGTGTGAGAAGACTGCCGAAGCTCGATTCCCCGAGCGGCCAGTGCCACATGACGTACCAACGGTGCTAGGCCTTGTAGCTGCATTGGTTGCTGCTGTGGTGGTGGCTGTAGCTGCTGTGGCTGCACAGTCGTTTGGCCCATAGTTGGAGGCAGAGAATGAGGTTGCAAAGGCTCAAGCACCATAGGGTCGCTGCTGACCATGCCGGGCGACGACGTGAGGGGCTTTGACTGAATGGCGCGCTTAGCAGCGGTAGTCGTCGGAGCAGCCTCTTTGATGGGTTTGCGACGCTGCACACCCTTGGCAGCATCGGCCGCAGACATGAGTCCTAGCTGCTGCTGCTGCTGTTGCTGTTGTTGTTGCTGTTGCACTTGTAGTTGCTGCTGGTTCTGCAGCTGCTGCGCTTGGAGAGGAAGCGTCTGCACGACCTGCGGATGCATCGGGTGCGCCGTGAGCTGCACCTGTGGCTGTTGCACTTGCATTGCCTGCGGCTGTTGTGACGGTAGCGGCGCCATTGTGACTCCGCTCCCATTCGGATCAGGCGACAACGCAATGGGGCTGCCTTGTGTCGGAGTCCTCGCACCAAGTTGGGTCTTGGCAACCATGGTTCGGGGTGCAGCGCCTCGCAGCTGTGCTTGTTGCTGGAGCTGCTGTTGCTGTTGCTGTTGGAGTTGTTGCTGTTGATGATGGTGGTGATGGAGATGCTGTTGTTGCTGCAGTTGCTGTTGTTGCTGTTGTTGTTGAAGTTGCTGATGTTGGAGTTGTTGCTGTTGGAGTTGCTGCAGTTGGCGCTGTTGCGGCGTCAACTGCTGCTGTTGGAGTTGTTGTTGTTGGAGTTGTTGTTGCTGCTGGTGCTGCTGTTGTTGGTGTTGTTGCTGTTGCTGTTGGTGTTGCTGGTGTAGCTGCTGGTGCTGCTGTTGTTGGTGTAACTGTTGCTGGTGCAGCTGCGAGTGCTGCGACAATGGTGTTTGTTGTCGAATCTGCTGTTGCTGGTTTTGTTGTTGTTGTTGAGGCTGCATACTTTGCAGTACTTGCGCTGTTCCAGCGGGCTGGAGGGATGATGGTTGCTGCACGAGCGTGGAGCCGTTGACGAGATGCGGGCTGCCGCTCGGCATCGTGCCAGAGCCAGAGAGCTGCGCAGACGACACAATCGGGCTCGGTTGTACTCCGGCGCCAATCGGCGTGGCTGGCGGCTTCTTGGCTTGTGTTTGGCGCGAGCTCTTCGAGGGCGCACTCGGAGTGGCTCGCGTCGTCGAAGCTCCAGCGGTAGCCTTCTTGGTCGCCGCCATCCCAGCGGCCGACGTGGAGTTGGGACCGAGAGAAGACTGCACGGCGGTCGTCATCGGTGAGCCGACTCCGCCACTGGGCTTGCGTCCAGTGGCACTCGGAGGTAGTGAGGTCAATGGAGGCATCGGTCCAGAGATTGCGCCAGTCGCCGGCGAGTACGCGGTCGGTGATTGCATGATGGCGCCGCTCGGACTGCTGAGTTGCCCGGCCGCCGTGGCATACTGGAGGCTGCCGTTGTGTTGGTTCGACAGCGACACGAAGCTAATGATGACGTTGCGCAGCTTGTTGCGGCGCGTGTAGGTTCGGGTAGCGAGTGGAATCGGGACGCTGCTTGCAATCTCGTCGAGTACCACTGTCACCAGGCCCGGATCGCAGCGAGGCGGCAGTTCGCTGACGGCGATCGTCATGCTATCAGGGTCCTCGCTCTTGGGGCTTCGTTGCAGATGCACCAATAACTCCTCGATTCGCTTGTCCCGCTCAGCTGAACACGCCATGCAGCAGTGTCACATCGGTGAGCGTGTGCAGTAAGCAACGTGAGCGTCACCACACGTACCAATCGTCGACTTTTTGCGCTTCTCCTTGGAGTCTTTGGTGCTCTTGTGTTTCGATCTCGAATCTAGAGTGCAAGAGAGCGAGCGAGAGTGAGTGAGTGAGTGTGTGTGTGTGTGTGTGTGTGTGTGTGTGTGTGCGCGCTCTCTCGAGAGGTTGCATGTAGTCATACCTTTTCTCTTCTTTTTCGTGTCTGATGATGGTGGAGACGAGTCGGCAGCCGATGACGCCGATGCCGGACTCGCTGGCTCGGCAAGAGCCGGCTGCGACGGCGAGAAGTGCTCGATCGTGTCGCCTCCAGAGACACTCGCCGCACGGTCCTTGGCGGTCGAGCGACGGGAAGAGCTGCCGCCGTTCTGCGAGCCCTTGCTCTTCGAGCCAGTATTGCCAGACGAGGAAGAGGAGGAGGAGGCGGCGCTGCTGTTCGAAGGCGACAGCACAGGCGAGGAGCCACCGGAGGAGCTTGGTTGGCTCGAGCTCTCACCGAGCGTCGCAATCGACGAGCTGCTGGTCTTCTTCTTGCTCTTGCTCTTGCTCTCGCTAGCGCGCGACCGAGCCGCCTTCTTGGTGTTGGAGCTACTACCGTCGGCGTTCGTGGTAGAGCTCCCGCTCCCTGTTCCGGTGGGCGACGAGGTCGTCGGCGTACCAGCCGCCGAGGTGGGAGTGCTATTCGAGCCACCGTCGGCTCCGCTCTCAGATGCGCTTGCGGTTCCGTTCGGCTGTGTGAAGCCATCGCTTCCGAGTGACGACTTGAGTCTCTTGCGCTGCTTCTCATGTGCTCTCGATCCAAACAAACCAACATCATCATCATTAAGGAACACACGTTATCAAGCCGCCAGCATATCCACGAGGTTCAAAAGCAACAGCAGCAGCAGCAACAGCAACAGCGACAGCGACAGCGACAGCGAAATGTCTGAAGGATATCTGGCAAGGCGAGCTTGCGCTTCTTGGAGGTCTCGATACGCTCCTTGTTCTTGGGATGGTCACCGCATTGATCTAGTACAAGAAGAGTGGCATTAGCATCCACGACGACACGAGTGGCACGCAGTGTCGTTGTGTGCCATGGCGGCGGCGGCGGCGGCGGCATCGATCGCACGAACCCAGATGGTATGCGAGTCTCGAGGCCTTGATGGCTCGCTTGCAGAACCGACAAATCAGCAGCAACAACGGATCGGTCGTCGGCTGGTATCCGAATAGATCCACATCTACATGTGCAAGGGAGTTGTGCATCCGTGTGTGCGTGTGGGACAGCGAGTACCCACGAGAGTTGTGAGAATCGATCCGAACTCGAGGCATATGGCGGTGCGCGCAGATGATACCCTTGACATCCAAGGTGGCAGGCGTGTAGAGCTGCTCGTTACTTCGTTGTTTCAGCAGTTGCGCTGTTGGTGCGTCACGCACACACACACACGATCAATGTGAGTGGATCTGGCGCGCGCGAGAGAGAGCGTGAGAGCGCGCAGGCGGCATATGGGGCGGTTCGAACCTTGGCGGATTTGAGCCTGCGACGACTTGGTCAGACGTCGTTGGAACTGAGCGGCGTACTTGGCCCATGGCTGACCGGACCATCGTTCGAGAGCGAGCTCGTCGTCATCGGCCGAGGAGCCCGAAGTCGAGGTCGAGAGAGATGAGCCGCTGTTGCTGCTGGTGTTGTTGCTCGTGTTTGAGAGAGACAGCGCGGGAGAGGAGGTGGATAATACGGCCGATGCCCGAGATGTAGTTGGTGTGGTTGTTGAGGAGGATGACGAGGTGGTTGTTGGTGTTAGTGTGGGTGTTGGTGTGTCGGGGTGGGCGCTGAGCGGGTTGGTCGGCAGGGGGGAGCTCGTGGTCGATGCCACGGAGGTCGAGATCGGACGCAGCAGCTTGGACGCCAACGACGACGCCGACGACGACGACGAAGCCACCGCCGCAATCGAGGTCGATAGTAGGTTGGGACTTGATGATGTCGTAGGTGATGATGTCGATGCGGCGATGATTCGAGATACAACTGCACTCGACGATGGAGTCGGAGGCGTCGTCGTCGTGGTGGTGGTCATGATGGTGGTCGTGGTGGCGCTGGTGCTCGCCATCGTCGTCGAGATCGGACTCGTGTACGCGATCGATCCGTTCTGGTTCGATAACGCTGACGATGAAGATGCTGACGATGATGCCGAGGGTGTTGTAGTACTCGAGATCGAAGACGGAGTAGCGATCGATGTAGTAGCCATCTCTCGCTCGCTCTCTCGAGATAGTTGTAGATTCCGATCTCGAATCAGCCTCTCGACCAGACAATGACACGATCCAATATACCGACACGAACACGTGGGAGAGTGAGCATACACAATCACGCGTGAGTACTAGTACAACTACCACTCCACCGCTACTATACTATACTATACTAACACCAACAATAATACTACAACAACAGCAGATCTCGATCGAACGAATGGATAAGTCGCGTCGAGCTCTGCGCGTGAGATAGTTCTCTCACGCTCTCTCGCGCTCACGGAACTCTTGCTTGTTGTTGGAACAATTGCACAAATAATAAAGATACGCTAGATGATGATCAAGCAGGTGGGATTCGAAGGGAGGCGAGGCGAGAGAGGGAGGACTCGCTCACGCCGTGTCACACGCTCACTCACGCACAGGTCTGCACGCGCGAGCGAGAGGGCGAGGAAGAAAATGATCGCCGCACTCGAACGAGCGATGTCGTAGATACGATGCGTGGATCGGAGCGCACACCAACCCACACCAGCCCACCCGAAAGACTGTATGATGGGTACGATTGGTATCGTAGCGGAAGAGAGTGCAGTAGAGATTGAGTTCGGGTTGGTTTTTGTGATTGGGATTGGTAGATAGGGAGAGAGATATGTTCGATGTGAAGAGTGCGAGAGTCCGTTCATTGGGATACGTGCTATCGCACGATTGCTCGACTTGCTCGCCTCCGGTGGCGGGTTATGAAGCCTGTACAATATATTGCGTGTATTGTATCACTATTTAACGAGAGGAAAGAGATGCAGTGCGAGTGAGAGTGGCGCGTGTGTGCGGCGGAGAGGGCTAGAGCAGTGATGCATACTATCGTGCTTGGTGCGTGTGCGTGTGCGTGTGAGTGTTTGTGCGGCAGTCATTGCTAGCTATCAGGGTGATGGTTGTGACTGTGGCGTGTGCGATGGCTCTTCGTCGTCTTCGTGCTCGTCTTGGTTCGTGGTCGAGCGAGTCAGGAGCTGCAGGAGCTTGGCGTCACTGACTCGCTTGCTGAGCTCGAGCAGCTGCTCGAGGTCGTCGTAAAAGTCGGCGTCGTCGGTTGGCAGCGGCAGCGTGAAGTGCTTGAGGTCGTCGGTGAGCGCTTGCAACGAATGCAGGATCTCGGTGGCTCTCGCGGTCCAGTCTGCTAAACGATGTTCGAGTTCGCCGCGCATCTTGAAGAAGCGCCAATGGTCGGCGAGTGCCTCGTTGGCCTTGGGCTCGCGGCCGGCGGCGAGGGCCGTTATGGCGCGTAGGAACAGGTACTTGTTCGCTTGCTCCTCGAGGCGGTGTTGCAGGTCTAGCAGCTCGGCGGCTGAGGCAGTGATGGAGACCGTGTTGACGCCGACGGTGCCGACAGCGGGGCCACTGCCACCGCTGCCACTCTGGAAGAAAAAGTACAGCGTCGTGCAGAAGAGGATGAATGCCAGTACTCCCAAGCCGGTCGAGAGCCATAGACTCCACCACGGATATTCACTCGGTGTGTCGTCGATGACGTTCGGTGGAAAGTGCGATGTCAAGCGTGGAGAGATGTTGGGGAACAGCGGCGTGACGGAGCTGGCGAGTGGTGGCGCCTCGATCTCTGCGGCTTTGGTGGGTTTGTTTTTGGTGGTGGTGCTGGAAGAAGAGGTCAAGATCGGGTCCGAGATGGCGAACAAGCGCGACGATGCGCCGTTTTGTTCTGCCATGCGCCGTGTCAACTTGATCCATGACTCGAACCACTCGCGCGATGCTTCGATTGCATTTTTCTCGATCATTGCTAGAGATATCGGCAGTGTTAGTCGTGTTGGTTGTTGATGTTGTTGATATGCTCCTCCCTTCGGCAACAGAGCAGCCATACCTCGGAGCCAAGTCTTCTTCAAGAACTTGACGCAAACAATAATGTGGAGGACGCAACTATTGGTTCCGGTTGCGGTGACAGTCCATTTCGACTCGACCAAGAAGGTCGTCGAGTACGGAACGTCCTTCGAGACTGAGCTTGTTTCGAAGACCAACTCGGTAAAGCTACAGAGGCGCGAAAGTGGTTGGCAAGAGCTGTACGTACACGCGCGTTGCAGCAGGGCACGAGTTTGTTGAGCGCACGTGTTTGTGTACGTACTGGTTATCTACAAATCTACACCGTTGATGCTGCGCCACTCGTGTGCTCTTGGGGCCAAACGACATGCCGGTCAAGGTTCGGAAGTGTACTTGTCGCTCGTGGCAGCAACCAGCGGCACTCAGAGTCCACGGCGAAGTGAGAAATTCTGCAGTGGTGCTCTCAGCAGCGGTAAGGAGGTAGCAGGCGCAAAGTGCGCACACACATTCACGTATGAAAGAGAAAGAGAGAAACGAACGTATGAGTGAGAGAGACTTACCAGCATAGCCATCCCGTGCATGGAAATCACGCCAGAAGGGATCTGCCTTCTCGGAGAAGAAGTTGGCATAGAATTGCTTCACACTGATTGGATAGTTGCCGCTGTACAATGGCGCCGTAGCCGTATCGATCTCGTGCACGCATTTGCTCGATATGATCGGGAAATCGACTGAACAAACACTCTCTACTATGAGTTGATGTTGCAGCACGTAATAGCAAGAGAGCAAGCGAGAGAGAGAGAGAGAGAGAGAGAACGACACAATACCTAAATCCTCAGGGTCGGTATCCTCTTCCTTGTCGGTGCTCGAAGGAGCGATGAACGTGTCAAACACCTCCTGTTATCAGCCAATGCCATCCATCATGGTCGGAGATTATTAGCAGGTGCCAATCAACGGCGAACGGCTCGAAGACAGCAAGCTGCGTACCGATTCGAGGTCTCGCAAGTCGGTGGCCTTGTCGGAGGGGAGGGTGTTCCATTGAACCTCCTCTTCTTCGTCCTCGTCCGACTCTTTGCCTTGATTGCACGAGTCGGGACATGCACGCCGCCAACCGCTTACAATCATGTCGAACGCCTTGTCTCGATGGATGAACGATGCCCAAAAGTACTACAGAGAGAGAGAGTGTGTGTGTGTGTGTGTGTGTGTGTGTGTGTCAGCAAAGAGAGAGCGAGAGAGGGAGAGAGAGCACACGGTGAATGGAACACTCGCGAGCTTGACAATGGATACGTACCGACTTTTCTTTGGTGGTGATTTCGATAGCATTGGGTACCACGAGAGCTGTTCGCTTCTTTGAAACGCCACAAATCTCGGTGAATGGACAAATAACCTGATGGTTGCAGTCATTCAAATGGGCCGAGTGAATATCAAGGCGAGAAAGGGAACGCATGAGAGAGAGAGAGAGAGAGAGAGAGAGAGAGCGAGTGAGTGAGTGAGTGAGAGACGTACGCGAGCCTTCTTGCCGAGAACATTTGCAAAGAAGGTCACATAGTTGGGGCATAAATATAGGCATCCTTGCACCAGCAACGCGCCCTTGACCAGGAGAGCACACGTGAACGCTGCACAAGTATCGGTGAGCACAACGAGAGAGAGAGAGAGAGAGAGAGAGAGAGAGAGAGATGCGGGAACCAGCTACGTACTGTGAATGGGCACCTCCTCCTTGAGATCGGGGAAGCGCTTGTAGAACTTTTTGAGACGTTGCTTGTTGTTCTCGGGGCGTGGTTTGATGCGATCGTCGGAGAGTGAGGGCCGTCGATAGCGCGTATCCTCTTCGTCCTGAGGTGAATGTGAGTGAGTGAGACATCGTGAGTGAGTGAGTGAGTGAGTGTGACAGACAGAAACGAACGGTGGCGTACCTCGTCGTCAGAAGAGAGAGTCTCGGGTGGAGGAGCGACATTACTACCATGGCGATTGAGGAACAGGCCACGACGCGAGTGGGCACTATCGCCCGTGACGCCTACGGCAGTCGACGGCGAGACATCGAGAGAATTGCTGCCGCCGAGGGCCTCGGGCGAGCTCGAGGCGAGCGGCTTGGTTGGTAGAAGCAGCCTGGCCTTGTCGGGTCCTCGCGGGCTAACGTCGGGCGATGGCGATGGCGAGGCGTCGGGCGAGCCTGGTTGAGGCGAGGTAGACGGCCGACGACCGCGCTGGCCAGCGGCTGGTTGGTAGTCCTCACGTGCGAGAAAGTCGAGCGAGATGCTCGGAATGATGGTGGCGATGCGCTTTTCGTTGCGAGGGCGGGCTTCGAGGTGCGAGGGCACGATCGACTGGTTGGCGGCGGCGACGGTGGCGACGGCGGTGCTGCTAGCACCGGTCGAGGAGCCCGAGAGCGGCTGCGACAACGAGCCGGTGGACGAGCTGCCCGAGAGCGGTAGCGAGCCCGAGAGCGACGTGACCACGGTGGCCGAGGCAGCGGCAGCGGCGGGCGTCGAGGCGATCGCAGCGATGGTCGAGGTGGTGGGCGGCGAGGTCGAGATGTTGGGCGGCGTCGGCGAGCCGCTACGCGACGAGTTGGCGCTGGACTTGGTGCGCAGCACGGATGACACGCTCTCGGAGCTGGAGGAGCTCTTGTATCCGGTGCGTTGGAGCGCGTTGGTGGAGGAGGAGGAGGCCGTGTTGGGCGCGAGGTGGTGCGAGAGTTCGTCGCTCGAGCCGCTGCGGCTGGCCGGCGGCGAGAAGGCGTCGTCGTCGATGTCGCCGTCCTTCATCTCTCCGAAGGCCTCGTAGAACGTGGTCGAGAGCGCCGTCAACGACGGCTGGATGGCCTTCTCGGCATCGCCGAGCTTCTTGGCGATGCCGTTGATCAGATTGGCGGTAGCGTTGGCGGCCGACTTGGACTTTTTGGTGTCCTTTTTGGTGTCCGAGGTGGAGCTGGTGCTGGAGGAGGAGGAGGACGAGGACGGCGGCGCAGTCGATGACGTGGATGATGTCGACGATGACGAAGACGCTGGCGTAGTGGTGGTGGTGGTGGTAGTAGCCGAGGTGGAGGTCGCTGAAGTAGCCGCAGCAGTGGCCGAGGTGTTGGGTACGTTGGTGATGGAGGTAGTGGAGCTCGAGGCCTTGTCGCGCTTGCTACCGCTGTTGCTGCCGCCGCTGCTGCTGCGCTTGTCGGACCTCTTGGACGAGATCGGGAGCTGCGTCATCGAGGCCGAGGCCGGGTTGGACTTGCGTGAGCGAGAGGAGGATGACGAGGTGCTGGGCGTTGGGTCCTCGGCAGCTTGAGAACGAGGTCGTTGCGTGGATGAGGAACTATTATTGCTGCTGCCGCTGCTGCTGCCGCTGCTGCCACTGGAGGCTGGCGCGGTAGCGATGGCAGCTGCCGCGTCGGTGGTCGACATGGAAGTCTGCTCGGTCGTATTGCTCATTGGCGTTCACGCACCACCGCACGACATAAGAGACCGAATCACGAAGCAACACGCACGAGGAGAGGGAGCAACTCGTCCTGCACACAACCCCAACCAAGCCCGAGAGGAGGGATCGCTACAAGAACGCGCGCCCTCTCTGGCTGTTGATGCGGAGGAGGAGGTGGCGATGGCGAGGCGATGATGAGAACGCTGCCACTCGATCCCTCTCTCTCTCCGTCTCTCTCTCGCGCACCCGCTAAGAGTCCCATTCCTCCACAGCCTCACACAACCCCCGAAGTTAATCGTACTCCCTACTACATGCTCCTCAGCTCGAGGGCTCGAGGTTCAGCTGCTCCAACTCTCCTCTGGAGGACGCACGTGCCCGATTTTTTCGCAGCGTCACAACTTGTATTGAGGGTGACCGAGAACCGGAATTCAGGCCCGAGCGCCGAGCAGACCCGATGCACGTTGTTCGAGCACTTGGGGCTGTTTTGCGCGATGGTGCAGCAACGACAAGACCAACGCCACGCCGCGATGGAGCCGCAGAGCCACACGCACGTTTATCAAGCCCGCGCCGTGTGTTCCATTCCAATACGCCAAATTCAAACGCCTCACTCACTCACTGAACTCGAGCTGCCAAATCTCGCGCCAGCTGAACCGACCCGCTCTCTTCGGCGAGAGGATCTCTTCTCCTCTCCTCCTCTCGCCACTCGTCTTGCCAGTCACGCAAACAAACCAGCAAAGCACCACCAGCGCGCGAGATTCCAGCAGGATTCGCTCGCTGAACGGGAGCTGCAATCTGGCGCCCGCAGTAGGGCAATGGCGCGCTCATCGGGGTACGACGATCTATTTCGGGTAGTTGTTCCGGGGCACGAAGATGCAGCCCAATATTCCGCAGCGCCAATTCAGCGAGCGCCGCAGCAACCACCGAAGCAGAGAGGAGAGGGCAGTACAAGAGGAGCGAGTAGAGCGGCTTGTTGTTTGTTCCCTCTCTCGCTGCTCCTCCTCCTGCTCCTCTTGCGCCATTGAGTTCCTTCCTTCCTTCGCTCGCTACACACACAAACAAACAAATGGCGCACTACAAGATCTGCTGCTTGGGCGATGGTGGTGTCGGCAAGACTGCCTTGGTACGCTAGCTGCACACACGCCACCCACGCATTTCTCGATGCCAGCGGCTGTGGTCGTCTGCGCGACATCGCGCCCGCTTCGAGGCTACAATGAGAGCGCGCCCCTCGCGAGAGACAGAGAGAGCTAACGCACCCCCCTGCCTCCCACATCTCTCTAGACCATCCAACTCTGCTCCAACCACTTCGTCGAGGAGTACGACCCGACGATCGAGGACTCGTACCGCAAGCAGGTCGTCATCGACCAGACCTCGTGTCTGCTTGAGATCCTCGATACCGCCGGCCAGGAGGAGTTCACGGCCCTGCGCGACCAGTGGATCCGCGACTGCGAGGGCTTCGTCATCATCTACTCGATCACCTCGCGCGGCTCCTACGAGCAGGTCTCGGTCTTCAAGGACCAAGTGATGCGAGTCAAGGACGCTGAGAAGGTGCGTACCTCGACGCGCCTCCACTGCCTGTGCCTCTCGCTATCATCGTTCTTGGCATGATTCCTTACGATTCGCTCTCTCTGTCTCGCTGTCTGTGTCTGCGTGCGTGCGTTCGTTCTTGCAGCTGCCCATGATGTTGGTCGGCAACAAGTGCGACCTCGAGGAGCAGCGCCAGGTCTCGTCCGAGGAGGGCCAGTCGCTCGCGCGCACGATCGGCTGCCAGTTCAAGGAGGCGTCGGCCAAGACCCGCGTCAATGTCGAGGAGGCCTTCTATGACCTCGTCCGCGAGATCCGCAAGACCTCGCCCTCGTACAGCCCCTCGGACTCGGGCGTCAAGCCCAAGAAGAAGTCCGGTGGCTGCGCGCTCCTGTAAATCTACACCGCGCCCCTGCGTGCGACTGTCCTCCTAGTTAACTATCTGTGCCTCTCCTCTCTCCTCGTTCCTCCTCCCGTTCCTCTCTCTTCGGCGCTATCGCTGGCGTACAAGCCAACGCGCAAGTTCCGCTTGTCGTTAGCGTGCCTCTGCCTCTGCCTCTGCCTCACGGTCTTTTTTCTTCGCTGTTTCTCGATCTCCCGCCGCACTGTTCGTCGCTGCCGCTACCGCTGCGATCGTGCTGCTCTTGTTTATTATTACCATTGCCATTGCATAAACGCAAATACCACGAGTGAAACCCACTGCCACCTCGCCATCGCCCTCGAGTGCAGTATTTTGCGTACGCGTCGTGGAGTTTCGCGCGAGTTTGAACCCGCACTGTATCGTACGTAGCAGCAGGCTTACGCGAAATCCACGCCCTACTACTACGATATCTCCTCTCCTCTCTCCTCTCTGGAGAGCGGTGTATTGGCAAGTGCAATCAATCTCTCTCACTCGAACAACGACGCAAACTTGGTCGCCATGTTGCTGCTCACCTGCAAGATGCGCGCTATCGTGCCGGTGAATGGGCTCTGGCAGATCGGGCACTGGCCTGGCTTGAAGAACGGAACGAAGCCACTCGCCTCCTCCTGCGCATCACAACACCGCCACCGCCAAAAAGTTCCAGTGTCGAGACAATGGCGTGGGTGCGACAAGCATGTGGAATTGGCATCAGTCGATGGCGATTCGATGGCTTGTGACAAAAATATCTATCTCGCTCGCTCGTTCGCGCCTGCAAACTACATCGGGTCATGACGTACCTGGAGCGGGTTCAGGCTCACCGACACTTGATCGGGCGTGATTGCATTCAAGCGATCGACGCACTCCATACAAAACGCATGCTGGCACGCCAGCAACTAGACATACCAACAAATACGGCATCAGAAAGTGAGTAACGCAAACACTCGCACTCACAGCCAGCCAACGATCGTGAATACTCGCCAAACCACAAACAAAAATCGCCCAGTCGCACTATCGAGCGCTACCGCTACACTCGCGCCATACCTGTCGAGATGCAAGGTTCTCCATGCAGATCCAGCAGAATTCATCGCCATTCGGCCGATTTTTGATCTCGTTCGCTTGATAATTTCGATACGCAAGGAAAATCGCCTTTTGTACGATGCTGACGCGCGTCAAAAAGAAGTTGGTCTTGAGAACCTACGCGATGGAAACAACGAGCCAACAACACGCCCATACCCACAGCAACAGCAACGACAGCAACAATCATGATTAGTTTCGACAATCGCGGTTGTCGGAGATGAACGCACGTACCTTCGAGAGGAACTGGATCTCGTCGAGGAAGATCTGGAGATCGATCATCGTATCGGACGGATACTGCAAGATGTGCGCTCCTTCCCAAGTCGGCTTGTAGCCGATACCGACCCAGTATTGGAGGTTTTGCACCAAATTCTACACGAAACCAACGATGCGCCATGCGCCGTGAGTGTGAGTGTGTGCGTGTGTAGATATCTCTCACTCAACCACGGCGTAGGTACCGTAAACTTATTCTCGGCACACGATGGTAACATGACTCGAGCGCTGGTACAATGGAAGGGCCCATGGCACATCTTCTCTTGCGTGCACATGATCGCCACCTCCGAGCCATCGACAAATGAGCCTGGATAAACCTACACGTAATTATCACGATGATCAGTATCGTGTGGCGATGGTGGCGGTGGTCGTCTTCGTAAGCGAGTCTTCCGCCAATAACGTACCGCTTCGCAAGGTGCCATACGATCGATATGCTCCAACAAATCGCGCAGCATGATCTTGGTCTGGAACTGAAAGGCCTCCGACTTGGATGACGCAAGAATGAACTTGTCGAACTGCTCCTGCTTCGATCGCAGATGATCGACGCACAAGCACGCCAGCATCTGTATCGCCGCTTCACGACATTGGAGAAACTCGGTCTTTTCGAACCGGCCCACAAACGTGTAGGTCTGCCGAAAGAAATCGAACCTATCACAACGACAGAGAGAGAGAGAGAGAGAGTCAACACCTCGAGTATCGTACGCCGCATCGATCAATCAATACATACGCCTTGGATGCAAGGTAATGCTTGGGCTTCATGATATTCGAGAGCACCTCGCCCATTCGCAGCTTCTTGTGGAATCGCTCGATCACCAATTTGAACAAGATGCACCAAACTTTCTCGCTGTACAAGCTTCCACTCGCTACTCGCACTTGCATTCTACGCTGCAGCATTTCGTTCGCAAGCTCCTGTGGATATGGAATGAGAGAAACACAACACGGCGAGTTTAGTGGTCGCGTGGCTCTCACTCGAATGTATCTGGGAGTTGCCGCTGTCGTTTGTGTGTGCGCGTACCGATAGCTTGCGTATCTGCAACGCATAAATCTCCTCGCCATCAATGTACTGTGTGCTCCTGCCTGGAAGTCGGACCTTCTTCATTTGATCCATGTGTGGAATGCATATGCACTAAATACGCAACGCAACGCACCGCAACGCACCACAAACTACGGTCAGAAATCTAACCGTTATGCCCTCTGATTCGATCGATCGATCGAAGGCTCGAGAACGTCGTACCTTGACTTCGCTGTACAACTTGAGTATCTCGGCGTTCTCGGCATTCGAGAAGAAATCGCTCGTGCATTTCTCGACGTCGAATTGTTCGTCGAGCGAGCACTTGTTGTAGATCAAGATCAGCGCGGGACTCGATGCACTATCAACTCCCTCCGTTGATTCGTACGCCAAGCGACGAACGCGTTGCATGTACGACGCATTGGCGAAGCTCTCGTTCCAAATGAACATGACGAGATCGCTCACGACGAACGCCAAGCGAGCGAGGTTCTCCGATACGGCCTTGCGTCGACGCTCTTGGTATTCGGTCACTCCCATCGCATCGAGAACCTCGAGGAGCTTTTGAGAGATTGCCGTCTGTGTTCACAATCAAAAGCAAAAATCAATACACACACTCACACACGCGTGCCAGCGAGAATGACGATGGATAGGGAGTACTCGATGGACGTACGCGTGGAGGCTTACCGCCATTCTCTCCTTCAAGGTCCAGGAACCTCACTGTACAATCAATCGATTTCGTTCGTCAGCGACGGATGGCGTGCGCCTCCACTTAAACACGCGTGCGTACGTGCGTGCGCGTACCTTTCTTGATGTCAGGAGAGAAGTCATATCGATCGTACACATTTACATTGGCTGTCGTTGGCTCGTTCTGTTGTGGTGCCGCCAACGCTGGGCCTTTCAGGGCACTGAATATGTAGTAAATACAAGTACAATCCATCAATAAGCGCTCTCGTAGAAATACACTGATATTATCAATCCCATCAATAATCTCTCTCTCACATAGAAATATACTGATACTATCAATCTCATCAATAATCTCTCTCTGATAGAAATACACTGATATTATCAATCTCATCAATAATCTCTCTCTCTCTCTCTCTCACATAGAAATACACTGATACTATCAATCTCATCAATAATCTCTCTCTCTCACATAGAAATACACTGATACTATCAATCTCATCAATAATCTCTCTCTCTCTCTCACATAGAAATACACTGATACTATCAATCTCATCAATAATCTCTCTCTCTCACATAGAAATATACTGATACTATCAATCTCATCAATAATCTCTCTCTCTCTCTCTCACATAGAAATATACTGATATTATCAATCTCATCAATAATCTCTCTCTCTCTCACATAGAAATACACTGATACTATCAATCTCATCAATAATCTCTCTCTCTCTCTCTCTCACATAGAAATATACTGATACTATCAATCTCATCAATAATCTCTCTCACATAGAAATACACGGATATTATCAATCTCATCAATAATCTCTCTCTCTCTCTCTCTCTCATAGAAATACACTGATACTATCAATCTCATCAATAATCTCTCTCTCTCTCTCTCTCTCATAGAAATACACTGATACTATCAATCTCATCAATCTCTCTCTCTCTCATAGAAATACACGGATATTATCAATCTCATCAATAATCTCTCTCTCTCTCACGTAGAAATACACGGATACTATCAATCTCACCAATCTCTTTGACAGTCTCCACGGCTCTATCGACGTACGTCTGTGAGGCGGTGAGCAGCGAGTTGATGATGGTGCTCTTGCCGACGTGCGTGTCGCCCGAGACCGAGATGACGTTGCTCAGGACGGCCTTGCTCGACTCGCTGCGCATCTTCTCCCAATTGGACTCGTGCAACGATAGACGCAGATCGTTGTTGAACATGGCGATCTCGTTCTCGGCCTCGGACTCGTCGTCGTTCGAGCTCTCGGTCGAGGCCGACGCCACGACCAGAGGGAGCAGCGCCGCCTTCAACTCGGCCAATCGCTTCTGGAATTGGAGCTGCTGTTGTACGGCGGACTCGACCGGCTTGCCGTCGCGATCGAGAGGCAATTGGAGATCCTCTTCGTCCCAGTCACGCTTGAGGTCCTCGAGACGATTGAGTAGCTTCCAGAGTCGTTCCTCGAGGTCGTTGGTGTCTTGTTTGTGTTGATCGATCTCGTTCTTCATGGTCTCGACCTCGCGAAAGATCTCTGTGCATCACCGATATCAACGATATCAACGATTTGTTCTCGCTCGCGTTCGTTTGGAATGCGATCCCATCGATACGGTACGACCAGCGCGACTCGGCATCGAGTCTGCGAGCGCGTACCATCGAGAACGAGCTCGCGTGATTGTACCGACGATGCGAATGTCGCGACGCTATCGCTCGAGGTCAAGCTCGATCGACTCCTCGTCGTGCCACTCGACGATCCACCGCTCGAACCCAATGGATTCGTAGATGCAGGAGATATCGGCCGCAATGGCGTATCGAATAGATCGCCAAGGAATGGAGGTGTCGTTGGCGCCGCGATGCTCGAGGTCGCTGTCGTCTGTGTGGTCGATGTCGAGCTACTACTACTGCTGCTGCTACTGCTGCTGCCCGACGACGCACGCAGATTGAAGTTCGGATAGCCACTGTTACCTACAAGGCTAGTATTGGAGTTGATGGTACCACTGGCACGAAGCCATGGGTCGTTGTCGATAGGATTGTGGTGGTGATCCATCGTTGTTGCTGCGGTGGTGTTGATGGTGTGGTTGCGATGCTACTGCGCATTCATTCGCTTGCTGCCTCGCTATCCCTCACACATCATCATGCTGCTCGTGTGACGTCCCTCTTCTCTTGCACCACATCCCTCCATTCCTCTTCAATCATCTTCCAAGCCTCGTTCAATCGTGTGATTCGCACACACAGAACAAGAGATCGAGATTGGAACGATTGGAGCTCTCGATCATCAAGGCATCGTTGCTTGATTGCTTGATTCATCATCAACATCATCAACAACAATGGACTCTCCCAATCAAGAAGAACTCGACAGCGATCTTCGTGATGCAGCAAGCCGAGGAGCGATTCATGAAATCTTCTCTCTCCTTGATCGACATGCCGATATCAATGCCGCTGATCAAGATGGGAGAGTTCCGCTGCATTATGCCTCATGGATTGGGCTACAGCATTGCATCAAGGTCCTCCTTGATCGACATGCCGATGTCAATGCCAGTAATCGGTATTCAGCGACTCCTCTTCATGAGGCATCCTTGAAAGGCCATCATCAATGCGTCAAGCTCCTCCTTGACCGACGTGCCGATGTCAATGCGACTGATAACTGGGTTGGCAATACGCCTCTGCATCATGCATCACTGAGAGGGCATCATGAATGCATCAAGATCCTGATCGATCATGGCGCCAACAAATCAATCACCAACGTACGCCATCCATCCATCCGTCTCTCTCTCTCTCTCTCTCGTTTGATTGAATGCATCTTGTGTCTCTTGATTCTTGAGGTGAGGATTGAATGACTGACGAGCAACGACATTCGATGTGTCGAACTCGAATGACAGATTAAAGACCAAACTCCTGAACAAGTTGCAGGCTCCCCGGATATCGCACGATTGATCCATGATCGAGGTGCGTGACCGAATGAGAGACTCCACTCGAATTCATTGATTCCTCTTGTTGATTTGCATTGGATTGCATTGGATTGCATTGGATTGCATTGGATTGCATTGGATTGGATTGCATTGCACTGGATTGGATTGCATTGGATTGGATTGCACTGGATTGCATTGGATTGGATTGCATTGGATTGGGTTGGATTGGATTGGATTGCATTGCATTGGATTGGATTGCATTGGATTGGATTGCATTGCATTGGAACCAACATTCGATCATCCATCCATCCACACTCTCACAGGATTCGAGTGGTCACCATCGAACCATCGATTGATTGCTCACAGATATCACAAGTTCACGAGGAGCGTGATCGAGTTGATGATGATTCGAGGCATATCGCAGCCAGCAGCAGGAATGCCATCATGGCTTCCGAACGAGCTGATGTTCGAGATCTTTCGAGCTCTCTTTGATCTTTACCTTCTCGATAACCAATAGACTCTCTCTCTCTCTCTCTCTCTCACAAAGCATTGAATCATGATCATGATGATGGTCATGAGTCGAAGACCATCATCATCAACAAGAAGAACAAGAACGACAACAATACAAACATCTCGATTTGATGATGATGATGAGGATGGGATCGAATGCCAACGAACGAGCAAGCAAGCAGCGATGGAAGGAGAGCGTGGCTGTTGCGGTGTCGCGCTCATTCGCTTGCTGCCTCGCTGCCCCTCACACACCCTCCCACATCATCATCGTCATCATCATCGTGCTGCTCGTGTGAGGTCCCTCTTCTCTTGCACCACACCCCCATTCCTCTTCAATCATCTTCCAAGCCTCGTTGAATCGTGTGACTCGCACACACACCAAGCAAAGCACAAACACACACAGAGCAAGAGATCGAGATTGGCACGATTGGAGCTCTCGATCATCAAGGCATCGTTGCTTGATCGGTTGATTGGTTCACCAATAACATCAACATCATCAACAACAATGGACTCTCCCAATCAAGATCAACTTGATATCGATCTCCTTGATGCAACAACCCGAGGCTCGATCCAAGATATCGTCTCTCTTCTTGATCGACATGCCGATATCAATGCCGTTGATCAATATGGCGACACACCGCTTCATTATGCATCACTCGATGGTCATCATCAGTGCATCGAGCTTCTTCTTGATCGACACGCCAATATCAATGCGCAGAATAACGAACTATTCGTGCCTCTTCATCTTGCATCGCAGAATGGCCACCATCAATGCATCGAGCTCCTTCTTGGTCGACACGCCAATATCCATGCTGCGAACGAATATAGCAATACGCCGCTGCACTACGCATCATTGAATGGCCACCATCAATGCATCCAACTCCTTCTTGATCGACACGCCAACGTCAATGCTGTTAATGAGGAACAAGACACGCCTCTTCATCATGCATCATCGAATGGTCATCATCAATGCATCGAGGTTCTTCTTGATCGACACGCCGACATCGACGCTGTTAATGAACATAGCAATACTCCTCTACACGATGCGGCAACGAATGGCCGTCATCAATGCATCGCGGTTCTTATTGATCGACATGCCAATATCCATGCGACTGATGAAGATGGCGGCACACCTCTCCATACTGCATCCTATTGGGGCCAACATCAATGCATCGAGCTCCTTCTTGATCGACATGCCAACGTCAATGCCGGTACTGAACATAAGACTCCTCTTCATGAGGCATCCTTGAAAGGCCATCATCAATGCGTCAAGCTCCTCCTTGACCGACGTGCCGATGTCAATGCGACTGATAACTGGGTTGGCAATACGCCTCTTCATGAGGCATCATTGAATGGCCATCACCAATGCATCAAGATCTTGATCGATCATGGCGCCAACAAATCAATCACCAACGTACGCCATCCATCCATCCATCCATCCATCCATCCATCCATCCATCCATCCATCCATCCATCCATCCATCCATCCATCCATCCATCCATCCATCCATCCATCCATCCATCCATCCATCCATCCATCCATCCA
>Ga0209935_1002190_pt1 | contig 25214 bp, 20 predicted proteins | sample ThiBio_1000_plan_2_FD_183958 | JGI IMG/M metagenome (GOLD analysis project Ga0209935, IMG submission 183958) | Wastewater bioreactor microbial communities from Cape Town, South Africa - Thiocy_cont_1000_plan (SPAdes) | ecosystem: Engineered > Bioreactor > Thiocyanate-remediating >...
ATGTGATTTTTGGTCCCAAGAACATAATTGCTATACACGATGTTCAGTATTTGGACATGATGCATCGATTTATATAATTCCTTTTATATGTGATTCATAGAATTCTAATAAGTACTTCACTCACAAATGTACAAAATTGAGCAACATTTTGTAAATGCGATGCAAGCATTTTATCAATGAATGATACGCCATGAGCTTAAGTATACGGTAATTTAGAAGGCGAACAGGTAAATGTCTTAGCGATATCATTGATAAAAGAGAGTACAAAGCCATTCATGATTCGCTCACTCAATATGATTTCTTCGTAAGATAAATACTGTCTTCATAGACATGCGAAGTGTCTGTAAAATGTGTCTCTATTCCCTTTGATTGAGTAAACATGTCAAGTATAACAGCTAGTGTTTTAATGGAGTTCTCACTCGGTACGAATGGCTCTTTGACGAAATGGATGACGTATTGCCGTATCGGTTGTAGCTGCTATCGTTGGTGGATATGGAATTTGAAGTGAGACTTTAGTCTTTTCGAACGACGCAGGTGGTCGAGAAGACATCAACATATAGAATTACATGTATGTTTCATTTATAGCACTACATTTAACCGTCACGATTGCAAATCTGGAGCAAGAGAATTAGTCTTAGCTCTTCCAGATTTATTTTAGTTCATAAATTACCAATTCAAGTCTAGCAACAGCGCTTCTTCTGTTAACGTAATAGGCGTTCAGAAAGATCCGATAGGTTTCGTTCTCAATTGTCATTTGCAGAATAGACATGAGAATTAGAACATGCAAAAATCTACGATATTTATTAAAATATTCATTTGATAGAAGTGAATGTTTAACTTTGCTAATTCTTTTTTGGAGCTGAATCAGCAAACAAATGGGCACACATCACCGCCGGATAACGTTCACCGACGACATCCGCATTTTCACATGCTCGACGAATCTCTTGTATTTCTTCTTGACTCAATTTGATCTGAGCCGCAGCAGCATTCTCTTCTAAATTTTTAATTCTGCTTGAACCTGGTATTGGAATAAAATCATCGCCTTGAGCAAGAATCCATGCTAATGTTAATTGACCTGGCGTACAACCTTTCCTTTTTGCTAATGCTGTTAATTGATCCACTAATTTAAGATTTTTGGGAAAGTTCTCTTTCGAAAAACGTGGAAAGCGTCGTCGCCAATCATCTTCTCTAAGATCATCTATACTCTTGATTTGTCCTGTGAGCATTCCTCGGCCTAACGGTGAGTAACAAACAATAGCTACACCAAGTTCTCGACATGTTTTGAGAAGGCCAATTTCATCTCGTTCAATATCTAAACTAAATGGTGAATATTCAATTTGAACGCATGCTATTGGATGAACGGCATAGGCTCGTCGAAGTGTATCACTTGAACATTCCGATAAACCGATATATTTGATTTTGCCTGCTTGAACAAGTTCTTTCAAGACGCCTATTGTTTCTTCGATTGGTACGTTTTTATCAATTCGATGTACATAGTAGAGATCGACTGAGTCAAGAGCGAGTCGTTGTAGACTTTTTTCAATTGATTCACGAACGTATTGTGCATCACCACGAACTGAGAATGATGTTCGATCAGGAGAAATAACATTAGCAAACTTTGTGGCAACAAATACCTATTAAACGGCAAAAATGTGTTTCTATTCTCGCAGAGTAATTTCTTCTCACCTTTGCACGTTGCTGTGGATATTTCTTAAAATATCTTCCCAATAAATCTTCACTGTCTCCATAGATATCAGCAGTATCAAAATAAGTACTACCTAGATCAATGGCTCGGTCATAAACTTTGAATCGTTCTTCATCAGATCCCTGCGGAACATTTCCTACAGATATACCCATTGCTCCGAAACCAATTGCTGATACTTGTGGTCCATTTTTACCCAGTTGACGAGTAGGAATTTTTGCCATTTTTGTTTTGTGTTTTCTTAAAATCAGAGAAGTTTGCTCACTGAACTAATGCTTTACACGTCTCTTTTTATAACCGATGATGAATGTGAAAAAAAATTGTTTCATCACGGTGACAATGCAAAAAAAATTCACAGGAAAGAAAAGAAAAAATAATATACCACATGGCCCCACAGTCGCGTATCAACGGAAAAAATATCAAATAACTCAAAAAATCCAATCCATTAATCAACTAAAAACACTACAAAGAGACATTTTGTTCCCTTTAAGGTTATACGAATAACTTAGATCTATAATCATCATTTAAAAAAGTTTTCTTGTTTTAATAATTATTGAACTCTTTTCTCAACTGCTTGCGGATGTCGAGTTTTTTAGGGATAAAAATATGGAAGATAAAAAAGGATTAGAGCAAAATTCAACGTGTCCAAACTTCTAGAGTACACGTTCCACCACTCACAACGACATAACGACTATTAACAATGGCAATCGCATCACTATTATTCGCCAGTGAAAGATGAGCAATGTTCATGTTAGGTGAGACCATGTATAATTTTCTTCCGCCTGTTGCTATAAAAAAGTTATTGTCGCCATCTGTTCGAATCATAGAGTTACCCTCAATGACGTCAACATATATAGTTCTGAAATTCATCATTTCAAATCCGTTGAAGTTAACTTGAAAACGTTGCTGACCCTTCACCGTGCGCTCACAAATAGAAGCCGTAAGTTTATCAGTAAGACAGAAACTTGTGCTACCACCTGTAAAAGGTCTAAAACGTCCATCACCGAAATCAATCTTTCGAACAAGGTCGAAGTCATCATCGTAGATGCAAATACCATCAAAATTATCGGTATCATTGTTTATCCAAACCCACAACTCATTGCTATTTGTCGCTACACGCACATACGACCATTTCCCTCTTATTTCGGGATGTATCCTGAACTTATTATTCTGGAATCTAACAGTATAGATTGCGTCATACGTCGCACAAACGAATGAATTTATGCGATTCCACCAGACCATATCAACTATTTGTGACTGGTTCCAATCATCCACATAGTGAGGTGTATTGCTATTGTTAAGGAAACAGTAACCAATGATATCAGGGCGATCGTTCGAATAGCTTGTGTAGAATACATTGTATCCATCGGATGCCAATAAATTGACCTTATATGAGGTGGAGATGAAATGTTGACGCCAGACAGGACAGGAATCAGTGACTGCATCAGTGATCTTAGCATCGTGTGTAGTTGTGTTCGTATCATTGAACATTAAATTTAGCGGCATCAAGACAAATTTGAGAACGTAGGTTGGAATATCAGCATCGAGATCGATCTCCTCCTCTATTCCATAGGTGTCCAAAATATTTCTAATTTCTTGAAATTGTTTGTGAAGTTTTTCTGAATGGTTAGATTCAACCTTCCCATTGTTATTCAAGTTTTGTAGATTTTCTCTTTTAGTTTCAAGATAATCCTCAATCTGCTTTATCCAATCCTATAATCACTCAATTAAAAAAACACACACACGAATATCAAAACATTAACTTGCCCATGCCTCCTTTTTGGCTAAGTCAATATTCTGTAGAATTATTTCCAAATAACTTCCCATGTCCTTCTTCGATTGTTTTTCAAACCACTGTTTTATCTCTTCAGACGACCTAGTTACTTGGTCCGCAATTCTAGTCTTTTGTGTTTCAATTACTTCTTGAATATCATCATATAGCTTTAGAAGATCGTCACAATTGTCGGAGAAATTGAATGAGGATGTGATCATAGCTACAATCCCACGTTGCTTTAATATATATATATTTCTGAAAACATTAAATTAATGCGCATAGTGTATGTTAGTCAACCAGCAAAATAAGCTACGTATTAGTTTTGGTTAAAACGAAAATATTCATATCGAAATTCTGTTTAGTACCTAACGATAATTTAGAAATGTTAATAATTCTACTCACGTTTCGCATTGCCGGCACCTTACAAAATACCATTCGATTTATGGAATTTTTTCTTCTTTTATTCATCTACATGTTTTTTCCCCACTCCTTTAATGGGTTTTTTCTTCTTCCATCATTCGTTTACTGCGTTCTTTTCGCCATGAGTCAATAATACTGTTTGAAGGTGAGAATTATGCATATTAGTTATGGACGCTAAATCAGAATTCTTAAATTCTGCCATTGCTGAAAGTCATTGGGAGAAGAAAAGTATAGAAAAACTTTTAATAAATGGATCGGACGAATGCATTTATGCTAATTATTTACAGTGGAGTGCAAAAGTCCTTGCCTTCAGTATTTCATTTGTTTAAAAACCAATGAATGATCAATAAAAAAACCAAATATATACAATGATAGAGCAATGTTCAATGTACAAAAGTATCACAGTTAATAATTAATTCTTTCTCCTTTTGATTCGATTAAAGCTAAACATCGTGTTTTCATCGAGTTTACCAAATGACTTAGGAGATTTATATCAATATTATTCCATTCTTCGTGTAAAAAATTGTTTAATTCTTCGATATTTCCTGGTTTTCGTTTTTCTATACGACGTTCGATGATTGCCCATAAATTCTCCACCGGATTGACATCGAGACTGTTCGAGGGCCAATCGACTTCTATGCTTTGGATCATTGTCCATCTGTAATCTCCATCGTCTGCCAAATTGATTTTTCGCATTAGGAATAAGATGATCTTGTAGAATTCGAACGAAATAGGGACCGTCCATGATATTCCGAAACGAATGATAGCCGATAAGTCCTTGAGGGTGTTGAGGGTGTTATCAGTACTAGAAATCTTGCGAGGTCGTCCTTGTCGTGGACGGTCTTCAATGGTACCTTGTTGTTTAATCTTCGTCATACGAGATATGGCTGCTGGTGATCGTTCGCCGTTCTGCCAGAAATGTAAGATGGCTGAACGGTTCGTTTTCATTATATTCGAATTTCGTTGTGAACACATTTTTATTCAAAAGAAAGGATGTTTCTAATGAACATCGTTATACACAAATAGATATATATGTGTCGATATATACGAGAATATTTAAAAAAACCATTCGAGAAAAATCAAGGAATATGTTCATTATAAGTTCACTTATATATAAGGCAAGGACTTTTTGCACTCCACTGTAATTACATTGTTGAAAAAAAAACTAATCAAGAAAATACGCAGTTGTTAAAATGATTACATAAAAACTGATTACTTCTTACATTATTCGTTTCATTAACAAAAAAACTAATATGCCGACGTTCTTAAAATATTTGCAAGATTTGAACTTTTTTCAGTACAAATACAGTACAAATATGACTGAATATGAACAACATTCGAATAAAATTGCAACTCGAGTTTATCTGGTTGCCTTTGCAATGATTCTCATTAGTATTACAATTGGTTTACTATTAATTGTCGAAGCCAATACGAAGATTATTATTTATCCAAATCAAGAAGAATTTGATGGTTTACCTCATGATGCTCAATGTCCATGTACACAATTATCAATTCCATATGGATCATTTTTGAATGTTCAAGTTCGATTTCATCAAGTTTGTTCGAGTGATTTGATTTCTAATCGATGGATAAATGCAATTTTCGAAAATCTGTATCATAATCGCAGTTATTATGTTGCAGATTTTCGATCGATTGGTAGTGGACACTTTCAAGTATTGAGAAGTCTTTGTCAACTATCGAATCGGTATTTCAATGATAGTTTACAATCTCTTTATTCACGTTCATTTGTCAGTTCAAAAGCTTTAGATAGAAATACTCTTCAATCAACAATTGATGGATATATGGAAGATTTTCAATTGAATATACCATTAATATTTAAATCTCGAATTGAATTAATTAAACAATTCACATTCAGTAATCAACTTATACCAGCATTAGATTCAACTATCTACATAGTGCTCCGTAAGCTAAAAACCGAAGGGGTGAATTATACCCAACTATCAACGAGTATTCGTTCAACAGCGAATGGCGATGGTTCTTTTTGTGCTTGTGTTTATAGTTATGATTGTCGAGAACAATCGGGAATTTTCTATCTAAATACATCCTCAATTCAGTCAGTTGGATCAGATCAATTGTTATTACCAATGAAAAATTTCTATGCTGGTTGCACATCACTCAATGCTCTATTACAATCAACACTCGAATATTTTTATAATCAAACATTGCTAAATCAACTATTGAACTATTTTCCAGCTAATCATCAGAATTTTCCAGCACTATCAATAAGTAACAATACTCAGTTTTCAATGAATTCAACTATTCAATCCATTATTAATAAATTAATGTTAGAAGAATTGAGTTATAATATTTCTCATCAAAATTTTTACGCTCAATGTAAACCTTACATTTGTACTTATATTAAAGTTGAACGACATCAATTTTATTACATACTAACAACAATTATTGGTCTACTAGGTGGATTAACTTTAACATTACAAATTCTTATTCCATCGATCGTTCATTACATACGTAATCGATATTTAAAAAAACAAAAATCAAACAATAAAAACAATTCAATTTCATTTCGTCAAATTATCATTCGATTTAAATCCTATTCGATTCAACAAATAATGGAATATAATCTATTTACAAATCAACAGAAGAACGAATATAACCTTCGTTGTCAACGAAATATATCCCGATTATATATTCTTCTTTTAATATTATCATTTTTCATTGTACTTATTTATTTAATAGCAACAAAACCTATTTCTAATGAAACAATGCATAATCCTGAACAATTCGAATATAATCATTTAAAAGAACTCTATTCAAATAGTCTTCAGTGTTCATGCAATGAATTCTCACAATCATATCAAAATTTTATTTCGATCGAGCCAGTTTATCATTTGATTTGTTCAAGTGATTTTCTTTCAACAGATTGGATGAATTTAATGAGTTTTTTTACCCATCAAGTAATAATTAATAATTTACAATATACAATTAATTTTGTTAGTCAATTTAATATTTTAAAAACATTGTGTGATAGTGCTCAAGATATAATTGATGACGCACGACGTATTTTTCTTCAAACAAAATATGTAAGTCCTCAATTAATTGATGAAAATTATTTTCTCGATGAAATATTTTCATTAATTCAACATTGGAAAACGAATACTAAATATCGTTATGAACGTATTGTTCAATTAATTCGAGAAATAAATCAAGGCAATAAATTACTTAGTTATGAACAGAATACTAATTTTGTTTTTAATCAAACAACAACTGAATTATATTACAAATCATTAAACTATTCGAATTGTTCTTGTGATTTGTATGGATCATGTTCAACCTCAATACATTATACACCTCCGGATGGATTTGGTTCATTTGCCATTGGAGTACCATTTGAAATTCCAAATTTTCTAATTGGATGTTTTCCTGTTGAATCGCTTTTACAATCAACATTACAATGTTTTAGTAATCAAACATGTCTCGATTCAGTTCTTCAAGGAATATCAGCCAACATTGTTGATAATCAAATATCAATGAATTTTTCTGTTTTGAATATTTCCAAAGCAAAACAAGACGCAACAGTTGAATCAATTTTACAAGAATTAATGGTTGATTCTTGGATAGAAAATATTTCCTATGCATCTTATTATAATACATGTCGACCAACATGTACATATGAAATAGTTAAACATCGAAATTTTTTAATTATATTAACAACAATTATCAGTGTTTTTGATGGTCTAGCAACTATATTAGAAATTGGTATGTTAATTATTGTTCGACTCATTGAAGAATTACCAAATATGCAATCATTGAAATATATATTTACTTTAATTAAACAAAAAAGTCCAAACAAATTAAAAATAATGTTATTTTTCTTGTTAACAACTATCTTTTATCTTATTTCATTTTTAACACCACAAGTGAAAATAATTTCCAATGTTCAACCAACAATAGAATTTCATGAAAATCTTCAATGTTTCTGTTCAAAATCTTTAAATACTTATAAGACATTCGTTGATATTCAAGCTCAAATACATTCGATTTGTTTAAGTGATTTTATATCCAATGATTGGATTGAATATATTTCATATGAAACAGATCAACTTGGATATTATCAATTACTTGTTTCATTTTGTCAATTAGCAACAAATATTATTAATAATACACTCGAACAATTTGCTCAAACAAATTATGTTAGTACTCAATTAATTCCTTCGAATTTATTCAATAAAACAATTCAAAATCAATTTGAACAATTTCAAAAAGAATATATCAATGAATTTCTCAATATGCTTGATATTATTCGTCAATTAACTGGATCAAATATGTTATTAAATAAATATTCAACAAATTGGAAATATAATGTTGTTCCTGCTGATTTCGGGTCTTATGGATATTATTTAAGTTCAATAAAATATGAGGATTGTGATTGTGGTACATCATCAACATGTACACAAGTATTATCTGATAAGAGAATAGTTGGATGTTATCCATTAGAATCATTTCTTCAAGGAACACTTCAATGTTTTTATCATCAGAATTGCATTGATCCATTAGGAAACTATCAACATTTGAATGCAACTTCGAATGAAACTATTCAAATTCTACTTGAAAATCTATTTGTTGAACAATATTTATTTGAAATATCCTATGAAAAATATTTTAATGCATGTTCAGCTACACATTGTACATATTCATACAATGGATACGGAAATCCAATTGATATAGTCTTATTGTTGATTGGACTCTATGGCGGTTTAACGATTCTATCTGATTGGATTACATTGGCTATTTTGAAATTATATCAAATGACATTTTTAAGCTTACAGATTAAATAAAAGTCAATATTTGCATAACATATATCGGCTAATCCACGTAACGTGTCAACTCCATGACCGGAAGTTTGATGTCGTCAATCCTATAATACTCTACTGTGCTTTTGCAGAGGAAAGCTTAAAGTGTACGAAAACACAATTTATCCGATTAATTTTGTTTTGAATCTTGTTTGATAACGAAACACAAAGATGTCACTAGCAGATGACGAAAATTTCTCATTTTGAACCATGTAATCAAATGACTGTTGTATCCTAGCAACTCAATACATACGGTATCGATTAGGACGAATGAAGTAAGAAATACTAGGAGTCTCTGTCAGCGAAGCAATTGCTTTTGTATGTCTTTTACTTTTTTGCGAGTAGTGTCAATGAAACTGTCATATTAATAAACGTCATCGCGTAACGAAAGATCAATATTGTTTTTTTCCTAGCTGTTCACGAGGAATATTTTCGATAAAAATAGGATGTATAATGCTAATTTTTTATGGGCTATCAGATGCATATATTTGTTTGAAGAACAGTTTCTTTCCTCGATAATTTTACGTAACGCGATGATGGTTTTCCTCGTTTTCTTAATTTGTCATACCTATAAAAAAAAAGGTTTTAAGGGATGATTTGCTACTTAAAATCGATGTAATCTTAGAGTAGTGAGCTTTTATAATTAAATATTCATAATTAAAACTCTCACTAAACATTATCTGATTGGTTTTAAGTAATAAAGCTCGATAACTATTAGCTGCCAATCAAAATAGTTTTTCCAAAGACAAGACAAAAACACGTTCAATTATAAAGATAATTTTAATTTCAAACTTTTTAAAACAAACTTCATAAATCATAATCGTCGTATACTCGTTGATATTAATTTGTACTTTCTTCAAAAACATATTAATCATTGAAACTCTTGAAATTGAATGAAAATGGCCAAATCTAATGCTGAAAGGCAAAAGCTTTATCGTGCAAACTTATCAAAAGATAGAGTGAAATTTGACAAATCAAAACAAAAATCTCGTGAGCGAGATAATGCAAGACGTAAACATTTACAAGGTGATTCATTAGAACAATTTCGTGCTCGTCAAAAACGAGCAGCAAAAAAATATCGTGATGGTTTAAAATTAAAACGTTTAAATGATAAAGAATCGTCGACATATAAAACTCGTCAGTCTTTTGGTAAAGCAGTTAAACGTGTTGAACATGCATTACCGAAAGACACGAATAAACGTGTCGTTATTGTTCGTCATTTAGCAGAATCACTTGACATTGTCCCGAAGGTCACAAATAAACATGAACGTCAACAACGACAACTTTCAGCTACACTAAAAGAAGCTATTGTCGAATTTTATGGACGTGATGATATCAGTTACCAGATGCCTGTTAAAAGAGATTATATCTCGGTGAAAGATGATGATGGTGAAAAATTAACATTACAGAAAAGAATTTTATTGAATACTGTTCGAGAAACGTATGAATTATTCTTATCTGATAATAATATTACACATTCGTCTTTATCACTAAATTCTTTCGGTAATTTACGTCCATTAAACGTTTTATTAAATTCACATATGTCTCATTGTAGTTGTGTATGTTCATACCATGAGAATATTAATTTATTATTGAATGATAATTTCAATATCAAAATTAGGAACAATGTGGTTGATCCAACAAAACAAATTCAATGGTCACAATGGGTTTCTTCTAATGGATATATGAATAAACAAGAATTTCATGATACGATAGAAAAATGTTTGATAACATTGAAGAAACAATTGCCATAATTTTTTATTCATGTTTTCATTAAAAGAAAACAATCAGCTCATTTCGAAGCATTGAAACTAGAATCAAATGATGAATCGATTATCATTCAAGTTGATTACAGCGAAAATTTTAAGATTGATATTCGAGATGCTGTACAAGGATATTTTTATACTAGTAGCGTTGTTTCACTTTTTACTTGTTATGTTTGGCATTCAAATGGTGGCTTTTCACTGGTATTTATTTCAAATAATCTATCTCATGATAAATATTGCATTGGTGCTACACTTGACAATTTATTTAACAAATTAAAAGTAAAGTGCCAGTACTTGAAAGAAGTTCATATGTTTTCTGATGGTGCTACACAACAATTCAACCAAAAGTTTTTATTCAGAAATTTGTGTCGTTTTGCTGAAAAATTCAAAGTATGTGTTAAATCACCATTTCGTAAATGTTATGCTGTACTATTCTTCAATGATTTTAGATCGAAGTATCCTGGAATTTTTTTGCTACTTCTCATGGACAAGGAGTTGTCGATGGAATTGGAGGTTCACTAAAACGTCTTGTTTATCGTGCTATTCTAAGTGGACAAAAATGTGAATCAGCAGCTGATTTTGTTAATATAGCTCGATCGAAAACAAATTCAATTGAAGTTGCTGAAATTGGTCAAGGTGATAGTGATAATTCAAAGGCACAAATGGAATTAATATTTCAAACACTTAAACCTGTACCAGAAACAAAAAAAATACATTCGATTAAAGTTCTTACAAATAATTCAATTGAATATCAATACTATGCAAACAGTGCCACAAGAAAGATTCATCGGTTTTGAAAATTATAATGATATTCATGTTCATAAAGTGAAAGATTTTATTAAATATTTTATTCATTTAGTAGGATTTCCTAATTATCGTGCTCTATCTTCTTCTTCTATTTCTCTTTATTCATTATTAATATAAATAGTGATAAGAATTATGTATCATAGATGTGTTTATTTAATGACTGTAGACTTTTGCTTATTTTATTGTTTGTTACAGTCAATGTTCATCATGTAGTTCAACATGATTTGTTTTTTTTTCTGCACTTTTATTGTCGAAAACGTTTAATAAATAGAACATTTATGAACTATTGACTATCGCTTTTGGAAAACAAATGTAATTTTATCCCAAAATAGTTGTTTCTACAGTGAAAGAAAGAGTTAAAATTTTTTTTGACAAATGCAAATGTCATCGCGTTACATTCATAAAAACGGTTCATGATGCAAGTAACAACTCTATTTGATATTTTTATTCTTTTATTGAGTAGCTCAAACTGTCTTCTACTTATTATCAAACAAAAGTTCTCCTTGATTGTGTACACATTCGCAGAAAAATAAAGCGCGAACAGACTACCCTCACATTCTCGTCCCTATTCCATCATCGCGTTCAATCAAGCATTTTTGTTGTAGTTTTTATATGCATTGTTCAAATTAGCTCATATTTTCAGATGTATAGAGGACAGAAACAAATTATCTTCCAGTGAAGGAATGAACTTTTTAGATGACACAGTAGCCAAGAAAACGAAAGAAAACTATGGACAAAACGTCATCGCGTTACGATTGTAATGGCCGAAATACCAACTATCGAAATAAAACAAGTGCTATTGATGAAACCATATTAGTCCACAATGCTTCACTAAGATATTGTGTGCCATCATCATCAATTTGGTTGTTTCCGATGTTGAAATCTTTGAGTGACTATAATTATTGCGAAAGAAAAATAGAAAACAAGATGAAAAGCAATTCTTTTGACATAGCTGTATTGTTACACAGTGCTTCGCTAAGATAGCGCGCACCTGGAGGCGCAATTTCATTTCCAAAGAGGTTCAGCTCAATTAGTGTCTATAAATTGTACAGATAGATGAGTATAAAACTGTTAGACTACAGACTTCGAATTCAGACGGTTCGTTTGTCGTTTATTCTTTCCAAGTCCGAGAATGAAGAAGAAAACACATACAATATATAGCCTAGTCGGGAGAGAGAGAGAGAAAGAGAAAGAAAAGAAAAACATATAAACAAAAGTGAAAAAAGGACGATCGGTAAGAGAGATCCTAACACTATCTTTTTTAATAATGTAGTCATTACTTGCAAATTACTTATCAAACAAGTTTCTTTCATCATCTACAATATCAATTTAGATTTTTTCAAAATCCTCTCTATTTTGTCTTGCAAAAAATCATTGATGCATGTTTATTTGTGTTCAAAAAGAAGATTACCATCTAAGGAGTCAGATAGACTAATTAAAAATCTATTCCAATAGTTAGAACATCTGTCAGTCTATTTTACGCACTATATGAGTGACTTGATTCTCTTTCACATTCAATCTCTTTATTAGAAGCAAAAGCGTACGAACAACAACAAAAAAAGAAATGACAAAGCTTTTTTCTTTATTTATTAAATGAGTTTCGAGAATAGGTCATTGACGAATAGGATTGTGTACTCGAACACGGGTAAACGCTTGCTTAAATATTTTCATGTAAAATTCTGAAGGAATAACAAAGATGATGAAAATTAGCATTGATGGAGTGAATGAAATATAATATGCACTCAAATATAACCATAAGTTTTCTGAAACTTTGACTCCATCAGGTAGTAATAAAATGACAACACGTGGAATTGATAGAGCAAGTAAAACCATGGGACTGATGATCAATTGTTTATGTTCTTTAAGTTGTTCTTGAATATGTCCTTTGAAAGATTGATTAGTTCGTGCTGTAGATCGTTGTCGAGCAGCTCCGAAAATAACAAGTAAAGCCGAACAAAGATTAATAAGAAATGGAGCTAAAAGATGTAAAAATAAAATAGCTGTATTGTAATTTTGAACAGTAGAAGTATAACGAGTCACACACGAGATGTATCGTTCTGTTATTCCGACATTCGTCTCGTCTATATTTGTATTTGATGGATAAACGAGTAATCGGCGATTTATAAATTCATGTGCAAAAGTACCAGTAATGCAAAATGGTAAAATGAGAATGACTCGTTTCGCATAATATCGACTTTTCCTTTTATTGAAATGAGCTCCTTTCATAACATTTACTACGCGTTCAATCGCTATACACGCATTTAACCAACCATCCAAATAAAGAAAAATTTTAAGAATTACTTCGAGAGAAGCACAACCTCCTCGAAGAACAAATAAACTCGTCGAAATGTTGATTTGGGTAAGAACAACAAACCAAAATTTGATGATGAACATACTGATTGATAAAAATGAAGTTATTGAAGATGCTAAAAGATACAATCCGCATCCGACTTGTTGACATTGTTTGTTTTGAAATGTTATTAAAGAGAAAATACTATTGACTAATCCTCCAACAAACATAATCGTTGTTAAAGCTGCACTTATCTTTATTGAAATCGATTGATCTTTCAATGTCAAATTCATACGAAGTTCATCACGTAAAATGTCATCAAGAGTCAAACCAATACTTTTCACATAGCCAATCTCTACAAAGAGTTTACAGACAAAAAGTGTAATTCTTCGTTTTTGAGTCATTTGAAAAACTGAATGAATGCTTACTGATTTGACTAAGCGTTACATTCATTGGACCAGAGATGGTAATTGAAAAATCTCCAATTGTATTTGGACGAAGTGTTGTTACAACTAATACATATCGAGTGTTTATTTCAAGATTAATGAATAATTTGAATTGTCCTTCATTACAGGATCCATCATGTTGTGAAAGTAAATTCTCGAATGGTTTTAATGCATTAAAATTGTTTTTGTAGATGTAACTAATTGTATTGTTCATATTACTTTGACTCCAAATAACATATTCACTCGATTTAATCACCTCAATTTCTAAAGTTTCGAAATCTCGATAATATGTTGGACTGTCAACAGTTAATTGTGAAGAATATTTATATTGAATATTCACTGGAATACCTAATTAATACAAAAAAGATACAAATGATTTACTTAAAATTTAAATTCAATATGATGTTTAACACTGCATGATGAAAGTATACATGTAATTACTTACTCAGACGCTTCAAAGTAACATGATTATCACCCAATGCTACGATTGAGAATTGGCTCGTTTGTGTCATTTCATTTGTTGTTACAACTAATACATACGTCGTGTCGTCAGTAAGACGAACATTAAGCCTAAACTATAAATCCGATTCGCTATCATCGTCTGCAGAAAATTGATTCTGCAATGGGTTAAGTGGGTCAAAGCTGTTTCTATAGATCAATCCATAAACGTCCGTGCCACTGTAACTACGAAAACTATAATAACCAGTTGTATTGACTTTCACTTGAATAGATTCATAATAAAAATATTTTTTGTCACAATCTCGACTGTATATTTGATTATCAGTAGATAATGATGAAAAATAAGCATTTTGACGAGGCAAAAAACTATAAACTAAATAACAAATAGAACTAGTAAAACACTATTTTGAATCTTTTTCATGGAATAGATTTTCCTAATTCATTTAACCGACTACAATCTCATAAAACGAAAACTCATAAGAACTTTCAGATGGTCAAAATCAAAGGTATTCAAGAATCTTATCGATAAACATTATAACCATTGATATACAACATTCATGAAAATGATCACATTCAAAAAGAGAACAAAGATGAATTTAAATTAACGAATTTACTCATAATCTTATTTGAAAATTTATCTTTTCAGTGTTATTCAAAGTTTGTTTCTCCTGAAAATACCTTTTTTTTTCTATAAACATCTTACACACAGAACTTTGATATCTTAAATTGATTTATTTCAACTTACCACAGGATTTTTCCAAATATTCAAATTTTTGAATTCGATGATTGATTTGATCAACAACAAACAAATTTCTGGAACGATCGAAACTGAAACTAAATGGCTCCGATAATCTATTAGATTCTGAGCCTTCTCCATGACATCCAACTAAACATTGAAACAAATTTGAATTAAATAGAACAATACGATGATTCACATGATCTATGTTAAACACATTTTTCTCAGCGTCTAAAGCGATTCCAGTTGGCAGCTCCAGATTAATTGTTGGATTTAGTAAATTCAATCCGACTACTGTAATGCCAGTTGATTCTCCTGATGGAAATAGTTGTACTCGACTATTTTCACTATCTACTACATATAAATCGAAGTTAATATCGACAAAGATTCCAATGGGACTCGAGAGTTCATTAGATGCTGATCCTCTAAAACCTGTACCAGCAGCAACAGTTATCGATGTTATATCTGGATCATTCAACGATCTTTTCACTACCATATGTTCTTCACGCATCGAACAATAAAGAGTATCATTGTTATCGACAAATAAACTATAACATGATGAGTTAACATGCATGGCAATGATAAATTCATTTGTATTTGCTTCCCATTTCAGTACTCTACCATTCTCATAATCATCATCAACGAAAATATTTCCATTCAATGTAACGAAGAGAGATAACGATTCTGTGAAATTACCATGATAGATTTCTATTGAATTGCTATTCTCTTTCGTACCAAACTAAAATTGTGCTCTTTTGTTTATTAACGACATAGATTGTATTTGTTTGTATTAACTAATACGGAGGAAGATTGATTACCAACTATGGATTCATTAGCGAAAATGATTGCATTTGAATTCCAAGATGCTGTTAGACAAAACTTTGGTTGATAGAAGGAAAATGCTAAACATGAAAAAGAAAAAAGCGAATAAAATCTTTGTGAAAAAATGTTTTTTTCTGATGCAAGCTAAAACTTCTTAGTATTAAACATGTTATCGTCCACTCAAAGAACAAAGAAAGTACTTGATCATAGAATTTCTCTATATGTCATCAATGATGTGATAAAGAATCATCTTCTTTTTTCAATCATATCGAATGGTATTTAACAAATTAAATTCTTTACCTGAAATTTTCTTCTTCAGATTGAAAATAAGAATAAACAATATGAAAAAAATCGTCGACATAAAGGCAAAGATTTCTTTATGTAATCAATAAACTTCGTCTTCTTCTTGATACAAAGTAGAATGATGTTTTATTATCAGTTTTATTTCTCTTTTACGCATTTCTTTTTCAATAAAAAGTAAGTACTTACAGAAAAAACGACTTGGATGAATATTTTAAAATTTTGGCGAAGAATAAATATGATAAAGAGAATAAAAACTATAGTGTATCAAATTGACACATTTATTATAAAATGTGTCTTAATTAAAAAACAAATATTAACTTTAATTGACGCCAATTAAAGTAATCTGATCTGATGATGTGGATGACCTGAATTAAGTTAATTATTACGACTCAAATTCTGTATTAACATAGAGACAAAAACTAAAGGGTAAGAAAGTATTGTTACTCAATGCTACTAGTAACAGTTACGTAACAAATAACTGAAAATTAGATATTTATTTCAAACCATCATTCTCATTTTGTACGACATGAATTAAACAAAACTTTTACGATTTTCTATTTGTCATGTGTTTTATTATTTATCCACAGGAAAGAAAAGAACAAATATGTTTTTTTTAATTATAATGAACGTTGCTCTCATTGAAGTATCATGTCTTATTCAAATACGTTCCTTGTCTTCTTTCTTCTCTCAGGACGACCGGTATATCACACGCCAAAAATATCCATTCACTTGGATTATGATAGACGGAATGCGTCGAGAAAAGGCCGCTCTATATAGATCAAATTCAGCAAAACAAGGCAGTGAATGAATAGGCGACACAAAAGACTTGCAATACCTTTTTTGAAAACAGTAGTGTCCAATTTGAAAGTTGAATTCAACTTTACAACTTGAAATTTCAAGTTTGACATGTATGCGAAACGTCATCAACGAGGTAACTATTTTTACTCAGTCAGATAAATCTATTGATGATCTTACGGATTTCAATTATATGAAAACTATTCTAATTGGAGAAGAAACTCTTGGTCAACAAATTCTTTCTTTCTTACTTTCTTTCATCCATAATCTTCCGCACAAATTGATTCAGTCCATATTGTCTGCCATAAGAAATCAAACGAAGAGACATGGCCAACAGCAGAATTCGAGAGAAAACTCTTCCTTCCATTGGTCCTGATTTGGGCACTACCTACAATAATATCAGTACAGTGTACGGCGAGTTGGGAGAGTATTCAAAAGCAGATCCATCTATTACAAAATAGAAGAATATCACAAAGCACTTTCATATTACGAAAAATCACTTGAAATTATACAAGCAAATCTACCATCATATCATTCTCTATTCTCAACTTGTTATGACAATAGTGGTATGATATATAACAGTATGATAGAGTATATCAGAGTATTATCGTTCTACAAACAACCGCGATTAACATCCGACAAGAAACTCTGCAACCAAATCATACTGGTTTTACTCAATCCTTTAGTAACATGGTAAACGAAAAGGAACGTGTTATATTGCAATTCAATTCTACTGGATTATTGCACCAGCTCGTGAAAGAACGCAAAAATCATGCATGACACATATTTTTTCATCGGAATGAATAACATTGAATGATTCTTTTGTTTTGTTGGATCTTATATTATGCGTCATTTTTCAAAAACTTTCATCAGTCCTTAAATACTGTAATGATGATTGTGTTGAGAATTTTTTTTGTATAAATAATAATAAATAGAATGCTAAAGCCGAACTTTCACATAAAGAACATGTGTTTGCAACTGAATGACTGAACTCCAGTTACACAGTCATATGTAGAGTAGATTTCATTGATAACATAAAAATGTTTCGCCAAATTTTATTTTAGATATCTGTCTGAGAAAAAAATGGTACGTCGAACGAAAGAAGCCAACATGGCAGTAACTACAACATTCAACAACAATTCCGACCTTCTAGATGAAGTATGGCAGTCGATCTTTTTGTCCGTATCTCGCTTGAAAGATCTCATTAGTCTATCAACAGTCTGTCGTCGATTCCGAAAACTTATCTTGAACGAATGGTTTCTTAGAAAATATTTTACTGAACATTCAAAACTTTTTGAAGGTCTAATAATTTATTATAATTTTTCAAACGTCGTTCAAGGTCGAAATCCATTTTGTAACTTAATTCAAAGCTTCAAACGTGGCAAATTTGATAACTTCATCGCTGACGAGAGTAAAATGACCATTGAGAAAGATTCTTCTTTCGATTGTATTTTTAAACCGATCGGTGATTTCGTCGAAATTCATAATAATTATGATCTTTTTCGTAGTCGAACGATATTAGAAACTTGTTCGTTCTCATTGTGGTTCTTTTTATGCAAGCGACCATCGTATAAAGATAGTAATTGGTTAAGATTTACTTGGGATTTAATAGAAGATAGGCCTCAAAGAAGTAGACCTATTACTGTTTATGTGAATCACGAAAGACATTTAGAATTTTATGTCAATCATGGCGGTTTTATCCAAGCTCAACATTCGAATTTGCCAAAATTACAATTGGATATTTGGCATCACATTACAATTCTAATCGTTCAAACATCACCCGATGATACATCAATAGAATTGTATTTAAATAGTCAAAAATTGGCAGAGTATAAACTTCAGAAACGCTTCCGACCACCATATCATGATATTAGTATTGAAGCATCGACTACAGACACTCATTTGGCTGAAATATGTATTTGGAAACGGAAGATTACAGTTAAAGAAATTAAAGCAATGTTTGAACAAAAGACAATTTTAAAGAGAGTTGATTTAGTAACGGATCTTTTGAGTAGAATCCGATTTTGAAAAGCATTAACATTGTTTCTAAATCATTTTCTAATGTAAAATATCGGAAAATGTGACTTCTATATCTAGTTTGGGCGTCGCACATTTTTAGATAATAAATATTAAGAAGTTTTCACTTATGGAAATACAATTTTCTTTAATTCTTCTAAGTTTCTAGGTGTTAGGATTGTCCTAGAAACAAGAAGAATAGGATTGTAGGTATGAATTTTTTCCAAAGTATGTCCGATGAATAAAAGTATTATCATTCGACGCAGAATTGAATTCTGAATCGAATGGACTAGTTTGCATAGACCGGCAATACTTCTGAAAAAAGTTTTATATGAATTATCGTTTCGTCGTGCTAGCTCCGTCGTGGTAGCTTCACACTGATATAGGTAGTATACTGACAATTTGTCCTTTGAGAGTATCGATAGTCCAATCAAAATCAAATTCCATATTACAAGCGAAAGTTAATTTAAATTACAAATCACTCTTACCCTCTATGTTCGTTTACTTTCCTTTCGTCTTTATACGTTCGTACCCGTATCATATCATTGACAAGTGAGACTGTGCACGTAATAGTCTACGTAATCCTCTAATTATAAAATTGTAATATTACGAAACATTCGGGATATTAGAATATTGACGTCTGAACTTGATACAAAAAAGATTTGTTAAATTTACTTGACAAATGTGAATCGATGAAATATTATTAGATGGCATTTTCACTTTCGAGCATTAGTTTTATTTGATATTTTAAAATTCTTTAATGTCAATTATGAATGTCAAATCAAAATGAATTTTGCTTATTTATAAGACGGTTACATTGAATGTTCGAATTTGCATCGGATTCAATGTAACGCTCAATGCTTGTGAATGAACTTCATCTAAAACAAATAATAAAATAATCCGTTTGAAAATTATTTATTGAATTTACGTGAAACTTTCATTTGATTTAATTTTTCATCAGTTGACATCCAATTGAGTCGTTGTAATTGCGATAATGGTAGATTTGCAGCAAGTGTCAATTCTGTTGCACTACTAATGCTTCCAATTGATTGAAATATGGTTTGTAAATCAATGGTCACTGGTTTCGAATAAATATAATCTTCATTTAATTCAAAATAATTTTCAACACGAATAAGATAATTCTTTGGTCCTAATTGATCCAATGTTAATAAATGAACATTCAATGGTAATGTATCTGTCAATGCTGACCATGTTAAATAATATGAAGCTGAATAATCAGTAAACGTCTGTTGAACTAATGAAAAGGTAGCAAGTGGATGCATAAAAAATTGTTGAGCACTAACACGATGCATGATAGCACTTGATGAAGATGATTCAATAATAATTTTATGTTTACCACGAACAACAAGACCTTGACCAAATGCTGTTTCATTTAAAGATTCACCAACACCAAATTGATCGTCGTGCAAAAGACGTCGATGTAACATGATTTCAACTGAACCATCTTGAATACTACCACCACCCTGCGAACGATCTGCATGTCAAACGATAAAAGAAGAAACGATATACTGGTTGATTTTCTAAGAGATTCTTACCAGTAAGAACAGTCAATTGTCTATTTTGATCTTTAATCCATATTCGACTATTTATTGGATAATAATTTCCACTGACCGGTTCATTCACTGAATAATTCCATGTTGGTCTATAGTCTCTTATTCGTTCAAGAACTTCACGTCCATTCGCATCCGTATAAAATTTAGTTTGACTTTGAATATCTTATCATAACGCATAATAATCTCTTTTCCAACATTATCGTTGATTGGAATAGGTCCCACTATCCATTCAACTTCAACAGTTTGTCCATCAGCATATAAACTTATTTCTTGACTTGCCCAATTATTGAAAACGATTACAGCTGTTTGAACAGTTTGAGCTGTTATACATGTTCTAAATAAGAATCAAAACATAAAAGGATAATATTATTTAAGAAAACCTCAATACTTATACGGTGCGTGATGTGCTCACTGGTTGTGCAGTTTGTGTGGCTGGTCGAAAGACATACGCACCTGATGCTTGATGATCGTCCCCAGTACCATTATCAATATGACCTCAAATCGGAGCAAAATACACTACAAAACTTTATCTTAGTTATTAACATACCTTCATACCAATATAAACACTGGTTAGTAAATGGTATAGTAATACTTTTATTTAAATTGACAATTTTAACCAGATTGCCTTGACTATCAATTTGAACTTGAAGATACTGAAAATGAGAAAAAACAAATTTCATACAAAAAAAAATCCTTTGAGCTTGTTGTCTTACTTGATTTTGCAAAGTACATGCATCATTCTGTGTAATTTTAACGCTTGATTTTGAATTTCGTTCGTGATCAGCTATAACAAATAGTCTTCTTAATACAAGTGAATCTTCAACAACTAAACACTTTACCTTTCTTTTCAAAATAATAAGTATTAAAACCGAGAGCCGGTAAATTAGCTTTGAAAATAATTTGTTGTTTTGCATTAGTTGTTCTGCCTGGAATGACTTGTGTTGGTTCAGAAATAGGAATAAGCTATAAAGACAAAAAAAAATAGAATCTTATTTTCTGATTGTTTCTTTTTTCTAATACCTCAACATTTATTGTTTGTCCTGTTGGATCACGCACTGTATAATCGGTGGTAACAGGTAGACGAACATGTTGTCCCACTGGATGAATAGTTGGATTCCAAAGTGTTAATGTAAACTGTTCAGAAAAAAAGAAACATAAAACAGCTTAGAAAGAAATAATTGTCGGTTTAGTTTTACTCGTGCTTGTCGATCGGTTTCAAGACATTGACTAATGTTTGATAATTGACAAAGAAATTGAGGTGTTGCTGGTGGTCTTTGACCAGGTTTAGTTAAAAGCTTAGAATACGCTTCATTGATAACACTCTAAATCGAAAGAAAAATAACAAATCAATTATTGGAATATCTTATTATAATTTGAAAATACTTGTGCTGCATCAATACCATCCGATAATCGTTGAGCATAATCAAAAGCAACGGCTTGTTTTTCTTACCACTAACACCATCATGATGTTGAACGACACCCATTGGTTCACCTATAGTTAATAACGAATGAATTATTTTGTTGTGATGTATTTTTACGTAAAAATGGAATTCTCTTACTTAAACTAAAAATAGTTTCTCCGAGCTGAGTATTAGCAAGTGCATTCAGCTGTTTAGTAACTTGTAAAATATTATTTGTATGACGTTCATAATATTTAACGGCTGGTCGCGATGTAAAATAACCGGTCCAATATCCATGAGGATGATTGGCATATGGAAAAAAATCATCGGATTTTGCTGGCCAAGTAATATTAGCTTGATTTAATGCATACAAATAACATGATGGTGTCGAATATAAAACATTCACATTACCACCATTAGATTGCTAAATTTATATTTATTTGATGCATACAAAAAATTAAATTAGATATACCTGAGCATTTACATATTTGATCAATTTGTCTATATTTTTAAACTGATGAAGTGCATTTTGAAAGTCAAAGTCGCAACCAATAGGCACAATTATATGATTAGTAGCAAAACGTTGAGCCTAAAGAACGTGATTATACGTTATTTATAAATATATTTGAATGAGTAGATCTCTCAACTTTAGAAAATAATAGCTCATTATCTTTGGTGCATTAATCACTATCTAGTCTACCAATCTTATTTAGTTGATGAAAAGTATCTAAGGACTTAATAGCTCTACATCAAATACAAACCGTATCATTAGCATATTTAATGAAGTTATGAACAACATCCGGAACATTATAGTCGTGTAGATTAATATCATCCTATAAAACAAAAAAACATTAAGAAATGGCAATGTTTCAAAAAAGAATAGACATATCTCTCTATACATATAACTGAAAGAAGGAGCGTGCGAAACATATGAATAAACGTATCACGCACCCTAATATCGTCATAGTCGATTGGTGTACAGTATCCACTTGGTAAAATACCAGTAAATAACCAACTTTGACGATCTGAAATACACATACATTTTCAGCAAGAGTCAGGCACTCATTAGCAACTTACCTAAGTTTGCACTCGCTTTCCAAATCATTTCCATCGATTTTGAACTGGAACGTTTGGCTATATCTTGATAATCAGCACGAGCAAAAAATAAACCATCAAAGCCCATCTATAAAGTTATACAACATTTAATTCATCCGCCATAAAAGAATCTTTTGTATTACTTGTGCAAAAAGTGAAGCCTGTTCACGTGAGTGACCAAATGGATCAATTTGCCAACCAATTTTTGGTCGACCACATTCACCAAATTGTTCAAGTAAAAATTGTGCGCCTAAACTGTGTTGATCAATGATGGAATTGTAATGTGTTGATGCTTCGTCATTCATGCACCAACCACCAGAAATAAATTCGAGACGACCTATTAAACGAAACAAACTTTTAAAAAATGAGACATCATTAGATGAAGTTTACCTTCATTGACGAATCCTTTGACTTTCTGACGTATGTCGTCTGTTTGTTCATTCCACCAACGCCAAAAATATGCAATTTCAACATAAATAAATCGCCGATTAGGATTTTGATCCAATGCAATTATCACGGAATCAATAATATATTGCACCTCTAGAAATAGAATAGAGTTTTTCTTCTTTCGAATGTAGACGAAAAATAACAATCCCAAAAAGCTGCTGACATACGTGAATAGTAATATTGATCAACTGTTACCAACCATCCAACATCATCATGTGTATGTGGAACGATGTGAACATTGATTTTAGTTGGATCACCTAAATTGCATCCCTACAAACAACAATATTATCATTATAATTAAAGACTATATCTACACATGTTCTTACCGCATAACCACATCCGCTCGATGATTGCTTCGCAGCTGCGAAGCTAATCATGACAAGAACTAGTACAAATCCACAATATGTGAATGTATGCATTATTCAAGATCTACTTCAAAATTATATGGTTAAAGTAGAGAAACAAAATAAAAAGACGAGTGAAGTATAGAGTAAATTTTAACTAAAAAATGAATATCCAAGTCGTTTCGATCTATAAATTTATATGCAAAAAGTACTTTGATAATATTAGATAAGACAAAATAAACACACCCGCTGAGTGAGAGAGAGAGAGAGAGAGAGAGAGGGAGAGAAAAGTGTGGTAGTTGGTGGCCTGAAAAGACTTTAGATAAAAACATTTGTTTTTTAATCGAACGAGATAACTATTTATGGGGAAATTATTATTATGAAACAGAAGAAAATTAAATTGTCACTTTTTTATTGTATTTTTTCATCGTTTAGATCATTTACGTACGTAATTTGCAGTATTAAATAAGATGAGTTCTGTATGAAAATACGAGAGATGCTATGGCATCTTCAAAATCTTCGATATGTGACACTACTCTCGAAAAGTGTAAATCAAAGTTTAAGTGATGAAAAAATTCCTTCGATGTAATCGAGAAAAAAAATGTTTTAAATGCAAACTTTATCAAGGCAAAGAATGAAAGAAGTAAATCACTACGAAAAAAAAAAGATGATGTCAATAAGAAATTTGTTGGATAAGTCATTTAAACTACTTGTACCGAACTAATCCATGGTACATTGCCATAGATTTCAAAGGGTCGATCACCTCGATAAAGTTGATAGGTCACTCGATAGGTTCCAGGTTGATTACAATTTACTTGGAATTGATAGGTAGAAATGATGATCTGTCCTTCAGGAATGTCAGTAGTCCAATCGAAATCATATTCTACATTACAAGCAAATGTTAGTTTAAATTGTAGACCATTTAATGTATTCCATCCTTCGCTGCGAATAGAGAAATTCGCTGTAATATGATCTCCATTACGCACAGATTTTGGAAGTGTATCATCAACATATGAAACAAGATCATAATTGACTGAACTACTTCCACCACTACCATAATACATTCTAGCAAGTAGAGCAAATGTATATGGATCAACAAAGTTCATATTCGGTTGAATTTGTTGAACTTGTTGAGCAATATTAGCATAGTTCGATGCATTACGAAGTACACCTCGAAAGACTAAAA
>Ga0209935_1002191_pt1 | contig 25194 bp, 34 predicted proteins | sample ThiBio_1000_plan_2_FD_183958 | JGI IMG/M metagenome (GOLD analysis project Ga0209935, IMG submission 183958) | Wastewater bioreactor microbial communities from Cape Town, South Africa - Thiocy_cont_1000_plan (SPAdes) | ecosystem: Engineered > Bioreactor > Thiocyanate-remediating >...
AGATATCGATGTGCATACTCAGCGGTACGGCAGCCGATGCTGTCTTCCAGATCGCCCATTGCGTCGCGACGTAGCTGTAGTCAGCTGGACACAAGAACGCCACATGTGCGTGGCTCTTTCCCCTTGTCATGCCATGCGTGTTATTCCTCGCCCTTGAACCAAGGAGCGCGCGGTGGTTGTTGGTTGTTGGTGGTACCTCAGGAGAGCCTGGAGATCGCGACCGATGGCGCTCGAATCGTGGAGCAACTGGCCATACGAGTACACGTTACTACGCCGCATCTGTCGACACTTAGGACCTCATCTCATTGATATCACTCGCTCTGGTATCGATCGGTACCCATCAGGTTGCGAGATGGCCTTGCGTTCTCGAAACTCAGACGCACGCTCGAACATCTCGAGCGATGCCGTCGCAGTGGCGCTGCTCATTCCTCGTCGCCATGCGCGTCTCCCAGCCAACCACCACCGAGCTCCATTGACCACCGAGCTCCTTGAGAGGTTCAACATGTCGTTGTTGTTGTTGATGGTGCAGCCACACGAGAGAGAGAGAGAGAGAGAGAGAGAGCACAACAGACGAGGCGACCAAGCAAGAAATGGAATGATTGGTCGGATGCTTGGATTGGATTGGATTGATAATTGGATTGGATTGGATTGGATTGGATTGGATTGGATTGGTCGGATGCTTGGATTGGATTGGATTGGATTGGATTGGATTGGATTGGTCGGATGCTTGGATTGGATTGATGATTGGATTGGATTGGATTGATTGGATTGGATTGGATTGGATTGGATTGGATTGGATTGGATTGGATTGATGATTTGGATGCTTGGAACGGTAGAATGCGTTTGCGTACAACGCATGTAGCATCTAGAGCTCGCTCTCGTAACGGCTGTCTTCTCTGAAGCCAATCTGCCACATCAAGTTCGAGCAACACCACGTCGGCCCAAAGAGCTGCCAGAAGCGCCTTCGATCCACGACGATACCCGCGTTTGAATCGAATGCGTCCGCAGCTTGCACCTCCCGGAAAGCGATCGTGATGTGAATGACAGATCGAAGCGATGGCACTTGGAATCCCGCGTCAGAGGCGCGGAGGCTGGCCTTGGTCACCACAGTACCAAAGAGCCTGTCCGCTCGCTGATATTTGAGCACTTGAAGACGCAACAACCAACAATCAACAACCAACAACCAACAACCAACAACCAACAACCAACAACCAACAACCAACAACCAACAACCAACAACCAACAACCAACAACCAACAACCAACAACCAACAACCAACAGTGAGTAGGGAATAGTCGCTCACCAACGCAACAGATACCACTGTACCTGAGAGCCATGGCAATAACTGTGCCGCTGCAAGGCTCTGATTTCTAGCAACCTGGCCGGCTGTGAGGACGGTGCTCGCGGCCTCCTTGGGGCACTTACACTCAATCGCCAAGAGGAACCCGTTGGGCTGATATACCAGCACATCGAAGCCAGCTTGAGCCTCGTTCGACTGGAAGAGAAATACTCCTCCGAGTTGCAAGTCGATCACTGGAGATTGCTCGCGGTCGGGTGATCGAATGACCTTCTTGAGCGTGAGTTCTTGCGGGCTATCGGGGAGCTTGTCAGCGAGCACGGCAACTTGCTGTGGCAGCAAGAGAGCCACGTCGTCGGCTTCTAGCAACGAGGCGCCGCATGCGGCGAGCAGCTGCGACAGCTTGGTGAAGCGTTCGCCCAGGCAGAGAGCCAAGAACATGGCTGTGAAGGTCTCGAACTCTGGCCAAGTCTGATGCAGCACTGTAGCAAGCAGTTCCTCCAGCACCGGCTTGGCAGTTTTGGCATGTGACGATGTCTGGTACGCACGAATTGTTGGTAACAGCCGTTGCATCAGAGGGCGGCACCCATTCTATCGTACCGAATGCTCGATCCAGTGGCGTACGTACGCTAGCATCAACGACAGTCGCACAAAAGATTGGGAGTCGTCCACGACTGCCTGAAAGCCTATTCCGGGTACATCGCACAATGCATGCAGGGCAATTGCTCTGGCGTATGCCGGGTGGATCGTCGTTTCGATATCGAGCTCCTGGCCGGTGACTGCCCACATTGCGATCTCATCGAGGATCGTACAATCTTGAAGGACCGCCAAGCGATTGTCGAACGTGGCTCTGCGCTACAACCGGAGATGTGGTGTTGGGTTACGTCACGGCGAATGCCTGACTCAGTGCCATTACACATACCATTGAGGCTCGAGTAAGCAGTGATCCGCCTCCGGGTTTGGCACGACGCATCAGCGAGGCGCACACAAATTCAGCCAGGGATGCCAAGCTTCGGGGATGACCACTGGTACTCAACACGACGTCCGTCAAGTCGGCTCGCTCTTGGGGCGAAAAGAGCGACCTGCAATCCTCGGGCTGCCAACAGGACGCTCTTGAGCAATCAAGTCGCAAGTAGTGGCAATGTGCATGTCTACGTACGCTGGATAGACGTTGGAGCTCCATCGTTCGCGCTAGGATAGGTTGCATCGCTTCAGGAACGGTGGAAGACAAGTACGCTTCAATCGCTTGCTCGAGTTCTTGTGCCGTGAGCGACAGAGTAGGAAGTGGGATTATCCTCGCCTTCCGAGAGGCGCCTTGAACCGCTACTTGCCCATTCACAGCAGTCGCGATTTGATAGGCGCTCAAGAACGAAGGGAGTACGAACACAAGCCTGGAGGAATGGTTCATATCCACAATGTGTCGAAGAGCTTCGGTGTAGAGCTGCCGCTTGGTGGCTGCCTCGAACATCATGGCCTCGTCGACACCGATTACGAACGATTGCTTGCCAGTTTCGCGAAGGATCTGGTTGATCACTTCCGGAGCAAAGAGCACCCTCCGAAGGGGCGTCATTGCGAGGACAAAAGAAGGCCAAGCGTCTTTGGAGCGCTGGTCTGTCAGGTCGAAGAAGTAACTGTGTGCGAACACTCAACCGTTGCAATAGAATGACACCGAGCATCGAGCAACTCCTACCCACCTGTACATGATGCGTAGGCCAACTTCGACAGAGCACCACGTGTCTCGACTTGGAATCCATTCGTCGCTATCTCGCGGAGCCTGCGCCTGATAGCTGGAGTTGAACGTGATCAACACACGAATTGCGCCGTGAAATCGTTCTGCCAGGATAGGGTCTGCAATTTGGTTCCAGTGAGCGAGAAGCCACGTCAACGCCTTGGTCTGTGGGCAGAGCGGCGGTCAGTTTGGTAATCGCCGCCTCGTTGTACAAGAAATTGGAGCCACCTTCCAGCAGAGCGCACCTTTCCAATACCAGGACAGCCACTGAGAGCTGGAATATCCTCGCGGAAGTCCCCGAAACGAGTGTCCAAACGGAGTTGGTATCGCGACAGTACGGATTGTATCGCGGCAACAGTACTTGCGCGGTCGTGAAAGTGCTCATCGAAGAGGGTCGAATAGGGATGAGGATAGAGCTATATAGCGCCACAAGAAATCCAGAGAATCAGCTTACGCAACAACCAGTCACAAAGGCGCCATCGACGAACCGGTGAGAAGGACGTTGCGCGATCGTGCAGCGAGCGCATTGCCATCTTTTGGGAGGCGGCAAACTGAGCAACGGCCGCCCAGGCCATGTCGATTGTCGGACTCCATGGTTCGAGTGAGGGCGAAGGATGGGGAATGATTGGAATACCTAAACGTGATTGTAGCAATGAAGTAGCGTTTCAAGGTAGGACACGAACCATCAATGGATCACGATAGATAGATCGATCGATCACGATAGATCGCAAACGAACCTCGGGCGTATTCAGCAATTAGAAGGTACTTTCTTTGCTGTGTGCCATGATCAGCGTCCTCCTCCCGTTGTCGTTTTTCTGTGTGCGAAGCCACATTCGATAAGCCGCTACTCTACACACTGTCGTAGCGTGCAGTGCGTACGAGAGTGGTCAAGGAGATCCCCACTTGTGCTGGACGAGGAGGCTTGGGAAGAGTTGCTGTGGCTCTGTGCCCAAGGTATCCCGGGAGGGCGTCGGACATATCAGGCAAGGGGCGGTGCTCAATGATGGCGGCCACGTACCTCGGCATACCCTGCGAGTACTGATAAGCGTAACATGAAGACTGCAGCCTCAGCAACGTACAAAGGGCTCGTACGCAGCACAGAAAGCATCAAAGGCAGCGCAGCACGTACGGGCAATGCTTTCATCGGGAAGCAGCGGCAGCAAGGCTTGGAGTTGCTGTCGATATGCTTCGTGTTGATTGTGAACTAGCTGGTATATCTTGTCATTGACGAGAATATCGGGCTCAGCGCCAAGGGCTACACGTGCACGGTAGGAAGAACGTGGGTAATACGGCCGCAAGCAAGGAGCCCAGTGGCCACACTTTGTGTACCTTGCTTGACCTCGCTGCAAGAAACAAGGGCCACGACGAGAGCACACCGCAAACGCTCAGATGTAGGCAAGTGTTCGAGCAGATGAGCGAGCAACGCAGAGCGATCAGACTGTGCCATCGATGCCAACGGGATGCAGGCTGCAAGCAGAATGGACGGGAGAGCGAGTGCGCCGGAAAGCCAGCGTTGTCTCCTATTCAACGGGGCATCTTCGCGAGAGAATAAGCCTGCCGCGTGGATGACTGCTGCGGTATATCTATTATTGAAGTCTCTCGTCGCATCACATCCACTCAAGCAATGTCGAGACGGACGAAACAGGTAACGGAGGTGCGTCGGTTGCCGGAAGACGAGGCGCCACATGAACGTGCCATTTGGCGAGGACCTGTCGGAGTAACCTCTCCTCGTTCGCCACGGTTGACGTGCTGAGAAGGTACACGAGGCGGTCCCTCGTCGAACCGGGCAGCTCTTCGGTCTCGACGTCTCTGGCCACGAGAGCCAGCTTTGCATACAGCACTCTAAGCTTGGGGTTTGATACGGGGCAAAATGCGAGAACGCGGAAGCATCCGCGCAGGATCGCTGACCACTCGAGGACCTCGTCTTGAATGTGAAGAAGAATGGCGGCAATTCGGGCCAGGAGGTACACGTGATTGGGCTGGTTGTAAGCGACAGCGTATGCATGACGCTCCAGGTACTCGAGAAGGACCGTGAGCAAGCGGCTTCCAGCCACTTGTTGCGCGATGCCGTCAAACTCGAAGGTCCAAGTTTGCAGCAGGCGAGCGATACTACCGAGCGCTCGAAGTTTACCTTGCAGTCCATCCACTGTTGTACTCAACTGCTCGAGGAATGAATACTTGGCAAGATCTTCCTTGGCTGTTATCATGTAGCACGCATAGAGATGCCCGTGTGTTTAAGTAGGTGGGAATCTGCTGTCTCTGACACTACGTACCTGGGCGAAAGTTGTAGACCAAATACGAGAGAGCTCGGATAGCGCTCGAAGCAAACGGACCATGAGCAAGCTGCACGAGAGTCGCTACGGCATCACACTCTCGAGCGTATGTCTTGCTGGCTGGTGATCCGAAACGGAACGTGTCCGTAAGCAACCGCAAGATGGTTGTTGTACTGTGCCCAGCCTGTGAGAGGGCTCTCGCAAGAGCCGAGGAGCAATGCAGCGGATACCACTTCCACGGCTCCTTGGTAGTGGCGTCCTCAGCAGCCTCTTCCTCATCCTGCTCCTCCCATTGTTCGTCGTCATCATCGTCTGCGACAGGGCGAGCATTCGAGAGAATCGACCGCAGGCGATAGAACAAGTTGCAAAGAAAGGCTCGCCACTTGTCGCCGTTAGGGCGGCACTTGAACTCGATCCAGTACTGGAGGAGCGAGAACTCAAGCGAGGTCGCAGGAGTTACGAGCGAGACAGTAGCCCAAGCAGCTTCGGCTGCGCTGGGCAGGCTTGCGCAGAAGAACAATGGCTGCGCAACATTGAACCTGCTTGCCTCATCCGCCAGTCGGTCGGCACACCGCCGTAGCGAGGCGGGTGCCGTGCTCTGGTTCTCGACCGGTTCTAACGACAGCGCGTGTCGGTAGAAGCCCTCGAACACAGCGACCGCAGCCATGGCGCAGACACAGAACAACGCGAAGCAAGGAAGATGGAGGGAGACCTCGGATCGCACTGTTCCGAGGCTACTTGTGCATGTGCACTGTTGGACACGTTACCGGAGTTCGTACAAGAACAGTGCACTTCTGCTCCCGCTCTCTCCGCTTCCTTCCCTCTCGCTCGGGCTCCGAGCTCCTCCTCTCGGTCCGGGCAACGAGTTCCAAGTAGACGAACGAGAACCTCCTCCCCTCTCACGTTGCGTTGTATCCTCTCCCACCCTCCTGCTGCTTCCATCTCGCTCCTCTCATATCACCTGTTCGTCTTGGTACACGTGTGTATATGTACGACTGTCGCGCGACAACCTGCGCGCTTCATGTATCGACACCATATCAGCTGCGCCTTCCGAGTATATCAGCACGCCAACGACGCCTCCAGCAGCACCCGCTTGTAGTATATCGTCTCCCCTCGCCCTGATCTCACCGCACACGTTGCACACAGAGACATCGATAACGAGAACCGCTCGCTCATCACACACACACACACAACCACACTCGACATGGAGCCTCCGTGGGCCTCTCGCCCCATGTCCCTCACCGATCTCCCAACCAGAAGAGACGAGCTCCAAGATCCTCTTGGCCGCGAGAGTGGCCTCGATACTGCCTCACCTTCGGCTCCCACACTGACACCTCAACGAGATCCACCACCGCCACACATCCACCGCCGCGACAACCGCGCCGATGATGATAACGGCGACACAGGAATCTCCTCCAGCGCCAACATCGGCGTCGCTCCCGCCGAAGGCATCCAACAACCCTCGCCGCCATCCATCGCCACGCCATGGTTCAAGTTCAGGGGCACCGAGTACGAGATCGTCATCGGTCGACGATATCGCATCTCGCTCCAGCTCCTCGACGACCTCGACGTGACATTGCGATTCGGCCTCGCGATCGCTGCCGCCGCCGCCATCCTCCAGTTCCTCCCCTCGAGCCAACTCCAATCCCACTTCCCGCTGCCGTTGCTCATCGGCATCGTGGTGGCAGTCATCTTCGTGGCACCTCCGTTCCTCGGAACAGCGATCGCCAACTCGTTGTCGTGGGTGTGCGGCTCGCTGGTCGGCTGCTCGTTCGTCATCATCACCACCAAGGTCCTCGGATCCGACAACCCGAGTCCCGTGGCCCTCGGCTTCATCATCTTCTTCGTCGTCTTCCTCCTCGTGTACCATGGCACCAGCGTCACCTTCCGCCGCTCCTCGACCATCGTATATTGCCTATTCCTGGCGCTATGGTACAGCGACATCAAGAACTCGGCCACAGTGCCAGGACCATACGACTTCTTCCTCATGGTCCGCACCTCGTGGCTCGGACTCGCGTTCTCGCTCGCGGCCCTCGCCGTCCCTCTCCCTCAGCTCGGCTGGCCTCCCTTGCTTCCAATGCCTCGCATGGCTCTCCCCAAGGTGCTGATGGGAACCTTCAAGGCGGCCGACATCCTCGCCGGAGTGTTCGTCGAGCTCGCTCGAGGATACGAGCTCGGCGACTCGTCGCTGTTCCTCGACGAGTACGGCCATCGGCTCTTGATCCGAATCGAGAACACCGAGCGCATGCTCCAAGGCCTCCAAGGCCTCATCGGCGCCGCCGGTCGATGGGAGCCGTTCTTGTCGTGGCCCGCTCCTCGACTCGTGTCGTTCATCTCGTCGTGCTGCGGCGGAGGCATCTTCGGCTCGACTCTGCGACTCGGGAACATTGGCGCCGTCATCTCGAACCTGCTGCTGATGTGCTTGCTCCAGCGAAACCACATCAACGTCATGCTCCGACGAGCCGATCCAACGGCCACGGCGCCTTGGTCTCGAGCCATGGCTCCGAACATGCTCGCCGACCTCGAGCAACTCGCCGTCAACGTGTCGTCGCTCTTGAGACAACGATCAGTGCTCCACACTCTCTCTCCACTGTACGATCGCTCGACCGAGGCCACGCAAGAGCGAGAGCGCATCGAGACCGAGACGTTGGATCTCGTGTCGTCGCTGACGCGCCACATGAGGGAGCACGTGGCCGAGACTCTCGACGAGACCAATGCCGCAGCTCGAGAGATCGCATTCCATTGCAACGCGCTCGTTCGTCTGTCGGTGATGGCGTCGACAGCAGTGACGATTGCTCGAGTGGCGTCGGAGCCGCCGATCGGACCGCCGTTCGCGGCGAGAGTGATCGAGTGGCTTCTCGAGTACCTTCGATTCCTCAAGGGAGGAGTGACTCATGCGTTCCGTCTCGTGACTCTGCGATCGTCTCCTCGCAAGTTCATCGTCCATCGACATCGTCGACTCGCCGGCTCTCTCCTCGTCTCGTCGGCCGTCGTTGTTGCGTGCCTTTTTTTCTTGATCGACACTCTTCGACGCAATGTGCCGACAGGGTTCGGAGTGGTGACGAACACGCTGATTCTGATGGATCGAGACATGTGGGCCGCCAACATGCAAGCCGGCGAGCAACGACTGGCTGGCACGGCTCTCGCGATCGCGGGATCGTTCTGGCTCACGTCGCTGTGGCCGAACGGCGACCAAGTAGGAATCTTCTTATTCATCATCGCATACTGTGTGGTGGCGAGGTTCATCCAATGCAACGCTCGATGGACTCAGATGGCGTACTCGTTCCAGACGGCACTGTTCTTGATCTTGTTTCGATCGGGATCGATCGCCAAGGGCAATGTCACGACCTCGGCAACGGCCAACGCCATTGCAACGACGCTCGGAGTCGGAATAGTAGTACTGGCGAATTTGGTGTGGCCGATTCGATCGAGGACATTGATTCGACCGCGAATATTCAAGAACTTGATGGAGCACTTCATTCCGTTGGTGCAAGCGAGCATTCCTCCTCCGTCTCTCCGCGTCGAGCAGGTTATGCCTGCCTCCGCACTGCCTGATTTCGATAAGGAAGGATCTCAAGAAGAACAGGAGGAGCAACAACAATCAAAGGCCAAGCAGGCCAAGAAGGCCAAGCTTCCGCCGGCAGCCTTGATCGGCAAGCTGGCGCACAGCACGGCACAACAGGAGGAGCTGATCAAGGAAGCGGGTCTCGAGCCGTTGATTCTTCGAGCACCGTTTCCCGAGCCCGAGTTCGCAGCCATTCTTGCACAACAACGTCGACTCGCAGCCGCGTTGACTCCGCTCTCTCGCATCGGAGACATGTTGGCTGCCGTGATCAAGGACGAGGAGGAACGACGCCAGTCGGAGGCATCGAACGACGCCGATAAGGTACTCAGCAGCCTGGGAGCCGAAACACAACTGGCAGCAATCGTTGTGCTTGATCAAGACGAGGATCCAGCCGCAACCTCCTCGAGCTCCACCTACTCGCTGTTGACGCCATCCTCGACACCACAATTGCACCGAGACTTGACGTATTCTACCCTCCCCAACCTCACACTCGATCCATTCTTCGAGCTCGCAAGTGAGATTTGCGAGCGACTGAGAGCGATCGCCATCGCCACCAAGCGCAAGGAGCTCACTCACTTGCCATCCAAGCGACTGTACCACTCGTTCCTCGACTTCACGGTCCACCTCAAGTCGGCCGTGAGCTCAGGAGAGCTGCCACCGAGTGTCTCTCCGTTGTTGTATGCGTTTGCGTATCAGATTCGAGTGGCAGTGTTCGAGATCGACTCGTTGCGCCATGCGGTCGACAGACTGTATGAGAGCAAGACGTTCTTGAATCTGCAGCCAGCGATTCCGTTCTTTGCGTTGCCAGCGATTCGCACTCGCCATGCGCATCAAACATAGCACCACATCATCGTACGCTACGTCTACGTCGTTTCGTTGTGCATCTCCTCCAATCAAGAACCGCAATAAACTGCGACCACCGCTACGATAAACTCTCGAGTGGAAACCTGGTGCTGGTCGCCACGCTCGCACCACCCGCAAACTGCCGGCACCATATCAGGCCTCGTAATTAAACCTCAAGCACGGCGTGGAGACCGAGAGCGACGCTACTCATCGATCAGATCGATTGGCAGGCAATCTTGGCTTCGTTATCGAGCAGCACCTCCAAAGTACACGGCAAGAGCAGCCGAGCGATCGCGCATACGCATCAGGCTTAAGCCACACGAAACTCCGAAAGTGCCCGTTACGTCACGCCGATATGCGCGGTGGCGCCACTCACTGCTCTATTTGCAAAGACTACCGCCGTACCTATCATCAATCGTTTCATGCATCGATCGGCTCATTCGCTATTAATGCGCGAGAATGAGAGGTTAATCATACGTACGGCGACGAAGCGGTCCGCCTTCTCTTCTCTCTGGCGCCGGAGTATGAATGTGCTCGGCCACCGAAGCGTGCGATGTCAAACATTTCGGCGTGTGGTCACGCGCGCGATAGCTCCTGCGGCTTATGAGGCGCGGATCGAGGTTGTTCGTTCTTGTCCTCGCGCCCTCCGCACTCGCTCGCTGCCCTACTGTACGGCCGTTGCATATCGTCGTCGACTGCGTGAGGTCTCGAGGGAGGCCAGACTTGGCGGAAAGCAGCGCTCGCTTTGAGTAGTACAACGACAACGCGAGAACCGCTCGCTCATCACACACACAACCACACTCGACATGGAGCCTCCGTGGGCCTCTCGCCCCATGTCCCTCACCGATCTCCCGATCGAAAGCGACGAGCTCCAAGATCCTCTTGGCCGCGAGAGTGGCCTCGATACTGCCTCACCTTCGGTGATTCCTATCGCAAAGACACCTCAACGAGATGGGCCACCGCCACACATCCACCGCCGCGACGACCGCGACGACGATGATGATAACGGCGACACAGGAATCTCCTCCAGCGCCAACATCGGCGTCGCTCCCGCCGAAGGCATCGAACAACCCTCGCCGCCATCTGCCGCGTGGTTCAGCTGCATGGGCACCGAGTACGAGATCGTCATCGGTCGACGATATCGCATCTCGCTCCAGCTCCTCGACGACCTCGAAGTGACATTGCGATTCGGCCTCGCGATCGCTGGCGCCGCCGCCATCCTCCAGTTCCTCCCCTCGAGCCAACTCCAATCCCACTTCCCGTTGTCGTTCTTCATCGGCATCGTGGTGGCCATCGTGTTCGTGGCACCTCCGTTCCTCGGAACAGCGATCGCCAACTCGTTGTCGTGGGTGTGCGGCTCGCTGGTCGGCTGCTCGTTCGCGATCATCACGATAGAGGTGCTCGGGCCCACACGAGCTGACAACCCGAGTCCCGTGGCCCTCGGCTTCATCATCTTCTTCGTCGTCTTCCTCCTCGTGTACCATGGCACCAGCGTCGTCTTCCGCCGCTCCTCGACCATCATATATTGTGTGTTCTTGATGCTATGGTACAGCGACATCAAGAACTCGGCGGCCACAGTGCCAGGACCATACGACTTCTTCCTCATGGTCCGCACCTCGTGGCTCGGACTCGCATTCGCTCTCGCGGCCCTCGCCGTCCCTCTCCCTCAGCTCGGCTGGCCTCCCTTGCTCCCAATGCCTCGCATGGCTCTCCCCAAGGTGCTGATGGGAACCTTCAAGGCGGCCGACATCCTCGCCGGAGTGTTCGTCGAGCTCGCTCGAGGATACGAGCTCGGCGACTCGTCGCTGTTCCTCGACGAGTACGGCCATCGGCTCTTGATCCGAATCGAGAACACCGAGCGCATGCTCCAAGGCCTCCAAGGCCTCATCGGCGCCGCCGGTCGATGGGAGCCGTTCTTGTCGTGGCCCGCTCCTCGACTCGTGTCGTTCATCTCGTCGTGCTGCGGCGGAGGCATCTTCGGCTCGACTCTGCGACTCGGGAACATTGGCGCCGTCATCTCGAACCTGCTGCTGATGTGCTTGCTCCAGCGAAACCACATCAACGTCATGCTCCGACGAGCCGATCCAACGGCCACGGCGCCTTGGTCTCGAGCCATGGCTCCGAACATGCTCGCCGACCTCGAGCAACTCGCCGTCAACGTGTCGTCGCTCTTGAGACAACGATCAGTGCTCCACACTCTCTCTCCACTGTACGATCGCTCGACCGAGGCCACGCAAGAGCGAGAGCGCATCGAGACCGAGACGTTGGATCTCGTGTCGTCGCTGACGCGCCACATGAGGGAGCACGTGGCCGAGACTCTCGACGAGACCAATGCCGCAGCTCGAGAGATCGCATTCCATTGCAACGCGCTCGTTCGTCTGTCGGTGATGGCGTCGACAGCAGTGACGATTGCTCGAGTGGCGTCGGAGCCGCCGATCGGACCGCCGTTCGCGGCGAGAGTGATCGAGTGGCTTCTCGAGTACCTTCGATTCCTCAAGGGAGGAGTGACTCATGCGTTCCGTCTCGTGACTCTGCGATCGTCTCCTCGCAAGTTCATCGTCCATCGACATCGTCGACTCGCCGGCTCTCTCCTCGTCTCGTCGGCCGTCGTTGTTGCGTGCCTTTTTTTCTTGATCGACACTCTTCGACGCAATGTGCCGACAGGGTTCGGAGTGGTGACGAACACGCTGATTCTGATGGATCGAGACATGTGGGCCGCCAACATGCAAGCCGGCGAGCAACGACTGGCTGGCACGGCTCTCGCGATCGCGGGATCGTTCTGGCTCACGTCGCTGTGGCCGAACGGCGACCAAGTAGGAATCTTCTTATTCATCATCGCATACTGTGTGGTGGCGAGGTTCATCCAATGCAACGCTCGATGGACTCAGATGGCGTACTCGTTCCAGACGGCACTGTTCTTGATCTTGTTTCGATCGGGATCGATCGCCAAGGGCAATGTCACGACCTCGGCAACGGCCAACGCCATTGCAACGGCTCTTGGAGTGGCTCTCGTGGCCTTGGCGAATTTGGTGTGGCCGATTCGATCGAGGACATTGATTCGACCGCGAATATTCAAGAACTTGATGGAGCACTTCATTCCGTTGGTGCAAGCGAGCATTCCTCCTCCGTCTCTCCGAGTCGAGCAACCCACACAACCCGCTACCAACGACCAAGCGGAAGTCAAAATGCCCAAGCTTCCGCCGGCAGCCTTGATCGGCAAGCTGGCGCACAGCACGGCACAACAGGAAGAGCTGATCAAGGAAGCGAGTCTCGAGCCGTTGATTCTTCGAGCACCGTTTCCCGAGCCCGAGTTCGCAGCCGTTCTCGCACAACAACGTCGACTCGCAGCTGCGTTGACTCCGCTCTCTCGCATCGGAGACATGTTGGCTGCAGCAATCAAAGAAGAGAATGAGCGCCGATCGCTGGATGAACCCTCAAGCTCCAAAGCTCACAAGTTTGTCGACCTCGGTGACGAACAAGCCAATCTGGCAGCAATCGTTGTGCTCGATCAAGACGAGGATCCAGCCGCAACCTCCTCGAGCTCCTCCTACTCTCTGCCATCTCTCTCTCCGCCGCACGAACAACCGCCGCCCCCGCTTTCGACCTCATCGAGTCTGTTGTATCTCAGCCTCGATCCATTCCTCGATATCTCGAAGGTGATTTGCGAGCGACTGAGAGCGATCGCCATCGCCACCAAGCGCAAGGAGCTCACTCACTTGCCATCCAAGCGACTGTACCACTCGTTCCTCGACTTCACGGTCCACCTCAAGTCGGCCGTGAGCTCAGGAGAGCTGCCACCGAGTGTCTCTCCGTTGTTGTATGCGTTTGCGTATCAGATTCGAGTGGCAGTGTTCGAGATCGACTCGTTGCGCCATGCGGTCGACAGACTGTATGAGAGCAAGACGTTCTTGAATCTGCAGCCAGCGATTCCGTTCTTTGCGTTGCCAGCGATTCGTACTCGCCAGAAGCACGCCTCTGTTTAGGCCATCGCCTGCTTCTCCACGCGTATTATACCATATATTATTTGATTGTATTGCCAGAGGAACCAAGCTCGCGGCTGATATACTTTAGAGCTGACTTGCATCGCTGTGCAATTTGCTCTCTCGGCAGCTTGAAGCAGTAGCTTGAAAGAATGCAACGATTCGTTGGATCTCTTGACGATCAGCGACAGCCATCGATGATTGCCAATACCGAAGTGCAACCTGCGTCAACAGGTTCTTTTGATACTCGCTAACGCTTCCAGAGACGACACTTGTAACTTGCTCCTGATTACTAATCGTACTGCAATGAATTTCACGAGCATTAGCGACAACAGGTACTGTTGATTGATGATGATCGAGGAGTACGAATGTACTTACGGAGCGATGGTCTGTTCGTAAGCGCTCGTGAGCTGATCCATATCGCCATCGAACACAATGTTACAATGGCTCAACCACCGAACGCATCCTTCGGCAGCTCGGCCAACCTTGAGTAACGTAATACAGTAGTTGAAAGCAATACTGGTGTCGTCTGCAAGAGTTACACCGCCTTGTGGGTGAGCAGCATGCTACCAGATAGGTACGCTGGTAAACGATACCTGGAGCGAGATGGTAGGCTTCGCTGAGTCGCACGATAGCTTCGGAGAGTCGATCCATGCATACCAGTGCCAAGCTCAAGTTATTCAATAGTAGCGCCTATCCACCCATCCCTGCAATCAGTAACTGTACAGTGGACATTCTCACAGCGGGTGGTACTTTACATGGGTCGGAGTTGCATGCTTTAGGTGCAATGGATCAGACAGGATCGTTCGAGCCTTCTCGAGAGTATCCAGCGATTCCTACGTCGGAGCAGGTGAGTGAGCAGTGATGACGCATGGAAACTCTACTCACTGGATGCACATACTTGAACACGTTGCTGGCAAATGAGTGCATCGGCTTGGAGAATCAACAACTCGAGGTCAAGAGGACTGGCCTGCAGCCCAAGAGTGAGTACTTGGAGCGCACGAGAGGCATCTCCTTCGTGCAATAGAGCCAGGGCAAACCCTTCGATCAGATTTCGAGTATCGGTTCGTGATAGCGATAAGTGTCCGTCGGCCAAGGCAGCAATCACATGCTCGAAACTGCCAACCGCTTGGCGAAAGTCTTTGGCTGCACAAGCCGAAGTGGCTTGTAGCAATATGATGCGGGTAATTGATGGCTGCGTTGGAATGGCCGTCAAGGGTATCGAACGTCGGCGGCACGAGGCGGTTCGCGAGCGCGGATTCCTTTCGTATTGCTGCGTAGTTGTGACGTTGTCGAAACGGGTCAGTGGGGGATCTACATTGACACGCCCGATGACCCGCACATCGTACAGAAAGAATGCATTGCAAGATAGCACACTCGTGTTGATGGTCTCCCAGGCGATTGAGAACTGCAGCTGCCAAGTAGCTTGCTGGCAGATGAATCGATTGGTCTCCGCCGTCACTTCGGTACGATCGAATCGCTTCCTCACTCAAGCAAAGTGCGTCCACCAGCTTACCCTGAGTTTGTTGGATTGTGAGAACCAATACCGAATCTCAATGGCAACGGGTTCGTCGTCTTACCTGTTGAGCATTGCAGTGTGCCAGCATGCACAATGAATCTGACGTTCGATATCGATCAACGATAGTACACTCGGAGAAGTACTGCTGCGCTTTGATAGCATTGCCCTGTTCCCAATACAGCCACGCTAATCCATGCACACTCGAACTCGTTAGCACGATGACAAGGACTCTTGGATCGTGAAGTTGTAAGTGCATACCGAGGAGGTACACTGCAGGCCATACGTTCACAGGTCGCAGTACATTCGCTTGCCGATTGATGTAGGCCTCAATGGAAGCAAGATTTGCTTGTGCCGAGCCCAGATCGCCTTCCAACATGTGAATTGTTGCTTGGAGATACTGCCACCGTGCATCGTTCCTCACTAAATTGTGGACCGAGCCATCATCAGTACGCACTCTGAACGAACCGCTTGCATCCCCAACCGTACACAGTATTGAACAGCTCGTAGCAATTGCCTTGGCGGCAACGAGTTGCTGGATCGAGATACAAATGGCCATCGCCAAGATACATGCGTCACTCACAATCTCACAGAATCGGCAGTATGGTATCGTGGTCGAATGCCCCAGTGGATCGCCGAATGACAGTGGGTCGGTGCATGTTCGTAGTCGTAACTCGATCGCTGAAAGAACAGTACGGCATCGTGAGACAAGTAAACGCAGCACAGGTTCGAGCGAGCCCTTGATGTTCGAGGGATTGTCGGTGCTCATCGAGTGTAGTTCGCGTTCCGGAGAGGGAGATATTGAGCACGGTGCCGGTGTCTCGAGCACTGCCTCACGATCATGCATGCTGTTCTCTTCCGTATCGAATGACGACGATCGTCTGCGCTTCCGAGAGCTTCGATCAGATTCGGCGTCATGTCTTGTGTTCGTTGTGCTTGGTGACGAGGAGCCATTCGGAGTAGTTTCGATCGAGCTGGCGTTCATGCCATGGAGTGGTTGGCATCCGAGGAGGTACTCTACTGCATTGCATTGCTGCATCATGTCCGCCAGAGTACTGAGAGATTGTCGTGCATCGTTTTCATGATCCAAGAGCTCGAATTGTGCGAGTGCCGTGTTGTACATAATCACCAGCGAGACCATGGACTGCTGTACACGATTGCCACCACTGATACTCGTAACTACATTGCCAATGATTGTAAGCATCGGTGTCATGATGGAGACGACGATCAGGATGCAAGAGTTTGTGTACCTGTCGCTGAGATATGCGAAAGGCCAGCCAGGACACGACGAGCTTCTGCTGGTCGATTATGTATCGATTCTGATGCGAGGAGCTGCTCGATCGAATGAAGAGTCTCGTTGTGCTCGGTGGCAGCGTGGGCCATCTCGAACGCCATATTCTACTTGAGCTCAATTGCGTAACAATCAGCAGATGTGTAACGTAGGATGAGATATTGATTGTGCAGTTGGATGAGGTATTGATTGATTGTGTAGCAAGATGAGGTATTGATTGTGTTGCAAGATGAGGTATTGATTGTGTAGCAAGATGAGGTATTGATTGATTGTGTAGCAAGATGAGGTATTGAATGATTGTGTAGCAGGACGAGGTATTGATTGATTGTGTAGCAAGATGAGGTATTGATTGTGTAGCAGGATGAGGTATTGATTGATTGTGTAGCAAGATGAGGTATTGAATGTGTAGTCGGATGAGGTATTGATTGTGATGAGGTATTGTGTTGGTGCGGTGTGCCTGCGAGCGGGAGACGCAAAGACTACACGCACGCTGAAGCTCTCTTCCATCCTCTTACGCTCACGCCTCGCTCGCAGCAGTACGCGACCCACACACGCGTAACGCACCCCATCGCGCCTCGTGTAAAGGCACACTATTCTATCTACTCGTGCCCTCTTGTACCGCGGTATCGATTTCCAAGCACACTATATCTCTATCCGTGTGGGCTTGTTTCGTGGTATTTCCAACACACACACTACACACTGTTGTTACTCGTGTGAGTTATCATGGCGGATACGAAGCCAAAGGCCACGAGCAAGAAGGACAAGCGACGGTCGAAAGAGGCTGCCGATCGCGTAGCTGATCGTATCAAGCACGTTCATATCGATTCCGATGCTCCTCGATTCACCGAGACCTTTGGCGATGCCGATGTTGGATCGTCGGTCGGTCTCGATAACCACTTGGACCTCGACAAGTTCAAGCGCAACTTCTCGATCCAGGTACCATGAACGAGCCAACCAACCGAGCTCTTGGACAATGCTGACGATGATGGCCGCGGTCATGCATGTGTAGATACAAAGCTTGACGCCAGAGGAGATCGTGTTCGATCTGATAGGCGTCGATGCTGCGATCGCCAATGCTCTGCGACGTGTGTTGATCGGCGAGGTGCCCACGATGGCGATCGAGCATGTGTTCATCCACAACAACACATCCATCATCCAAGTACGCGCTGGTGATGATTACAAACACAACAACAACTGCGACTCCGTGTAGTGGTCGATCGATATGTAAACGACCGTGTTTGAGCCTCTTGTAATCGAGCGCGCGCACTACGCACACACGCACGTATCTTTGTATGTTTGGTGTATCAGGATGAGGTTCTGGCACATCGACTGGGTCTGCTACCGGTACTCGCCGATCCGCGGTTGTTCGACTATCCGACCAAGCTGCCACCTGGAGCGCAACTCGATACGATCGCCGACCCCAAGAGCACGCTCGTGTTCGAGCTGAGCGTCAAGTGCGAGCGACCCAAGAAGAAGAAGTCACAGGCGGCGCAACCGGGCCAGCCAGGCCAGCAGGGACAGGCGTCGCAGCCACCCGTGCCCGCTGCCAACGAGGTCGTGTACTCGTCGAAGCTTGTTTGGCATCCGATCGGCGACCAGGTTCGTCGCTCCAGGCAGCGCGTATGCGTCGAATCGTATGGTTGACAACGCAACTACTCGTGTGGCTTCGATGAGTAGCTGGAGCGCTTTGAGGGCAATGAACCGCGCATGGTGCTGGACGACATCATTGTAGCGAAGCTCCGTCCGGGTCAGGAGATTGAGATCGAGGCGCATTGCGTCAAGGGCATCGGGCGTGATCATGCCAAGTGGTCGCCCGTGTGCACGGCCTCGTATCGACTGCTGCCACGCATCGAGCTCTCGTCCGATATCACCGACCAGTATGCCGATGAGCTCGTTGCCATGTGCCCGACCAATGTCTTTGATATCGAGGACCTTGGCAATGGTACGTCGTCTGTCGTGGCACTGCGTGATTGCGAGCGTTCACGGTCACTGATTGAAACGATGCAATCCGAACTCGAGCAGGCCATCGAACAGCTACCGCAGCTCGGCCACGCAACTGCACCATGTGCCGAGAGTGTATTCGACACCCAAGCTGGGCCGAACGAGTCAAGCTGAAGCGTGTCAAGAACCACTTCATCTGTACGTATCGGAGGACGCGTCACGTGTTCCTACGGGCTGGACGCTTGAGGTCTATGACTGACACTCTGCTCGCGCTACGCTCTTGATGATAGTTTCGGTCGAGTCGACCGGAGTACTGCCACCGGAGGTATTGATTCAAGAGGCGCTCAAGATCCTTATCGAACGATGCGAACGCATCACTGAGGCCATCACCGAGTCGGTCAGCGTCGAGAGCTAACCCACCATCGTCCGTGCCGTTATTCCAATCGAACGAATCGTATGCAGCATCGATTCGCGCCAATGCCGCCAATCATCAAATCAAACTTCCCAAATCCAGCCACAAACGTCGTTCGCGTGTTCGAATGAACGCATACCGACGTGGCCTCGGCTCCAAATAAACCAGATATCAAGCGATAAACCTAGCTTGCTAGCGAGATGATCCTCGGGGAATCACAATCATCAAGCCAGCTTCGCTCGCGTTCGATATGAACGTCAAATTCAGTGTGTATTGTGAAGTTGGAAAGGTAGATGAGCAAGCAAGACAAGATGGGAGCACAAGAGAGCCACGCGTGGTGGCAGTGCACCAGAGGTGGGTCGTCTACAAGAAGACGTAGACGCACGCAACACCCTGCGCAATCATGACCGCCAGCGAACCAACGATGAAGGCAATCGCACTGAATGGAGGGGGAGGGGGAGAGAGTTAGCGGGTGCGGCTCACCGTTGGCGGAGAAGCTCCTGCTGATCACGTACCGCCACGGCTGAAGCGCCAGCGTCATGCAGACGGTGTGGGCAAGGCGCGAAGCGACGAAGACCGCAATGTAGACCGGCATGATCCAAGAAGGAAGCTTGGTGGAAGCACACAGGATGAGAGAGAACAGGGCCAACAAGAACACGGCGATATTCTCTGCGGTAGTAGTGGGTTCGTTAAACGAGAGCATGATGCAACCGCAAGCGGTACCGCCGCTGACGATAATGATGTGCGACGAGAGGTTGGTCGGTCGGCACCGTACCGAGGTCGTTACGATGCAATGCCAAGGCTCGATCGACTCCGCTCTTGTCGACCGACGCAAAGAGCGATTGCGCCTCACCACGCGTCTCACCACGATCCTCAGGAGTCGAGGGAGTCTACCGTACGCGTATGTAAGAGAGGGGGCCTCAAATGGGTCATGCCACAGCCGCGCGAGATATCCTGTGTGTTGTGTGTATCGAACGACGTCGTCGTACCTGCGACTTGGCGCGTGCGTAGCCCGTCAAGAACACGACGGCGTACATCTTGGCAATCAACACAGCGATGCCATACACCGACACCACAGCTTCCCAACTGAAGTTCGCCATGATATGATTGGAGGTTAGATTGGATGGAGCGCTCTGCGACGGGGAGAGGGAGGATGATAATGATGGCGCGCGAGACGAGCCGCTTCTCGTCAGCCTGGCGCGCTTGCCGGAATATTCCAACGCTCGGCTCAGCGTGACTCATCCGTGCCGGGCTCTCTCGAGAACTGATTGCTGGGGCATTGACAGCAAGCGGCGGTGGTCTTGGTGGTTGCGGTCCTGGTGTATGCGGCTACTGAGATAATAATGGCTCGGTCGGCTGCTGCGTTTTGGGTCACGTAGTGACTTTCACGGTCCTTCCTCAAATGAATGAAATCAATGAACTGCCAGACTAGGCTTCTGACAATCCTCGACGCCGATCAATCCACTGACTATCTGACTGGAGCGGGCAACACCTTGGGGCGAATACAAGGGTATTGGATTGACGGTGAGCACAAGCACATTACAGGAAGAACACATAAACGCATGCCACACCCTGGCCCAACACGACAGCCAAGAGTCCAATCAAGAACCCAATTCCTCTGCACTCGATCGATGCACGCATTACAGTATGAGTACCAATGCAATGTCTAGCGAGCGAGCGAGCGCCCTTGCGAAAGCACGCCTGTACCTTCCACGAAGCGCAAGCGAGTAGAGCACCGTGTGGGCCACACGACTCGCAACGAATACGGCAATGAACAATGGCATGATCCACTTCTCGGCTTTCGAAGATACAAGAAAAAGAGAGAACAGGGTCAAGAGGAAGAGCGCTACGTTCTCAAGGTCGTTCCTGTGTACGCTGAGCATACGCTCCACTCCTGCGAAGCGGTGCGGTCGGTACGCTCATGAGCATACTACTTCTACTACCACTTGTTCTTCTACTTCTTGCATTGAAACACGTATCGCACCCGCGAGTACATACCTGACTTATCATACGATGAGAATACCGACAAGGCCTCACCGCGAGTCTCTGGTAAGTCCTCGGGTGCAGCGGGTATCCGCGCCTTCCTGCGTGCGAAGCCAGTCAAGAACACGACGGCGATCAACTTGGCAACCAACAGCGCGATGCCATAGACCGAGACTATCGCTTGCCAATGCATTCTAGAATCAAGCTATCTATCTATCTATCACAGGCCTTCGGTCAATAACTCCTTGACCGCTTGAACGAGTGTTTGTGTATGCGAGAGAGCGAAGGAGCGAAGGAAGCAACATTCGGTCGCTAAACAACGGAACCGATAACTACGGAAGCATCCGATAACTACGCAACCATTCACGTATTTATCGGTGTCTCGGCTGTGCTGTCTCGGTCTCTTTGTCTCGTTGCCTCGTTGTCGATAGACCGATCGATCACGCAGCAAGCCATGTACCAACTCGACGAACTACAGGTCAAGAAGGCGTCGGTGGCGTTGCTGAAGCATATTGCTGCTGAGAAGGCCAGGGCTGCTCTCGAGACTGGTGGTAAGAAGGAGCTGTTTGAGGACGCCGAGTGGCTCTCGATCACGTTTGCGTTGATCAAGAGCCCGACGCCGAGCCCGAAGGCGCATCGCATGTACGTCGATACCTCCGTCACTATGGCCTCCCCAAACACCACACGAATGACCACCAATACCACCATTTCCCTGGTGAGCTCCATCGAGTTCGAATCGAGTTCGCGTGTGGGGCGTGTGTGCGTCTTTGTGCTGACTCGATGCCGCTCTCGATGATCTCTGCAGCTCGATCCCGCACCCGATCTATAGCGAGGACGATGATGTTTGCATCTTCACCAAGGACCCACAGTCTCTGTGGAAGGAACGCCTCGCCGGTGCGCCTGTGTCGAAGGTATCTTATCTCGAACCAAAAAGACTTTGTTCTCCACGCTATGGTGCTGATCGTACTCACGCTTGCACCGCGCTCGCAGATCATCGGACTGACCAAGCTGCGCAACAACTACAACACCTTCGAGGCACGCCGTGCACTCGCCTCGTCGTATGACCTCTTCGTGGCCGATTCACGTGTTTGTGGATTCCTTCCTGCTCTGCTGGGCAAGGCGTTTTACAAGCAACGCAAGTATGAGCAACAAGCAGCACCGCTACTTTCGATGCGTCGTACCGTGCTACGATGATGATGATGATGATCTGTGCACCCTTACTAAATGAGTTATCGCTGCACTGTGTTTGGCGCACGTACAAACGTTGCACGCTAGGCAACCGATTGCCCTCCACTTTCGCAAAGGCCAGAGCCCAAGCGTTCAGATCAACAAGGCACGCAACTCCACGTACTTCTTTCTGTCGGGCCCGTGCTGGTACGTGAGCCAAACTCCCAACGACGCCATTATTTCCCATGATTCACGAACCATCCTATCGATTGCTATCGTCGTCGCCGTCGTCCTCGTCGACATCGCGTTCGTCGTCGGCAACAGCTCGGTCAAGGTCGGAAAGGACGATTTTTCTGCCGAGCATCTGAGCGCCAACATCGTGCGCGTGGTCGAGCGTGTGGTCGAGCTGATTCCCAAGAAGTGGAAGGGTATCCAGTCGATCTATCTCAAGAGTCGCACCAGCATCGCTCTCCCGATCTTCCAACGGCTGCCGGACATCAAGATTCGCATTCCGCGAGATCAGATCACTCCGAAGGCAACCGACCAGGCTGAACCGAGCACCACAGCCACGGCCACTACCGCTCCTCGAGCGAAGGTCCTTGCTGGAAAGCGCAAGCGAGACGAAAAGGAGGAGCACGGAGAAGGTGCCAACCAGCCTGCCAAGCGTATTGCCTCTGGCAAAGCTGCTCCTCCCACTGCCAAGGCTCCCGCCAAGACCGCCAAGAGTGCCGAGGCGTCCACTACGACCACCGAGGCTCCTGCCACGGGTGCCAAGCCCGCCAAGGCACCTGCCAAGGGTGCCAAGGCTCCCGTCAAGAGTGCCGAGGCGTCTACTACGACCATCGAGGCTACGGTCAAGGGTGCCAAGGCCGCCAAGGCCAAGGCTCCCGCCAAGACTGCTGAGGCTCCTTCTCCGAGTGCCAAGGCTCCTGCCAAGACCGCCAAGGCCAAGGCTCCCGCCAAGAGCGCCGAGGCGTCTACTACGACCACCGAGGCTGCGGTCAAGGGTGCCAAGGCCGCCAAGGCCAAGGCTCCTGCCAAGAGTGCAAAGGCTCCGCAAGCCAAGCGACCCAAGGCCAAGTGAGAAGCCAGCTCTAACTCTCCCTCTCCTCCTCCTCTCTCTTCGTGCGCGATTGCTTTTTGAAGCTCACGGGCTGCCAGCTTTGCGTAAGTAACTTGTGCTCTAGTTGATATTGTCGTCGTTGTCGCTCGAAGCAGTTTTGGTATCGTGCTTCGATGATCGTGATGAACCTGGTGTCCATCGTCGTTGAGTGATGGATGATGATCGTACAAATGGTGAAGATCGGTCAAAGAGTTTAGAGGTTTTCGTTGTTGTACATGTCGCGGCGCCCATGGCCAATGAGGTAAACACACTTTTTACAAGGACGAAGATGGCGCGTTGTCTGTTTACACTACGCAACGCGTGCATCGAGAGCAGCAGCACGCATCGGCGGCGAACAAGCGAGCGTGAGCGCCTTGCGTGGCGTGGCGCATGGCGATACATCGCTCCGTTCTTTCGCAGCAGCAGCAGCAGACCAAGACCAAAAGTTGTGCTGCGCCTTAGAGGACCAAGAGTAGCACGATTACAATGGCCAAGAGAGCGATGCAGAGCCACAACGAGCCGGTCGCCGCCTTCTCCTTCAAGCTCGTAGCTCGCGCAGTTTCGACCTTGACTTTTCGTGTGGTAAGATCGGTTCTATCAATGCGCAGGCGCATACAACATACGGTCGTGAGTTCGGTTGCATTGGTTTGGTATCACGGCGTGCGCCGAAGCACTTTCGCAACACCCCATCAACGAGCGAGACTATATGTACCGTGAGTCAAGCTCATCGATCACCTGGTCTTGATCTTGCAGCTCATCGCTAATATCCAACGCAATCGCAGAGAGCCGACCGGCAGCTCGTCCGATAGCATCAATCTTCTCGTCTTGGTCTGTGCATGGTTCGAATGCATTTGAATTCAGTCATAAGCTACTGAGCGTGTACATGGATATTCGCAGGCAAAGAGAAAATGCCATGAGAGGGCCATACCAGCTTCACGGCGCTCGAGTCGCTGCAACATGGCCGTGGTATCGAGCTGTCGGGTCTCGTCGGTCTCGACGGCATTCCACGTTCGATTGGCATCGCCAGAATGAGCGGCGTTCACGTTACCGGTGCTGGAGAGCTGTGTGACGAGCTGGTCTCTCCGGGCTTGGAGAGCCGAGATCAAACCTTCGCGTCGGCGTACTTCAGCTGCCGTACTGAGCGAGAGAGAGAAGAATCATATCATATCGTGATGAATACTTGCATAGCGAGGCGATCGATCACAATGTGGTTCTGCGTACATGTGATATTCGGCCGGGTTCTGAGAGACCTTGTAGAGTTCATCGTCGAGCGTAGCGATACGGAGTGTCAGCTGGCTCATCTTCTTGCGCAGCGTCGCTTGTAATGTCGAGGTCGCGCTACTGTTGTGTGGAGCTCGGTTGCGTTGCTGCACTCCAGCATGGATCTCGTCGGCCAATCGAGACAGGTCATTGAATTCACTCACCCACGAATCCATGATGGTATGTCGTTGCCTCAAGAGACTTGCACAATGTGCGATCGTGCGACGAGCGAATGTGTGCCGCACACGACAGTGGATGAATCAAGCACTGGAAGTGAATGAGCGCGCGTGTGTTGTGAGATTGATCGATCGACACGCTTGCAAGAGAGAATAATAGTTATAGAGGATACTATCGTATACCAAGGCACTATATCTCTCTATCTCGCTCTCTCTTTCGTGTGTAACTACTGCGTAGATATTTTCCTTGGTCGCTAGATATTTTCTATTGGCGCGCCTCCTTGAGGGTGTGTGCGAGAAAGAGAAGCTGAACAACAAGGAGAGACCTCTCCGCTCCACCACTGGAACACAGCTCTCCTTTTTCGTTGCTATTAAGGTCCCCTCGAGGCTCGTCGAGGCTCTACCTATCCTTTTCCTGAGCGATGGCGCTTTTTCGTTGCTCTTCTCTCCTCTCTCTGGCGACACACCGCCACACCACACCACACCGCACACCTTCCAACCTCTGAGGCTGGTTGGTCGTCGTTCGCGTGTGTCTCTCTCTCGCCTCTGCCCGTGTGTGGGCGTGTGTTGGCTACGACACTACCCAACGGTAGTGGCGTGGCTTCAACTGCCGATCACCGTACTCCAAGATGATGGACGATGAGATTGTAGCGGCTGTG
>Ga0209935_1002194_pt1 | contig 25184 bp, 23 predicted proteins | sample ThiBio_1000_plan_2_FD_183958 | JGI IMG/M metagenome (GOLD analysis project Ga0209935, IMG submission 183958) | Wastewater bioreactor microbial communities from Cape Town, South Africa - Thiocy_cont_1000_plan (SPAdes) | ecosystem: Engineered > Bioreactor > Thiocyanate-remediating >...
CCGCCGCTCTCCGCCAATACCTTCGTTATCGCTGCCGTCAACGTCGTCTTACCATGGTCAACGTGCCCAATCGTTCCTACGTTGCAATGCGGCTTATTTCGCTCAAACTTCGCCTTACTCATGTTTTATCACTCCTCAAGATCTATATTTATATCTGTGGTTAGTGGAGCGGGTGAAGGGAATCGAACCCTCCTCACCAGCTTGGAAGGCTGGAGCTTTACCACTAAGCTACACCCGCGAACTACCTATGACCCACCTTACTTATTCCTAAGCAATCTTAGGAATGGTGGAGGGAGTAGGATTTGAACCTACGTAGACATACGTCGGCAGATTTACAGTCTGCTGCCTTTGACCGCTCGGCCATCCCTCCAGACGAAGATGAAAGCACTATAACTTATCTGCCGATCTATAAGGATTTCTACGAAGATGTCAACCCGAATATCCTTATTTTTATGTATATTTTTTTATTGTGTTGTTTATCAGGCTATTTTATAAGGCCTTGCTCAAAGATAAAACCTACTTTAGAGTTCTAAAATGATTGATTTCTCGCATTCTCTCTCCCTTACAGGAAAACGCTGGCAAGAAAAAGCTTGCGATACTCGCCTTGCATTTGCTCTGTCTCAACGTTTAGATGAACCTGAAATTGTAGGACGCCTCCTCGCAAGCCGAAATATTACCCTTGAAGACGCTCCTCATTTTTTGAATCCTTCTTTAAAAAATCTTTTGGTTGATCCCTCTCACCTGCATGATTTAACCAATGCTCTCCAAAGAATTGTTCAAGCTATAAAAGAAAAAGAAAAAATATGCATCTTTGGAGATTATGATGTCGATGGCGCAACGTCAACAGCCCTTCTGTATCGCTATTTTAAACAAATTGGCATCCAAGTAGATTTCTATATCCCCGATCGTCTTCAGGAAGGCTATGGTCCCAATATTCCAGCCTTAGAAAAGCTTCATCAATCAGGCGTTCACCTTATTATCACTGTCGATTGCGGAACGACTTCTCACGAACCTCTCCAAATGGCTAAAAACATAGGCCTTGACGTTATCGTCATTGATCATCATATCGGCGAACCCAAATTACCCTCCGCAATTGCCATTGTGAACCCTAACCGTTTAGATCAAGAAAGTCCCTGCCAAACATTGGCCGCCGTAGGGGTAAGCTTTTTGTTACTTGTTGCACTCAATCGAACACTCCGTCAGCAAGGTTATTTCACTTCCTTTCCTGAACCTAACCTCCTACAATTTCTTGATTTAGTGGCTTTAGGAACAGTCTGCGATGTTATGCCTTTACAGAAGCTTAATCGGGCCTTTGTAACTCAAGGATTGAAAGTGATGGCACAACGACAAAATTTGGGCCTTAAAACGCTGATGGATACAGCAGGCTTGCAAGAAGCGCCTTCAGCTTATCATTTAGGATTTATGCTAGGGCCGCGCATTAATGCAGGTGGACGGGTCGGAAAATCGACCCATGGTGTTACCCTTTTAACAACAGAAGATCCCGCACTTGCCCAGCAAATCTCTCACGAACTTGAAATTTTTAACCGAGAACGCCAAGCTATTGAGGCCGAAGTCCTTCAAGAAGCCCAATCTCAAGCTGCCATTGAAATTAATCAAAGCTCTATTTTAATTGTTGAAAACACACATTGGCACCCTGGCGTCATAGGAATTGTTGCAGGTCGACTCAAAGATTCTTACCACCGCCCAACGCTAGTGATAAGCTTTGATGAAAACGGGATTGGAAAAGGCTCTGGTCGTTCTATTACGGGCATTGACCTAGGCTCTCTTATCCAAGCAGCACGCCAAAGCAATCTTATCATAGCAGGCGGAGGACATGCCATGGCTGCAGGTTTTACCATAGAAAAATCAAAACTTGATCTCTTCAAAACTTTTTTAAATGAACGCATCCAAGCTCTCAATCTTGATTTAGTTCCTCGCCTAACAATTGATGGCTACCTTTCCTTAAGTTCTGCAACGCCTGAATTCTTACAAAAATTAGAACGCTTAGCACCTTATGGACAAGGCAATCCTACGCCACGATTTGTCTTTTCAAATATTCGCATCCTTCATGCAGAGATTGTTGGCAAGAATCACATCAAATGTCAGATAGGGACCTTGGAAGGAAATCGACTTCAAGCAATTGCTTTTAAAAGTTATGAAACTCCTTTAGGACCAGCGCTTTTAAATCATTCTGGTCGCCTCTTTCATATCTTAGGAGCCTTAAAACTTGATTCCTGGTCGGGCAAAGATCGTGTTCAACTCTCAATCGAAGATGCTCTTTTTGCGTCAGAGACCCTTCCCCTCAAACAAGCAAGTTTATTATGATGCGGCCCCTCATTAAGGACATAAGCAGCAAGTTACTTGATTTTATTTTACCGCCTCAATGCATTAATTGCACCACTTCTGTCTTGCAACAAGGTGGCCTTTGCGCAGATTGTTGGGAAAAAATTAACTTCATCAGTAAACCTTTCTGCTCTCTCTGTGGATTTCCCTTTAATATTTCTATTGAAAATGAAAATATTTGCGCCCCGTGCGCTCGAAAATCCCCCCTTTTCGCAAGAGCACGTGCTGCTATTTATTATAATGATGCAAGCAAACCGATGATCCTTCGCTTTAAGCATGCTGACGCCCTTCATATAACGCCTCTTTTTGCGGAATGGCTCTATCAAGCGGGGCATGATTTATTTCCACAAGCTGAATATCTTGTTCCCACCCCTTTACATTGGAGTCGACTCGTTTATAGAGGCTATAATCAAGCAGCACTTTTAAGCCAAAAACTTAGCAAAAAAACAAAAATCCCTCACCTACCCGATCTTCTTGAGCGTACTCGTAGAACGCCACCTCAAGGCGAATTAACCTCTAAAGAACGGGAAAAAAACGTTTCTAATGCCTTTAAATTAAACAAAAAATATAAACAACTTATTCGCGATAAACACATTTTGCTTATTGATGACGTTTTTACGTCAGGTGCAACCGTACAAGCTTGTACTAAGATTTTAAAAAAATCTGGTGCAAAGCAAATAGATATATTAACATTAGCAAAAGTTATTAAACCAAAGATTTGAGACTCCCATGTCTATCCTCCAGAACACCATTATTATCTATTCTACACCTATCTGCCCTTATTGTACGCTGGCAAAAAATCTTTTAACAAGAAAAGGGTTGATGTTCACAGAAGTCGACGTTTCAGATCCTCAAGAGCGTCTTGCTCTTATGGAAAAAGCAGGCGGCCGCAAAACAGTCCCGCAAATTTTTATTAATGATCACCACATTGGTGGATATGATGACCTTACTTCCGCTGATCAGAGCGGTGAGTTGGATAATTTATTACGGAAGTAAATGCAAATATACTTAGAATGTTAGTTTTTTAAGTTCTAAAACTAGATAAATATCTTTTTTCAAATAGTATGTTTTTTCTTTTTTATTATTACTTCTATAAACATCTCTCCCTCAATCAATAAAAGAATCCTTTAAAATGCTTATATTTTATGTTTGCTAATTAGCTCTTATCAAGCTAATTGTTTAATGTTAGAGTTTTTAGGTTTTAACAAAGAAGGAAGTAAACATGACAAAGTCTGAATTAGTTGCTACAATTTCTCAACACTTTAAAACAAAAGCAGAAGCAGAGCGCGCCCTTGAAGCAGTTCTTGAATCTATTCAAGTTAGCTTAAAAAAAGGTGAAGATGTTCGTATCGTTGGATTTGGCACTTTCAGTGTAAGCCAAAGAGCTGCTCGCACAGGCCGTAATCCTCGCACAGGTGAAGAAATTAAAATTCCTGCAACAAAGACTCCTACATTCAAAGCAGGAAAAGAACTCAAAGAAGCTGTTAATAAGTAATCGTTTTCAGTTTATAAAATAAAAGCCTGTAAGGGAAACCTTGCGGGCTTATTTTTTTTCAAAAAATTTCCTTTTTAGCTTTAATTTTCTCACTCTTTACAATTTACTTTTCAGAAATTTAGCCACGTAAAATCTTAAGAGATCAGACCGCTTGATTTTTCACCATACAGCGGTCTGATCTCTCATAAATTAAGCGCTTACCTTACCAAAAATTATTGTCTCCAACGTATCAATAGAGAATTGTAGTGGTACGCTCTCCATATCTTCCTCTTTTCCTGCCATAATTTCTTGTATCTCTCCACTATCACCAAGTTCTTGCATGTGCCTTCCCTCTATTTCATCCTCTTCCCCTGCGGTCCATTTTTGGCCCTTTAATTCTAGGCCAGGCAGTAGCAATAAATAAGCATTTTTTACATCTTGAACCGTAATTAACGGATGAATCAGTTCTCGGTCTTGTCGAATACGAGGATGTTCTGAATAGATGCATAATTTATATAATAAACCTTCCATAGAAAGATAACCCGTTCCAGGGGCACGCAATATATTAGAATATTTCATGTGAAATACTTTAATTTCTTTTTTTGCCTTTTCAATTAAATCATTAATTTTATTAATATCTTTATTCAAAATCTCAATAACATCTTCATAATTTTCTTTTTCAGCACTTATATTTTGTGGTTTAGTTTCTTGAGAACCTTGAAACAGTTTTTCTTGTACCTCTTTTACGGAAGAGTCTAAATTTTCTTTATCCTTTTTCCATGTTTTTTGAGGGAAATTTTCAATACTTTCCCTCACACGCCTTTCAAAAGAATATAAAAACATTAATATATACCAAATACTGTGAGCGCGATGACGAATTTCTTCTTTTCCTAGAGACTCTGCTTTTTCGAGCTTTTCTCTAGCAAGATCCGGCATTTTACTTTTCTTTTCTTCGCTCAATAAGCTTGCATGTTTAAAATGAATAAATGTCTTTGTAGAATTCATAAGTATCTTCACGGAATCAAGAAAAGAAATTGTTCCAGAACTTGGCCCTTCTTCAATATTTTTAATAAAGACTTCTTTTGAAGAATTCAGTTGAAGGTTATCAGGGAGTTCTCCTGATAAAAAGAATTTTGAATAATATTGAACAATCCCACTCGTGATTGTCCTAATATGATCATACATAGTGACAAATTCTTCACTGAGATGTGCTTCTCGCTGTTTTTCAATTTGATAAGATAAAGGACACCAAGAAGAAAGATATCCAAGTTCTTCCATTTTCTGTTGTGTCTCTGGAGAAAATGAATTTTTAACTTCCTTCAAATCGTCTTTAATCTCTCCAGAAGAAAAACCTTTATTCACTTTAAATAATGAAATAAACATTATTAATATTATATATTTTTTTCCTTTTAAAAAATGTCCGTCCATAAAAATAACTCCCAATAAAACAAATACAGAATATAAAATATAATTTCTATTTATTGAAAAATTGTTAATATAGAAAAAATTTTTTATTTTAAAATGAGCTAAATACACTATCAATTTTTAATATAAAAATCTTGTAGTTTATTTGATTACATTATTTTAGAATAAAGGAAAAATAATTCACAAACTGCATTCGAAAGAAAAATAGATTTTATGTGGCCACATTATAAGAAAAAAATTTATAAAATCGTTCAATGTCTCCTATTCATATATCTATTTATTTTTATAATTGATATTGGGTTTATGCTTATTAAAAGCGATATTTCTCTGCAGCCTGTAACGATATCCCGTGATCATGAGCTTGCAACTTATAATCCCAGTCCTCCTGTTTATTTAATTTCTTATGCAAGTGGACATGATGTTTTTTTTAAGAATCAAGCTACCCTTTCTTATTCTGCCCTCAATAAAGGCATTGATCATATTTTTCAATTCAGAAGAAATCATATAGATCCTGTTTTTTATGAAAAAAACAAAGCAACCTTAGAAATTAAATCTGGGGGAGGATATTGGCTATGGAAACCATATTTCATCGCCAAGATGCTTAATGAGATCCCTGAAAATTCAATTCTAATTTATGCTGATTCTGCAGTAATTTTTTATAAGCCCATTACAAAAATTTTAGATCTTTTAAAAGAGCATGATATTATACTTCTTCAAGATGGGTGCCCTCGAAAAGGATACGGCACTATTGGACAAAAGACCAAGCGAGAACTATTACAATTCTTGGAAATGGATACTCCTGACATTAGGCAAAGACCAGGGAATTGGGCTTGTCTTTTCATATTTAAAAATACGCCCAATGCACGTAAATTTGCGGATCGTTGGCTTGAATTAAGCCAGAATTTAAAGATACTTAGTCCTGCTATGATTGATTTTAAGATTCAACATCCAGAACTTATCTGTCATGGTGCTGATCAAAGTATTGCGGGTCTCGTTGCTGAACAAATGAAAGAAAAAGTTTATTATATTCACTCTGATATGCTGAGAGAACTTGGTATTCAGAATGTCCATCGCCACCCTAATCGTCAATATATATCAACGCTTCCTTATATTTTTCGTATATTTAAGATTAACGAATGGTTTTACAACTCTAAGATAATCCAAACTATTAGAAGCTGGTTTTATGAAAATTAACTTCATTTAAAAAGCAATTTTTGATTAAAGTTAAGAATAAAGAAACCTAGCTCTTTCCTCAAAGGCCCCAAGCATTTGAGAAACAATCGTTGTAAAAACAGACTCTGTCGCTTTTTGTAAAAAAGATGATTTTAATTCAAATTCTAGGTCAAAATTGACCTGACAACTCTTGGGCGTTATCGACTGGAAATGCCACTGATTCTTGAGATATTTTAAGGCCCCTTTTGCATACTGCACATTAATGGCTGCTAAAGGCATTAACATGACTTCTGACATATAAGATTCTTGGAAAAACTTATATCCAATTTTAAGTTCTGCAATAAGCTTATTCCCATCACGTTGATGAATTATGGCGCCTCGACACCACGGTAAAAATTCAGGGTAACGCTCGATATCAGCAACTAATTTAAAGAGCTGATCCTGAGAATAAGGAAAAATTTTCTGCTCAGTATGCCTGATCATTTTCCGTCTTCATATGATCTTAGAGCCGCATTACGAGCCTGCTTAAGCTTTATAAAATCTTCTCCAGCATGATAAGAAGAACGCGTTAAAGGAGAGGCCGAAACCATTAAAAATCCTTTTCCACGCGCCATACGCTCATAATCTTTAAATTCATCAGGCTCAACAAACCGCATCACTTCATGATGTTGAGGCGTAGGTTGTAGATACTGGCCAATTGTTAAAAAATCGACATCTGCTGATCGCAGATCATCCATGACTTGATAAACTTCCTGTTTTGTTTCTCCTAACCCCACCATAAGCCCAGATTTTGTAAAAAGATTGGGGTTTAACTGCTTTACGCGGTCCAAAAGATTAACAGAGTGATAATAACGAGCCCCTGGACGCACATTGGAATAGAGACGTGGGACTGTCTCAACATTATGATTATAAACATCCGGCTGAGCTTCAACAACGATTTCTAAAGCGCCTTCTTTCCTTAAAAAATCAGGGGTTAAAATCTCAATTGTTGTATGGGGAGAAGTTTTACGGATTTCCTTAATAACTTGGGAAAAATGTTGAGCACCTCCATCAGGTAAATCGTCTCGATCTACTGAAGTTATCACAACATGAGAAAGCCCTAGCTTTGCAAGTGCCTCAGCAACTCTTTCCGGTTCATGAGGATCAAGCTGATCGGGCCTTCCTGTTGCAACATTACAGAAACGACATGAACGCGTGCACACACTTCCTAAAATCATGATTGTTGCATGTTTTTTGGCCCAACATTCGCCAATGTTAGGACAAGCCGCTTCTTCACAAACCGTATTAAGTTTATGAACCTTCATAAGATCACGTGTGGCCTGATATTCTTGAGAAACAGGCGCCTTTACACGGATCCAATCAGGTTTCTTTAAAGAAGCACGTTCTGTCACTTTTTATTACCTTTATTAATAATGAAGTCCACGCCCAAAAGCAGCTAAAGGAGATTCATGCATCATTTCTGAAAGAGTTGGATGAGGGAAAATAGTTGCCATTAATTCCGCTTCTGTTGCTTCACATGTCTTAGCAATAGCATACCCTTGAATTAATTCTGTTACTTCTGCTCCAATCATATGAGCACCTAACAATTCACCTGTTTTAGCATCAAAAATTGTTTTAATCAGTCCTTCAGGCTCTCCAAGAGCTATAGCTTTGCCATTTCCCATAAATGGAAAACGACCAACTTTAAGCTCATACCCTTGTTCCTTGGCTTTCTTTTCAGTCAATCCAATACTTGCAACCTGGGGCGTACTATAAGTACATCCAGGAATATTCTCACGCTTTAAGGGGTGTATATCTTTATGACCAGCAATTTTCTCAATTGCCAAAATTCCTTCATGACTCGCCTTATGTGCGAGCCAAGGAGCCCCTGCGACGTCACCAATCGCATAAACACCCGGCTCTGAAGTTTCTGCCCATTGATTAACAACAATATGCGAATGCTCAACCTTCACTTTTGTACTTTCAAGTCCAAGATTTTCAACATTCCCAACAATGCCTACCGATGAAATTGCTTTTTCAACAACAAGTTCAATTTGTTTTCCACCACTTTCCAAGAGTGCATTAAGACCTTGAGAAGTTTTAGTGACAGACGTCACGGTTGTGGCTAAATGGAATTTAATCCCTCGTTTTTCAAACATTTTTTTCGCCATTAGCGAGATTTCTTCATCCTCAGCCGGAAGGATTCGATCAACAACTTCGACCACAGTTACCTCGGCTCCCAAAGAACGATAGAAACTTGCAAATTCAATCCCAATCGCTCCAGATCCTACCACTAATAAAGATTTTGGCATTTTTTCTGGGACCATCGCCTCTCGGTAGGTCCATATGTTTTCTTTATCAGGTTGAAGATTGGGAAGGGTCCGTGCCCGAGCACCTGTGGCAATAATAACATTTTTTGCAAGCAAAATTTCTACGACTTTTGCCTCTTGCGTTATCTCAATTTTATGAAGACCGCCTTGTTTGCCATTAAATTTTCCATAGCCATTATAAACTGAAATCTTATTTTTTTTCAAAAGATGCTCAACTCCTTTTGAAAGCTGATTTGCGACTTGTCGTGAACGTTCAACGATCTTTGTCAGCTCAAATCCTACCTTTTCGGCTTTTAAACCGAATTTATCGGCATGATGCATATAATCAAGTATTTCTGCGGATCTCAGCAATGCTTTTGTTGGAATACATCCCCAGTTAAGACAAATCCCTCCAAGATGATTTGCTTCAATAATCGCCGTCTTGAATCCGAGCTGGGCAGCTCGAATAGCTGTCACATAACCCCCTGGGCCTGCACCAATAATAACGACATCAAAAGTGGTCTCTGTCATTTAATTCTCCTTTAGGACTTCCTTTTTTCTAACTTATGGACTATAGAGAAAACATTACTTAACGTGAAGCTGCAAGGCTTAAATTTTATCTTAAGTAGATTATTACCATGGTTGCAACTTCTCATTTACTTGTTATTGATGATGACCGTCGTCTTCGAGAGCTTTTACAAAAGTACCTTGAAGAAAATGGTTATCAAGTTTTAGGAGCCGCTACTGCTCACGAAGCTCGACAAAAATTACTAAAAGAAGAAGCTCAACTTATTGTGCTCGACCTTATGATGCCTGAAGAATCAGGACTTGAATTTTTGAAATGGCTTCGACAAGACAAGGAAAATGAAATTCCTGTCTTGATGCTAACAGCGATGGGAGAAGTAGATCATCGTATTGAGGGATTAGAAGCTGGAGCAGATGATTATCTTGCAAAACCTTTTGAACCGCGAGAACTTCTTTTAAGAATTCGCAACCTCTTACAAAGAAAATCTAAATTAACTTTTCCAGGCTCAGCTATACGTCTGGGGCTTCTTACTTACGATCCAAGCCGAGCGATGCTCAAACGTGGCCATGAATCAATCCATCTTACTTCCTTAGAAGTTACCTTAATGAACATTTTCTCTCAACAGCCTGGGGTCCCTATTAGCCGTGAGAAACTAGCTGAACTAAGTGGCGTCAGTCTAAGCCCTAGGACAGTAGATGTTCAAATTACAAGACTCCGTAAAAAAATTGAAAAAGATCCTAAACAACCTCTTTATCTTCATACCGTAAGACATCAAGGATATGTTTTGAGGCCTGATATCATATGATTACTCTATTCTATCCTTTCCAATATTTAAAAAAAATTCTTCCTAAAACTCTCTTTGGGCGTACTTTAATCATTGTTATAACACCTGTTGTCTTTGTTCAGATGATTACCACTTATATCTTTGTCGATCGACATCTTGAAAAAGTAACAGAACTTCTTGCAAAAAATATATCTCTTAGAACCGCAGAAGCCGTTAATGTTGTTTTAAGTACACCTCACTTTGAAGATGATTCACAACTTTTACGTAATTATATTTTTAATCATTTTGAATTGTCACTAGAAATGGAACAAGAACAAAAGGATTTATCCGTTATAAGAAAAAATTTACTGGCTCCTTATGACAAAATATTAACGCAAGAACTTGAGAAAAAAATTCCTTTTTCTTTTTCCATTAGTGTAAGAGATGAAGACATTGCCATTTCTATTCAAACGCTTAAAGGAAATTTCATCTTAAAAGATAAATTGAAACATCTCGCCCCAAAAACGACTTCTATTCTCTTATGGTGGTCTGTTGCGACACCCCTTTTATTTTTAGCAATTGCAATTCTTTTTATGCGAAACCAGATCAAGCCATTGAAAAGATTAGCTGAAGCGGTTGACGACTTTGGTAAAGGACGAGAGACCATAGCGATAAAACCATCAGGATCCTTCGAAGTTCGTAAATTAACATATGCTTTTATTTCTATGAAGGAACGTATTCAGCGTCAAATAACACAAAGAACAGAAATGCTTGCAGGTGTCTCTCACGACTTGAAAACCCCTCTAACACGAATGGAACTTCAATTAGCGATGTCAGGTAACGCTGAATCGATCAAAGATTTACAACAAGATGTTCGTGAAATGAATAAAATGATTGAAGATTATCTTGCTTTCGCAAAAGGTGAAGAAGACGGGCCTTATCAAGAAGTAGAAATTTCATCACTTCTACAAAATGTTACGTCTTTGTTCCCGGACAAACCTATTTCATTTATACCGTCTCAACCTGTTTATACTATTGCTCATGCGCTATCACTGAAACGAGCGTTTACAAACATTATTGAAAATGCTCTTAAGTATGCCCATTCTCTTTGGATATCAGTCCATGTCACATCTGAAGAAGTTAACATATATTTTGAAGATGATGGCCCTGGTATTCCTGAATCAAAAAGAGAAACTGTATTCAGGCCTTTTTATCGCTTAGAAGGTTCGCGAAATTCAGAAACAGGGGGGTCAGGACTTGGCTTGGCTATCACACGAGATATTATTCTAAGGCATGGGGGTACGATTGAACTTAAAAAATCAAAGCAAGGTGGCCTTCTTGTCATGATAGGTTTACCACTCTAATGAACTACAGACATATTTATCATGCTGGTAATTTTTCAGATGTTGTAAAACATTTTGTTTTGACACTTCTTCTCCAAAAATTGCACGAAAAAGAAAAAGCTTTTTCAATTGTTGATACCCATGCAGGGATAGGCTTATACAATCTTCAATCTACCCAAGCCTTAAAGACCAATGAAGCAGAAGAAGGTATTTTGAAATTGCTTCACTCTTCTCAAGATAAAAAGCTTTTTGAGCATTATTTAAAGATAGTACAAGCCGAAGATAGTAATGTTTATCCAGGATCTCCAGTCATTTCGCGAGCCTTTTTAAGGCCTCAGGATCGTTTATGGTTATCTGAACTTCATCCTGAAGATTTCCAACAATTAACTCACCTGTTTCATAAAGATCCTCAAGTAAAAGTTCTCCATCAAGATGGCTATCTTTCGCTAAAATCTCTCCTCCCCCCTAAAGAGAAGAGAGGGCTCATTTTGATTGATCCTCCTTTTGAAGAACGGAATGAGTTTAAAACTTTGGTTAATGGTTTACGAGAAAGTTATAAAAGGTTTTCAACAGGAATTTATATGATATGGTTTCCTATAAAAGATTTGAAACCTATTAAAGAATTTTACACAGCCCTTAGAGGATTAGAAATTCCTAAAATTCTTACAATTGAATTTTTGAGAAGCCCCCCCACAACGTCTGAAACTCTCAATGGAACAGGTCTTGTCATTGTTAATCCTCCGTGGAAAATACAAGAAAAAATAATTCCAGGATTAGAAGTTCTCCTAAAAATTTTTGAATTTAAAGAAGGTTATACTCGATCAGAATGGTTGCGTGAGGAAGGTAAAAATTAACATGCTTCTTTTATTTCTTCAAATATAGGCCATAAAAGGTAAAAGGTTGTTCCTTTCCCAACAACACTTGTAAAATCAATCTTGCCTCCGATTTGATCTGTAATTTTCCTTACAATCGCAAGGCCCATCCCATATCCTTCAATATTGCGGTCTACATGAAATTTTTTTAAAGGCTCAAAAATATCTTCCCTTATATGATCTCTAATGCCAGGTCCATTATCACTTATTTTTACTAAAAGTTGTTTTTCTTGATTTTCAACTTCTACTCTAATTTTACCTTCTTTATTATTATGATGATGCTTGACGGCATTTGAAATAAGATTATAGAGAACTTCTGTCAGTAGGAAATTAAATGTTTTAAACGTAGAAATTGAACTTGAAACTACAATTTCAAATCCATCTGGAAGAAAGACGCGCCGCTTAATAGCTTCAACTGATCGAAAAATATTAAAAGCACTAGGAACCTCAGTTAGATCATTAACAAATAAAGAAACCAGATCTTGTGTTAACTTATAAGCTTGCTTATTAACCAATCTCAGACTTGATAAATTTTCTAAAGATACCGGCGATAAGACATTATCTTTATCTTGAATAATCCATTGAGAAAGATGCTCAACAGTTCTTATTGGGGATTGAATATCATGTGATAGAATGTGAAAGAGGGTTGCCTGTTGCTCATTTTTAGCACTTAAGGTTTCATTCAGTTTGTTTAGTTTTTTTCTTTTTTCAATTAGTTTAGTAATATCTCGCCAAATTCCTCGACTATAAAGAATATTACCTTCTTTATCCTTAACGGCAGTTACACTGAATGAGACATGTAGTTTTTCTCCAGATTTTTTTTTGAGAATAACCTCTTTATCTTTTACAATACCTTTTTGCTTATACTCACGTAGGATAATATCTCGCGTACTCAAAGAATCTGGGTGATAAAGCTCTGCAATAGAATCAAGAGCTAAAAGCTCTTCTTTTGTATAACCAAGAGTATCAATGAGAGCTTGGTTACACTCTATTATTTTTTCGTTTAATGCATTAACCGATACAAACATATCTGGCGCATTATCATAGAAATCTTTGTAAAATTTAGTATCGATTTTAACGTACCTTCTATTAATTTTTCTTTTATTTAATATGGCTGAAAGAAATATATTTTTGATTTACTTGATTTTTAATTTACTAAAACTAAAACAACTCTTGTGATTTTGCAATCAAATGTCAATTTTCTTGAATAAAAAGAAATTTCGAGATTTAAAAACTCAATCTCATCTTCTTATCAAGAAATATTCTTTGCAAAAGCCATAACCTCTAAAAAAATAATCCTCACACCTAAAAAAGTACCATAATCTCTTCAAATTTTTTAATAAGAATAATTTATTAATTTTTTAATAAGAAAAAATAAAAAGTTGAAACTAATTTTATTTAATGTCTATTATACTTAAAAAACATGGGATGGGATAATGCTTTCTACTAACTCAAGTATCTTTATAGCTTGTAGTTTATTTGGTGGCATGGGATGGATTTTTGGTCCATCTCAAGTAAAATATCTCCCTCCAGAAATGGCCGTGGCTTATCGTTTCATAATGGCCGGTGTTCTTACGCTTTTTTTTGCTTTTGTTTCAAGATATAAGCATCGCCCTATCAATTTAAAAACACAAGGTATTTTCCTTATTCAGGGAATCTGCATGTTTAGTATTAATTACATATTAGCTTATCATGCTTTGAATTATGTCTTAAGTGGTATTGTGGCCGTTATTCTTTCTATGTTAATCGTTCCTAATATTCTTTTAGAGTCTTTATTTTTTAAGAAAAAATATACTCCCAAAAAAATGATTATTACTATGGTCGCCTTTATAGGATTAATTTTTCTATTCTTAGGAGATTATAAAGGTAATAATTTTGGGGTTTCTATCAGTAAAGGCATTTTATTTTGCGGCTGTAGTATGCTTTTTACCGCTCTTGGCGCGAATTTAAGTCAATATTTTCAGAAAACTACTGTTGATCCTGTTTGGGCTGTTGGTTTTTCCATGTTATGGGGCGGTAGCTTTTCTCTTGTATATGCGCACATACAATCGGGGAGGCTTTTATTTCCCCTTGAACAAGAATTCATCGTGTCATTGTTAGTCCTTACCATACTTTCAGTGCTTATATTCGTTTTCTATCAAATTTTACTTGCACGAAAAGGCGCCGGGTTCGCTGCTTATGTATGGGTCATCACCCCGGCCATTGCCTTACTATTATCTTGGTTATTTGAAGGATTAGCGCTCACAAGCGCGAGCGCTTTAGGAATTATGATTATTATGTTAGGTGGATTTTTAAATTTAGTCCTAAAGGATAAAAACTATGCCTAAAAACAAAACCTTACCTCATGCAATTCTTATAAATAAAGCCGAACTCCCTATTACGTCAAAAGAATGGCAGAGTTTAGAAAACATTGTTCATAATGCTGAGTATGAAGCTCCTAAAAAAGGAGATACTAATGAGCATCTATCTTTAAAGGTGATGAGGGCTAAAAAACCTGGTGATCCAATCAACTATAATGAGCCACTTTTAAAATTATTACTAAAACCTGAACTTTGTTGTTATCTTCAACAACGCTTAGAAATGAAATCTTATTTTGTTGATCGTGTGCAAATTCACCATTATCAAGAAGGTGATTTCATTTCCATGCATTGTGATAATGACAGTTGCCCAGATTATAAATTCTCGCTTGTTTTACACATGACAGAAGAATACGAAGGTGGTGAATTTAGAGTCCAAGATAAAAACAAAAATATAAAAAGCTTTAGAGCTCCTAAACATACCCTTCTGATAACAAGCAGTGCCCTTTCACATGAAGTTACGCGAGTTATGTCAGGTGAAAGAAAAGTGATTGTTTGGTTTATAAGCGAAAAAGATCTTACTCAAAAGAAATCTTCAGAATTTCGTATAGCTTCTTAATGAGTGGCTCTTCAGCTCTTGTTTTAGGAAAATTATAGGTGATATCCAAAGTCGGTCCGGTAAGAAAAGAAGGAAGTATTCTTACTAATTTCTTATTACTTGTCTCAGCCCCTTTTTGAGATATTGAACCAATCCCCAGGTCATTTTGCACTGTCCTTAAGATAGCTGCCCCTGAATTTACTTGAACCAACGGAATAAAATTAGAAGGTAAAAACTCAAGGTGCCAGTTGATCGAAGGATAAGGATAAGGGATATCCTTGCCAAAACTAATTATTGTATGCTGTTGTAAATCTTCAATTGTAGCAGGAGTTCCATATTGATTAAGGTATTCTTCGCTTGCATAAAGATTCATATAATAATTTGTCAAAAGAAGATGGCTTAAATTATCTTCTTGAGGCTTAGAATGATCGAAAGCCGCAATTGAGACATCCGCTTCACGTTGATAGAGATTAAATTGTTCATCTGATGATTTAAGGATAATAGCTGTTTTTGGAAAATTTACCCTAAATCTGGGCAAAACTGCAGGAAGCCATAAAGATGCAATTGCATGGGTTGTAGCAATTATAATTTTATCATTAAATCCTTCTTGCTCTAATTTAAAACTATCAAGTCGAGCTGTTGCAAAGTCAATAATTTGCAACGCTTCCTTATGAAAACGATGCCCTGCGGCTGTAAAAACAACTCGCTGCCCCGAGGTTTCAATCAATTTAGTTCGCAATTCTTTTTCTAAAAGAACAACTTTACTACGAATACTTGTCGGATTCGACTTTGACCTTCGGCTAGCTTCTTGAAATCCACCTGATTCATAGAGAAGACAATATGCTTTTAAACGATTAATATCCATCACAACTTCATCTGTAAAAAAAAATAAACAATGTGTTGACAATTTTACATATACGTGTATATTATACTTATAAGCAACAATAAAATGAAAGTTTTAGCAAAAGAATTTATTCGAGTCCCTCCCAGAGAGAGTTATTTAAGTAACTCTCTCATCCCCCTAACGGGACCGTAAAAAAAGATTTGATGCCTTCAGCGCATCAGATACTTGAGGGGTTAAATTCTCCTCATTTAGTCTTCCCCCCCTAACTTGATCCAACGGCCTTCGGGCCGCTGGATGTTTTTTTAGAGGTCTCATAACTTAAAAAACCCTACAAAATTCCATTAAGTTTTTTATTTTATTGAATGTTTTTGATTTAACTTATCGATATCTAAGTAGAACCATTTTTTTATCTATTCTCATAAAATATCCCTTAGAATCGAAGATCAACTCTAAAAGAAATTATAAAAAGTGTTGACATTGCCTTGTCTCCAAAGCATATATAATTTTATTATTGAATGATGATAGTGGAGATGGCCAAATGAAAATTGTTAACTCATTGAAATCAATGAAAACACGACATAAAGATTGTCGTATTATTCGTCGTCGTGGCCGAAATTATATTATTAACAAAACAAATCCTCGCTTTAAAGCAAGACAGGGTTAATATTTCTATTTAATAAGGAAAATTTTATGGCACGCGTTACTGTTGAAGATTGTGTTCGTAAAGTATCAAATCGCTTTGAACTCGTTTTAGCTGCATCACAACGAGCTCGACAAATTGGCGCAGGCTCTTTACTCACAGTCGAGAGAGATAACGATAAAAACCCTGTTGTTGCTCTTAGAGAAATCGCTGTTGGCACCGTTGAAGCTGATGCTCTCAAAGATGGCTTAATTAATTCTTTTCGTATTCAAGTTGAAAGTGATCCTCAAGAAGACGAAATTTCTGATTTTGTTGCTCAAGAAGCACTACGCTTTCAGCAACCTTCTCACTCTTCTTTCGAAGAAGATGAATTAGATGATGAAGATTTAGAAGAAGAAAAAGACGAAACTACTTCCCTTTAGCCCATTTTAGCTGCTATTATATATACTTAAGAGTAAGACGCAAAGACGTTAAAATTAGAGCTTAATTTTAAAAATAAGGTTTAGTGTTTGCGTATATTATAAAAAGCAATATCATGATTCAACAGCACGCTTTAATTGAAAAAGTAAGGTCTTACGATTTAGCCCTCGATGAAGATAAATTTAATCGTGCCTACCTTTTTTCTATGAAAGTTCATGGGGAACAAGTTCGCGATTCTGGTGACCCCTACTTCTCTCATCCCCTTGAAGTTGCTGACATTTTATGTGACATGAAATTAGATGGAGCAACCATTATAACCGCTCTTCTTCACGATACCGTCGAAGATACAGGAGCTACTCTTGAGGAAATACGAAAATTATTTGGCGATGAAATCGCAGGTCTTGTTAATGGCGTTACAAAATTAACCCAAATTGAATTACAGTCTTCCCAAACAAAACAGGCAGAAAACCTTCGTAAGCTTGTTCTTGCAATGTCGAATGATATTCGCGTTCTTCTTGTTAAGCTTGCGGATCGGCTTCATAACATGCGAACACTCCATCATGTTTCATCGATAGATAAACGCCGTCGCATTGCAAGAGAGACCATCGAGATTTATGCACCTTTGGCTGAACGCATCGGAATGCATCATATAAAAGATGAACTCGAAGATCTTTCCTTCCAAGTTCTCAACCCCGATGCCCGAGAATCAATTGTTACTCGCTTAAATTTTCTCGAACGAGAAGGTGGAGATATTGTTAAAAGAATTATCAAAGAACTAAAAAATGTTTTCAAAAAAGCCAATTTAGAAGCAGAAGTTTCTGGTCGAGTGAAAACGCCTTATTCCATCTGGCGCAAAATGCATAAAAAGAATGTCGCAATAGAACAGCTCTCCGACATTATGGCTTTTCGCATTCTTGTTAATACGATCCCAGATTGTTACCAATCTCTTGGAATTGTGCATAGTAGCTATATTGTTGTTCCCACACGCTTCAAAGATTATATTAGTACCCCTAAACCCAATAATTACCAATCTCTTCATACCAGTGTCATTGGTCCGTTAAAGCATCGGATTGAAATTCAGATTCGAACTCACGAGATGCATACTATTTCTGAATACGGTGTTGCCGCGCACTGGCAATATAAACAAGGGAAAAATACAGATCATAAACAATACCATTGGTTACGCAGTCTTTTAGAAATTTTAGAACATGCTTCTGGCCCCGAAGAATTTCTTGAGCATACAAAGCTTGAAATGTTTCAAGATCAAGTTTTCTGCTTCACACCTGCAGGAGACCTTATTTCTCTTCCACGAGGCGCGACCCCTATTGATTTCGGATATGCAATTCACTCTGCTGTCGGCAACCATTGTGTGGGTGCAAAAATAAATGGTCGAATGGTTCCATTGCGCACAGTTTTGCACAATGGAGATCAAGTTGAAATTACAACATCAAAATCACAAACACCATCTCCTACTTGGGAACGCTTTGTCGTCACAGGAAAAGCACGAGCTCATATTCGACGCTTTATTCGCACTCAACAACGTTCTCAATTTATTGAATTGGGACGTTCAATTTTGCAAAAATCTTTTCAACATGAGAATTTAGAGTTTTCCGAAAAGATACTTGAAACAATCCTTTCAAAATTTAAATGCCAAACCACAGAAGATTTATTTTCAATTATTGGAGAAGGACAACATACAAGTTATGAAGTCATCCGGGCAACCTACCCTGATTTTCGTGCAAAAAACCCTTTAGATGTTCAACCAATTGTTTCCAAAGCAAAATTTATCCCAAAAGAAAAAGATGCTATCGTCTCTATCCGAGGCCTTATCCCTGGAATGGCCGTGCATTATGCAAAATGCTGCCACCCCTTACCAGGTGACAAAATTGTGGGAATCGTGATGACAGGAACCGGTGTTACTATTCACACGTATGATTGCGAAAATCTTAACAATTATGCCAATGAACCAGAACGCTGGATTGATGTTGCCTGGGATTCACACAATGAACAAAAACATTACCTTGCTCGCACTAATGTCGTTGTTAACAACCAACCTGGCGCCCTTGCAAACTTGACGACAATCATTAGTAAGCATAATGCGAATATAGCTAATCTTAAAATTAGCCATCGGGGAGATACTTTTTTTGAATTTATCCTCGATCTTGAAGTTAAAGATGCTGACCACTTAAGTAATATTATTGCAAGCTTACGGGCTTCCTCTCTCGTCACGTCAATCGACCGAGTTAAGCATTAAATTCTTATCTAAAAAAGGCCTCACCTAAATAAGATGAGACCTGCAATAAAAAGGATAAACCTTTATTTTGTTATTAATTCGCTATTTTTTTCAGAACGTTTTAGATCAACAACTCTGTCATTCTCATCAAATGTAAGAGCTAGTTGATACTTGTCTCCTCTAAAACCTTCAATAGGTGTTCCTACAACTTCCCAAATACCTAACGTTAATACATCCATCACACCATGTCCAATTGCACGGCCTGCACTAGATTCATCACCAACGCTATAGCTATAAATGCATTTCTTCCATCCTTTATCGAGTGCTTCTACTGACACAGGATCACCTAATTGAATATCAACTTCTGTTTTCGTAATTCCTTGACGAATAACACTTAAATCTGGTTCTTTTTCACCATTTAAAGCCATCCCTACAGAACACCCTTCCAAAGTTAAAAGAGACAAAGTTATTAAGAGTAGAGGCTTCTTTTTAAAAAAACTTATATCCATTATACTACCTTTCATTCTATATTATAATAAAAAGATGATTAGACTTTTTATTGATTTAATGTAAACACTTTTATATGTGAGACAAAAGTGAAATTTATCCCATCCTTATGAGTTTATTTATAAAGCAAGTTAATTAATGAATTTTTATAAAGTTACAGCTATTCATTACTTATAAATAATCTTGCAAAAAATACTTCTTATGGTTAGAAATTTAATTCCTGTGATTGCTGATGCTTAAAAGGATCTTCTTTATGAGTTCCGACTAAAGGTTGCCCCTCTATCGGGTGTGGTGTGCGCACAAGAGCGCTTTTAATAACCTCTTCTACATTCTTCACCGGAATAATTTGCAATCCTTTTTTTACAATCTCAGGGATTTCTGCTAAATCTTTTTGATTGTCATAAGGAATCAAAACAGTCTTAATTCCCCCTCGCAATGCAGCTAATAATTTTTCTTTAAGTCCGCCTATTCCAAGAACACGCCCGCGAAGAGTAACCTCTCCCGTCATGGCAATATCCCGGCGAATTGGAATTCCTGTTAGCACAGATACAATAGAGGTGCACATCGCAATTCCTGCTGAAGGCCCATCTTTTGGTGTTGCGCCCTCAGGAACATGCACATGAATATCATGTTTTTCAAATAAGAGGGGCTCAATCCCAAATTGGTTCGCTCGGGAACGCACAAAGCTTGCCGCAGCTTGAACAGACTCCTGCATGACTTCGCCAAGCTTACCTGTTGTCTTGATCTTTCCTCTTCCTGGCAGCATGACAGCTTCAATCATTAAAATATCTCCGCCAACTTCTGTCCAAGCAAGCCCTGTGGTAACGCCCACAAGATCTTCACTTTCGCTGACGCCATAAGAATATCTAGGGATACCAGCATAAGTTTCAAGATTCTCTTCAGTCACTTCAATTGTCTTTACATTTTTTGTGAGAATCTCTTTTGTAGCTTTGCGCAAAAGGTTTGCAAGCTCTCGTTCAAGATTACGAACACCCGCTTCTCTTGTATAAGTACGAATCAACTGACGCAGAGCTTTATCATTAATGGACCATTCCCCTTCTTTGAGGCCATTTGCTTTCATTTCTTTAGAAATTAAATGTCGACGACAGATTTCGGCTTTTTCTTCTTCAGTATATCCCGGTAACCGGATGATCTCTAAGCGATCGAGCAAGGGTTGTGGCATATTCAGGCTGTTAGCTGTTGTCACAAACATAACATCCGAAAGATCATAATCAACTTCAAGATAATGATCATTGAAACTATTATTTTGCTCAGGATCCAAGACTTCAAGCAAGGCAGAAGTGGGATCTCCACGCCAATCAGCTCCAAGTTTATCAATCTCATCAAGCAAGAAGAGAGGATTTGCCGAGGCTGCTTTTTTCATGCCTTGAATAATTTTTCCTGGCATCGATCCAATATAAGTCCGTCGATGTCCTCGAATTTCAGCTTCATCACGTACTCCGCCCAAAGCCATACGAACATAATTACGGCCAGTTGCGCGAGCAATTGAACGACCTAAAGAGGTTTTTCCAACCCCGGGAGGGCCAACTAGACACAAGATAGGGCCTTTTAATTTTCCGACACGTGTTTGAACAGCAAGGTATTCAATGATTCTTTCTTTAACTTTTTCTAAACCATAATGATCTTCATCTAAAATTTGTTGCGCTTTATCAAGATCGTTCTTAACCTTTGTATTTTTCTTCCAAGGAATCGACAAAAGCCAATCTAAGTAGTTTCGAACAACTGTTGCCTCAGAAGACATTGGGCTCATTGTCCTTAACTTTTTAATTTCGGTTTGGGCTTTTGTTCTGGCTTCCTTGCTCAGCTTAGTTCTTGCAATTTTCTGCTCAAGCTCAGAAACTTCATCTTTACCTTCTTCATTTTCACCTAACTCTTTTTGAATCGCTTTCATTTGCTCATTGAGGTAATATTCTCGTTGAGATTTTTCCATTTGTTTTTTTACACGTGTTCGAATGCGTTTCTCAGTTTGTAGAACGCTAATTTCACCTTCCATGTAGGCGCAAATTTTCTCAAATCGTTCTTCAAGCGATGAAATTTCAAGGAGTCTTTGCTTATCAAAGACTCGAAGTGTTAAGTGCGCAGCAATTGTATCAATGAGTTTATCAGGTTGCTCAATACGGGTGATTGAGACAAGAACATCTGGCGGAATTTTATTATTCAGTTTTGAATAATGTTCGAACAACCCTAACGCTGTGCGTGCAAGAGCTTCAAGCTCTGCGGTGGGTGTAATAATCTCTGAATCTAATACTTCTGCATAAGCTTGGAAATACTCAAGGCTCTCATCAAAGCGCAAAATTCTTGCGCGATCAATGCCTTCAACAAGCACTTTTACTGTGCCATCTGGTAATTTTAGCAGTTGGATAATTTGTCCTAAAGAACCAAAAGAATAAAGATCTCGCGTTTTTGGATCATCAGTGGTCGCTTCTTTTTGAGTGACCAATAAAATTCTATGATCCTGTTTCATCGCAGCTTCAAGCGCCTTAACAGATCTTTCGCGTCCCACAAATAAGGGAACAATCATGTGAGGGAAAACTACGATATCCCTTAAAGGTAATACGGGTAATAAAGTTCCATGCGGAAGCTCTAGAGCTTTTGTCGTTTTTGCCAAGGATCAACCCTCTTTTATTTCAAATGATTTACACATGCCTAATTTAACGTAGTATAATCAGGGTAATGAGATAAAGGAATAGAAATTTAAAAAAGTCTAAGCTTGACTTCCTTTGCTTTTTAATTTTTCGCCATACACAAGCAAAGGCTCAGCTCTACCGTCGACAACTTCTCGATTAATGACAACTTCTTCAATATCTTCACGTCCAGGAAGATCAAACATCGTATTGAGCAAGATGTCTTCCATAATTGAACGAAGTCCGCGAGCACCTGTATTTCTTGAAATTGCTTTCTGCGCAATTCCCGAAAGAGCATCTTCTGTAAACTCAAGGTGGACTTTTTCCATGTCAAAAAGCTTTTGATATTGTTTTACAAGAGCGTTCTTTGGCGTTTGTAGGATCTCAATTAATGATTCCTCATTCAAATCTTCGAGTGTTGCAACAACAGGTAAACGCCCAACAAATTCAGGAATAAGGCCATATTTCAAAAGGTCTTCTGGTTCAATTTCACGTAAAATCTCACCAGTACGACGATCTTCAGGTAACTTGACATCAGCGCCAAAACCAATAGAAGATCCTTTGCCACGAGCGGCAATAATTTTTTCAATCCCTGCAAAAGCGCCCCCACAAATAAACAAAATATTCGTGGTATCAACTTGCAAAAACTCTTGCTGAGGATGCTTACGACCACCTTGAGGAGGAACTGAAGCTATTGTGCCTTCCATAATTTTGAGCAAAGCCTGCTGAACACCTTCTCCAGATACATCTCGTGTAATTGAAGGATTATCGGATTTGCGGGAAATTTTGTCGACTTCGTCAATATAAACAATGCCACGTTGCGCTTTTTCAACATTATATTCGGCTGATTGCAAAAGCTTCAAAATAATATTTTCAACATCTTCACCAACATAACCTGCTTCGGTTAGTGTTGTTGCATCTGCAATTGTAAAAGGAACGTCCAAAATACGTGCAAGAGTTTGAGCCAATAGAGTTTTTCCACAGCCTGTCGGACCAATTAGTAGAATATTTGACTTCGCAAGTTCGATTTCATTTGAATGCCCGATTGAATTAATTCGCTTATAGTGATTGTAAACAGCCACAGCAAGGACTCGCTTTGCATGAGCTTGACCAATCACATAATCGTTAAGCACTTTGACGATTTCTTTAGGAGAGGGGATTCCACCTTCACTTGAGGAAAATCCTCCGACCTTATTCTCTTCGCGAATAATTTCAATACATAAGTCAACGCACTCATCACAGATGAATACACTTGGCCCAGCAATTAATTTTTTAACTTCATGCTGGCTTTTTCCACAAAAGGAGCAGTGAAGAGTATCTTTGACGGAATCTTCGTTTTTACTCATTTTTTTTGCCTTTATTCCTTAATTTCTAGCTGAGCTACATATTTATAGGTTCAGAGTGCCAAAAACCGGATAATAAAAAGTTAACGTTCTAAATTAATTTATTTATTTTACACAAGAGCACGATGAACCATCACTTCATCAATAAGACCAAAATCTTTCGCCTCATCAGCAGACATAAAATAGTCTCGCTCGACAGAAGCTTCAATAACACTTAAAGGTTTGCCTGTACGTTCAACGATGATTCCATTCAAGCGAGCACGCAATTTTAAGATTTCACGGGCTTGAATTTCGATATCTGTTGCTTGTCCTCTCGCTCCACCGTGAGGTTGGTGAATCATCACGCGCGAATTGGGGAGAGCAAAACGCTTTCCTTTTTCGCCAGAACACAATAATAGAGCCCCCATAGAAGCCGCTTGCCCTAAAACAATTGTTGAAACATCTGGGCGAATATATTGCATTGTATCATAAATCGCTAAACCTGACGTCACGACGCCTCCTGGCGAATTAATATAAAAAGAAATATCTTTTTTAGGGTTTTCCGCTTCAAGGAAAAGTAATTGTGCACAGATAAGGGTTGCAACATCATCATTAACTTCACCACTTAAAAAAACAATACGCTCTTTAAGGAGTCGTGAATAAATGTCAAAAGAACGTTCACCGCGGGCTGTTTGCTCGACCACCATTGGGACAAGCGTATTTGTATATTGACTAATGATGTCTACCACTGAATCCTCCTCCATCTAGTGGGCAGAAATATGAACTTAGTTCACTTCCTCGCCTTCTGTAATTTCTTTAATTCTTTTTTGAAGCTCTTCAACACTGATTTCTTTGTCCTTTAAAGACACTTTTTCAGTAATAAGCTTAATCACTTTATCTTCAAAAATTGGGGCACGCAAAGAGGCCAAAGCTTGAGGATTGTTGCGATAATAGTCCACAACTTTCATCTCATGTCCTCTATAGCGCATGGCTTCGTTATAAACAGCTTGATCCAATTCTTTTTGGGACACTGTAATTTGATGCTCTCGTCCAATTTCTGCAAGCACTAAACCAAGTCTAACGCGCCGTTCAGCAATGCCTTGATATTGTGTTCTTAATTTTTCTTCTTCTTTGGGATCCATTGAATGGTTGCATGTTTCCCCTTCGGCATGGTCATGATCATGGTGAAGTTCATTTTCTAATTGGCGCCAAATAGATTGGAATTCAAGTTCAACCAAACCTTTTGGAAGCTCAAAGTGGAACTCTTCTGAGAATTTATCGAGGACCTTGCGTTTAATATCAAGAAAAGAAAGCTGATCATATTCTTTTGTGATCATCTTTTCAACTTGATCTTTAAGCTCTGCAAGATCTTTAAATTTTAGCTTAACAGCTAAGTCATCGTCTATTGTAGGCTCAACAATTTCAAGAACTTCTGCAACTTTAAGACTGAATTTTGCTTCTTTTCCTGCAA
>Ga0209935_1002198_pt1 | contig 25153 bp, 37 predicted proteins | sample ThiBio_1000_plan_2_FD_183958 | JGI IMG/M metagenome (GOLD analysis project Ga0209935, IMG submission 183958) | Wastewater bioreactor microbial communities from Cape Town, South Africa - Thiocy_cont_1000_plan (SPAdes) | ecosystem: Engineered > Bioreactor > Thiocyanate-remediating >...
GAGACCCTCCGCAACGCACTGGCCGAACGACAAGAAGACATGAACCTCTACGGCGAGGAGGACGAGGAGGACGACTTTTGGGAGGAAGAGCAGTAGAGAGTACCCTCTTCGATGCCCTCGCCTCACCTTGTATACTGTGTCACATTTCTCTCCTCTCCTCTTGGCGTCTGTTACGTTCCTACGTATGCGTGCTCGAGTGAGCAAATGGCTTCGCACACTCGGTCTTTGTCAGCAGTACCAAAGCAATATCTCCATTCTATCCATGTCTGTGTTGTGTGTTGATGCGCATGCCCAGCACCAACACGAATCGGTCGTCTCATACGAAGTGTGTCTTCATTTTTGTCTCGCTCGAGTAAGTAGGTTGTTGCTTATATTTATGAGCACACTTCGAGATGGCCGCGGTGCCGCCGCACACAAATATACACGACTCCAATCGTCATCGCCCATCACTGCTCCTGGCGCTGCTACTGAGGCAGAGAGAATACTTGCACTCGATAGTTGAAGCAATCAGCGACGATGATGCGGCCTTGTTGATCGATCGCAACTCCCCGAGGATAGAGGAACTGGCCATCTCTTGGTCCAAGAGAGCCGAACTTGAGCAAGAGCCTTCCTTCACGAGAGAATACTTGCACTCGACTGTTGTTGTAGTCAGAGACGATGATGCGGCCTTGTTGATCGATCGCCAATCCTTGGGGATTGTGGAATTGGCCATCTCCTGATCCATGAGAGCCGAACTTGAGCAAGAGCCTTCTTCCTTCAGGAGAGAATACTTGCACTCGATGGTTGTTGTAGTCAGCGACGATGATGCGGCCTTGTTGATCGACGGCAACTCCATGAGGATTGTTGAATTGGCCATCTCCTGATCCTTGAGAGCCGAACTTGAGCAAGAGCCTTCCTTCACGAGAGAATACTTGCACTCGATGGTTGTTGGTATCAGAGACGATGATGCGGCCTTGTTGATCGACCGCCACTCCCCGAGGATAGTTGAATTGGCCATCTCTTGATCCTTGAGAGCCGAACTTGAGCAAGAGCCTTCCTTCAGGAGAGAATACTTGCACTCGATGGTTGTTGTAATCGGAGACGATGATGCGGCCTTGTTGATCGACTGCAACTCCTTGAGGATTGTTGAATTGGCCATCTCCTGATCCAAGAGAGCCGAACTTGAGCAAGAGCCTTCCTTCAGGAGAGAATACTTGCACTCGATGGTTGTTGTAATCGGAGACGATGATGCGGCCTTGTTGATCGACCGCCACTCCATGAGGATAGTTGAATTGGCCATCTCCTGATCCATGAGAGCCGATCTTGAGCAAGAAAATCAAATGGCGCGAAAGGTCTTGGCCTCGAAGCTCAGCACCCGCGAGTATGGCGCTCGACAAGTCGAAAGGAAGACGAGCTCCCGAGAGCTTGGCTTGAGAGAGATTGGTGCCCGACAGATCGTGACCCGAGAGATCTCGATCTTGCAAGTCGACTCCTGATAGGTTGGTTCCTTTCAGCTCTCGAGGAAGAATCACTCCCGAGAGGTTGGCTTGAGAGAGATTGGCTTGAGAGAGATCGTGACCCGAGAGATCTCGATCTTGCAAGTCGACTCCCGATAGGTTGGTTCCTTTCAGCTCTCGAGGAAGAATCACTCCCGAGAGGTTGGCTTGAGAGAGGTTGGCTTGAGAGAGATCGTGACCCGAGAGATCTCGATCTTGCAAGTCGACTCCTGATAGGTTGGTTCCTTTCAGCTCTCGAGGAAGAATCGCTCCCGAGAGCTTGGCTTGAGAGAGATTGGTGCCCGACAGATCGTGACCCGAGAGATCTCGATCTTGCAAGTCGACTCCCGATAGGTTGGTTCCTTTCAGCTCTCGAGGAAGAATCGCTCCCGAGAGGTTGGCTTGAGAGAGGTTGGCTTGAGAGAGATCGTGACCCGAGAGATCTCGATCTTGCAAGTCGACTCCCGATAGGTTGGTTCCTTTCAGCTCTCGAGGAAGAGCCGCTCTCGAGAGATTAGTCTGAGAGAGGTTGGCCTGAGAGAGGTTGGCTTGAGAGAGATTGGTGCGAGAGAGGTTGGCTCCCGAGAGATCGTGGCCCGAGAGATCTCGATCTTGGAGATCGACTCCCGACAAGTTCACTCCTTGCAGCTCGCGAGGAAGACGAGCTCCCGAGAGATTAGTCTGCGAGAGGTTGGTGTGAGAGAGATTGGCTCCCGAGAGATCGTGACCTGAGAGATCGAGACCTCCCAACTCGACTCCCCACAAGTTCGCTCCCGACAAGTCGAGTGGAAGACGAGCTCCCGACATGCGAGTGCCTCTCATGTCGGCCTCTCGAACATCGCTGCTCGACAAGTCGATGCCTCTCATGTCGCTCGACGCAAGCCGAGCTCCTCTCATCACACATCGAGTCATCTTGCGGCCTTGAAGATCGGTCTCTGACAGGTTCGCCGAGCTCATGTCGACCTCCACCATCTCGCGTGGAAACTGAGCTCCTCGCAGATCGGACCCTGCCATCTTCGATCGATCAATGTCCGAGTGAGAGAGGTCGACCTCCACCATCGACGCTCCCGAGAAGTCGGCCTCGCTCGCCGACACGTTGCTCATGTCGCATCGACTCAAGTCGGCGTTGTTGAGTCGAGCTCCTTGCATCGAGCTCGCTCTCAGTGTCGAGTCTCGAAGGATCGCCGACTCGAGGTTGGCGTGGTCGAGATCGACCTCGATCGCTTGCACTCCGCTCATGTCGGCTCGCGACAGGTTCGATCCTGACAGGTTGGCGTGGTCGAGCACCGATTGGTTGAGCTTCGCATCGTGCAGATCGAGACCGCACAGCCACTCTCCCGAGAGATCGGCGTGCTTCAAGCTCACTCCTGTGGCCGTCTGATGATGATCGCCGCCAGCCTTGCGAGACGATGCGAGCGCCGATACTCTGGCCGTCACTTGCTCGGCCGTGAACTTCTTGCGTCGGCTCTTGGACGAGAGCTCGTCGAGGGCCGATTGGAGCTTCTTGAGCTCGAGAATGCGAGCCGTCACACTGAGAGAGTCTCGCTCTCTCTCGCTCAGTCCTTGTGGAAGTCGATGCCTGATGATGATGATGATGATGACGAGAGTACCACACAAGTTAGAGAGACATCAATCAAGATCCACAAACAACAAGCTCCTGTTGTTGCTGATGAGCAAGAGTGAAACGTACGCACGAAGCCAATGAAGGGCATGCTCGAACGATCGAGGATCGCAGTCGATGAACACTCGCCGCTCTCGTCGCTGTCGATTGGTCTGCACATCATCGCCGCCATCATCATCGTGGTGGCCGTGGTCGATGAATCCGAGATGGTACGAGTCGCGAGGAAGCTCGTACTCTCCCGAGAACATTCGATCGAGCACTGAGCCTCTCTCGGCGCGCAGAGTCCGCTCCGTCGCGCGGAACGTGCGATGTCCCACATCGATCGCGAACACTCGACTCGACAACATCGCTCGCACGGTCTTGTCGGCTCGACAAGACGCTGCCTTGTTGTCGACGTCGCTCTTGGTGCTCGAGCTTGCTTGGTGCTCGTTGCCGATGTCGATCTCGCACTCGGTGGCTTGGTGAATGATCGCCGCTCCCATCGATCCCACCCACGAGCATCCGCGAGCTCGATTGGAGCATGGATGGTGCATGCACGTCGACGACAGATGCTCCGAGAGAGACGCAGCGCCAGAGTCTCGTGCTCCTCCTCGCCACGAGCATCCGTGAGCTTGGTTGGTGCATCTCGTCTCGGCTTCCTCTCCGCCCAATGACGATGCTGATGGTGATGGTGATGGAGAACAGAGCTCCGAGGCGTCGAAGATCGGCGATCGACACACAGGACAGTCGATGGGCCTCATGGACGCGTTGTCGAGCAAGGCCTTGATGCAACGACCGCAGAAGCAGTGGCGGCACTGAGTCACGAGAGGACCGCGCGGCGAGTGCTGGCAGATGGCGCACACGCTCGACGACTCGTTGTCGTCGTCGTTGCGGCGATGATCGAGTGGTCGTGGAATCATCGAGTTGGTGGGCTCGTTGATCGAGGTGGTGATGGAAGCAGCGAACGACGAGGCGTCGAGCGAGGAGGGAGCGAAGGAGCTCATGCGAGTGCGAGAGGGAGAAGACACAACAACGAGGAAGAGGAAGAGGACGAACAGGGAGTTGGACAAGGCAGCGGCAAGGTCTCGGTGTGTGATGGCCAACTCGATGCTGCTGATGGTGTGATGGAAGGGAGTCTTCTTGTTCTTGATGGTGATGATGTTAGATCGATGCATGGGGAGTTTAGTTGCGAATCGAATGCGCCAAATGAGAAGAATAGAGCGAGAGATATGAGGACTTGCTTCAGCCAATGAAGGAGCGAATGTGTGCATCGAACGACATCAAATCTATCCAACTAACTAACTTGTCTATCTATCTAATTATCTTGAATGACTTGGCAGAATCACTAGACTGCCGCCGCGGCAGCGCCATCTTCCTCTCCGATCGCAAGACGTAGCATCTCGGTTTGGTCCTCTTCCAGGTGGATGACCATCAGTTGGTAGACGGTCTTGGCCAGCACGAACAACATTGGTCCGATCAACAGGCCCGGAACTCCGAACGTGCCAACACCGACGGCAATCGCCAAACCCGTGAGGTACGGGCTCGAGCCAGGCACCAACTCGTAGATCCAGTCGTCGACGTACGACTCGACCAGCCACTGCGACGCGTACAATGCGATGGCGTAGTAGATTACGTACGCGTCGCCTTGGAGGTACGAGATCAAGAGTGCCGGCGCATAGACGAGCCACGGTGACAGCAGCGGGAAGATGGTCATGACGCCAGTGATGAAGGCCGCCGAGTAGGCGAACTGCATGTTGGCGATCGTGAACACGAGCCAGGTCGCGAGGCCGTGCGTGAACATGATGCCGAACGACACGACGAACACTTGAATGACGTTCTGCTTGATGGTAGCTCCGGCTGCAATGCGTTGATGATGCGACACGGGCAGGAGCTTGAAGACGTTGTCAACCACTGGAATATCCGACTGTGGGAGTAGGCGAGTGAGTGAGTGAGTGTGGCAGGTGATGCTACTACTCCCACATGGCGAGAGCATACCTCCAGCAAGATCAACAGAGTACCGACGAACACTACAAAGTCCGCCACACTGCCGGCAGCAGATCCAAGCGACGACAAGACATCACCGAGGATCGATAGGATGCCGGCCGATGAGGAGAGCACAAAGTCGAACACTTGTTGTGCCTTCTCCATAATGTACTCGGTGTCGAGCTCGCGGATCGTCGTCATGAAATCGAAGGTCGACAGCTGCTCCGTGATCTGCGAGAAGTTGAACGCTGGCAAGGTCGAGTTGCCGCTGATGGATGGATGGATGGCATTCGAGTGAGCAGGTGCTTCTCAAGAGCGTAATGTGCAGAGATGGCACATACCTCGCCTCGGTTCCGTTGGCAGGCCAGATGAGCTCTTGGATCTCGGTGAGGTTGTAGCCGTGTTGAATGACCCAGTCCTCGACGAAGCCACGACCCTTGGCAACATGGGTCTCGATCGCCTCGTTCGTGATGCCGTACTCGGTCATGGTCTCGGCCCACTTGGGATCGGCAATCATGGACTCGCACGCATCCTTGACCGTGAACACAAAGGTACTACAGTCGAGATTCGATCGCGCACGGTTTAGAACGATTCGATGACAAACGAGCTCGCTCAATGTACGTACCTGGTCTCTTGCACGGCCTTGAAGACAAAGAAGAACGTGAATCCCGCGACGCCAACGAGCAATCCGACGACGATCACCTTGGGCACGAGCGACTCGTAAAAGTGGTACGGGATCACGGCCACGAGAGCCACCAAGCCGACGGCACCGAGTGCCATCACGAACAAAAGCCAGAACCATGGGATATCGCAACCCCAACCAATGACAACTGACGTGCATCATCACGTGCCAAAGAGTGAGTGAGTGGCGCTACCGATGCTCAAAAACGCGGCCGAGATAGCACGTACAGCAAAGAAGCTTGGAGGCGACGGCCACGATGGCAGCATACTTGAACCACGGTACGAAGCGCATACCGAACGCCGTGCCCTTGGCTTGCCATCGTTGGAAGGTCGAGAGTTGCTTGTTCTCCTCGAGTGTTTGCAGAGCACCAAGGAACTGTACACGCGGTAAGTACGCCAGCCAAACTCTATCACATGCGCGAATGGTTGTGTCGATCATACATGAAGCACCCAGCCTTTGACTCGATCAAGGAGCATACTGGTTCCATAGAATGCATGGTTGCTCGTGAGTAAGGGTGGCGATTCAGTGATATCCGCCTATCGCGAGGAGTGTAGCACGTACGCCACGACCACGGCCCAGAAGAACGGTGGTATCAACTCTTCGACCATGATGTAGTTATAGTACAGCACCTACACACACGCCCACACATCGATTGATGCATTTCGTTAGCGACACAGTGAGTTGTGCCACGAGCACGTTGCGTGTGCACTCGCGAGATATTTCAAACTACCAACACATGCAATATCTTCGTTCCACACCACACTACACCTCCATAATATCTAGATATCATCGTCTTCTGCTGCTGCTATTAACGAGATTCGTGATTGGAGGCGAGCGCGGTCTTGAGGGCTATTGGTAGATATCTATCCAGGCCTTCAGGGCTAGTGCCACTACACGCGCTACACTTTCGATGTCTTGTGCTTGATCGTGGGCGATCTCCCATTGAGACGTACCGAAAGAAACACCATGCCAAGTAGCTGAGCCGCCACGAACTGGAAGGCTTGGCGGACGTCTCGAGTAAAGTTCTCGGCAGCGACGCGAGCATGCTTCTCGGCAGCGATGGCAGCCACGGACCTGCGACGATGGAGCGAGGTCGTTGAGGGAGCGGCAGTGCCGACGTCGTCGATCGCGACCACATTGGAGGAGCTGCTGCTCTTGTGCTTCTTGCTGCTGTGCTTCTTGCTGCTGCTGTGCTTCTTGGTATCTTGGCGTGCCAGGGCCTTGACGACGCTCTCGGCCATCATCTCGATCTCCTCGCGCTTCTTCTGGCGCTTGCGCTCTTCCTTGGCGAGACGCTCCGATTCGCTCAGCGGTGTCGCGGCTCGATGAGATGATGCCTTGACGCTCGATGAAGACGAAGACGACGAGCTCGAGAAGGGTGCCGACGTGAAGCCCTGGATGCTCTTCTTGCTCGATGAGAGGAAGGCAGCAGCCTTGGAGGTCGTGCTGGGGCTGCTACCGCTGCTGCTGCTCGAGCTCGTCGTCGTGGTCGCAGCAGCTGACTTGGACAGCAGCCTGTCCTTCTTGTCCTTCTTGTCGGACTTATCCTTCTTATCGGACTTGTCTTTCTTGTCCTTGGAACGCTTACGAGACGACGAGATATCGGTCATGGTATCGTGCTCGATCGTCGTCGCGAGCTCGAGATCCGAAGCGGCAGCCACAGGTGTGGCGCTGGCGCTCTTGACCAGCCGTGGCTTGGCATCACTCGAACTCGTCGGGTTATCCATCCTCACCGAGATCACTCGACTCGACGCACCAACTACGATCACTGGTGGATAGGGACGAGAGAGCCTGGCGAGCGTGAGAGGGATGGAGGGTAGAGAGCTCCAACGTCGCTCAGTAGCGAGAGCACCACCTCGTCCGCTCCCTCGGCAACGAACCTCTCGTGTACCCCAAAGCGAATCAATCCATCCAAGCCACTACAACAAAGGTAGCCTTCTCGTCCGAATGGAGTGCCTGCCCGTGATTACATTGCATCCAATCCCAATCATCTCATGGTTCTGAGCACGGTATCGAATGAGATATTGTCGAGGATCAGCATCGGTAGAACACAGCGCCATTCCACGATCACTGTTCACTCTCCCTCACTCTCTCGCGACATCGATATCTCGATCGTCTCATTCTCATCCTCCCTCTCTCACTCACACACCTCTCCAGCTAGGCTCCTCACTCCCTCACCCCTTCACTTTCTCACGATCCCTCACGAGAGTCTAAGAGATAACCAACGACCAAACACACACCTCGGCGCTCTCTGTGTCTCTGTGTCTCTCGTGAATCATGTCAGACCATCGCGCTCTCCTAACCAGTGGCAACGATGCTGATGCCATCCTTCATGTGGGCGGCCACACGTTCCACGTACACCGTGCCATCTTGAGCGAGCGTTCACCTGGCCTTGCAGTGTTGTTCGCCGAGCAGGGTAACGAGGTCACGATCACTGGCGCCAGCATCACTCGGTCGCAGATGCTCGAGATCCTGGCGTTCCTGTACTCGGGCGGCTCCTCGACCTGGGAGACCCGCGACTGGAACTCTCTCATGTTTGCGAGCCTCGAGCTCAATCTCTCGGACGTCACCGAACAATTGATCGAGTGGCGTTCGAACGAGGCCGCCGGTGGTGGCGGCGAGCTCAAGGGCGACATGCGCAACAAGCTCGTCGTCGGCTGGAAGGCCGCGCAGTACAGCAGCGAGCAGGACGAGCCCGACACGGCCGACTGTCTGACGTTCTCGTTCGAGTGCGAGGGCAACTCGTTGCAGATCTTTGATTACTATCGACCCGAGTACATTGATGAGGATCGATGGCTCTCGATGAGTCTCGCCGAGCGTTCGCTCGAGATCGGCGGTAACTGGGCCAAGCTCAAGCGTCGCATCGATCGGAACGCGTCGTCGTTCGTGTGGATGAACCGCAACCTCACGATCGAGGACGCCGGCTTCTTGTGGGAGGTCTCGTACGGCGGTGACACTCCCGGCTACGCGGTCGATCTCGATCATCTCTTCACCGAGCTCCATCGTGTGATCGATGCTGGATTGACGCTCGGTGATCGCGAGATGGACTCGGGCGTGCAGATCCACATGGCGTTCCCGTTCATGAGCGAGGACGATCGAGCCGACGGCGTGCGTCGTACGCTCATGGCACTCATGGTGCACGTCGACGATTGGTTGTTCTTGCGCGAGTTCGTGCGAGCCGTCATCGACGACTGCAACAATCTCTGGACCTCGGGCGACGTGGCGCAGCTCATGCACGCGGTCGCCGACTCGGAGCAGCGACTGGCCGAGCACGTGACGCACGGCTCGATGCCGAACCCGGCCGTCAAGCACAAGCACGTCGGCTTGCGTGGCCGCGATACCTACAAGGTCGCTCATCGCTACGGCTTCGAGCTGCGTCGTGCTGGCTCGGTCGAGCAGCAGGAGGACCTCGTGCGCTACTTGGCATCGGTGCTCACGACCATCGGTCATCCGAAGCATCCGAACCCGACCTTGCGGCTGCGTCCGGGTCCCATGCGCACGCCGCACCAGCCCACCTATCGCCTCTCGGACATGGTGGAGTTCATCTTGAGCGACGCCCGCTTCGTGCCTGACACTGTGACCGTCGCCCCCGATGGTACGGCCGAGGCAGCAACGGCGGGTCTCGACGGCCACTCGACCGCCACGTCTCCGGTTCGAGTCGACTTTGACAAGCTCGACTCGATCGCTCTGCATTGGGTCGAGCGCCTCGAACGCTGGGAGCACCATCTCGTCAACATCAAGTTGCTGCTCTGGAACGGTACACCGACCGGAGTACTGGAGCAGACCGACGAGGCCGTCAGCACACGAGCTTGGAACAAGCTCCGACGTCGCTTGTTGTTCGTGCTCATGAGCGATTGGTCGCGCTTCCCGTGCGCCACCGACGCTGACCGCCTCAACCTGCAGCGTATCGGTACCGAGCAAGCCTTCATTCGTGATCGAATGCTCGGACAGTTGCTCGGTCAACGAGCGCGCCAAGAATTGATCCAACGCCTCGAGACGCTTGCTCCCGATCATGAAGATGCAAGTGGCATTCGATCGCGCTTGCGAGCTGATGATGCTCGTATCGTTGAACTCCGTACTCTTATCACTGACCTTGCTGTACGCCTCTCGTACTTTTATTAGTTTGTTTGCAAGTACCCTCCTTGAGGGGAGTTGTTGTGCACTCACCAGAAATATGACTATTGTTCCAAGACACGACTTGTTTGATTATCTCCAGAGTTCATTCATACGTTTGCAATAGATAGATCATCCGATTGTACGTGTATATACGTGCCGAGAAACGAGAAGATTATATGAGCGATTGAGTGATAGATGGAAGGATGGATGGAGGAGGTTAGTTAGGGAGGGTAGAGTGAGGGAGTCGGTTTACATGGGAGCTGGAACAGCAGCTCCAGTGGCAGGGATGGCCGGTACTACATTGGCAGCAGCAGCCATGTTGGTTGCTTGCATGGTTGGTGCAACGGGCATCGTCGATGTAGCCATGTAGGTCGTGCCGATTACTACAGGCACCGTGGCGGAGGCAAGAGACGTGACCGTCAGGCCCAAGAAGAAGGTCACGAGGAACTGCAATACTGCTACACCGAGCAGGAAGCATTGTCGGGTGTTGATGCTTGGATTCAATGCCACTCCCGAGCCAGGTGGCACAATGATTCGCATAGTACGCAACTAGAAGAGAGTAGAGTATTGATTAGCACTCTCGTGCAAGGATGAGGAAAAGAAGCGGCGTTCGCGATTCACAATACCAAGAAGGTAGCCATAAAGATGCTGTTCGTGAGCCACGCAAGATAGTAGCCAACCGAACCGAAGATCAAGTATGCCAACATATTTACAGCCACCCTAGAGATATATTGACCAACCAACGATTGTATCAGAGAGTGGCTCTCGTATCTCTTGAAGCAACCAAGCGAGCGAGCGTGAGAATCGAGCGTACCCGACAAACGAGTAACCCGAGTAGGCCACGAGGTCCATGTATGGCACGGACTTGACGGTGGTAAAGAGATACAACGCAAGCTTGAGCACGAGAGACTCCAAGATCACGGTCGAGATGGCAGATAGCAACGTCGAGTACATTACTTCCGGCTGGAACCTAACGAGAGTGAACGAGTGAGTGAATGATGAGTGCATGAGTTCAGTCGGTAGCTAGAACAGAGAACAGAGTCGGGTTGAAGTCGTACCTGTTGGCAACGCCGTAGTTGAGGCCGACCAGCATCACATACGTGATCAACGCCATCAACGGAATGTACAAGTCGGGCGCACTCACGTCCTCTACACAAGGAATACACATTCATTAGAGATCACGAGAGAGAGAGAGAGAGAGAGAGAGAGAGAGAGAGAGAGAGAATCCAAGCGAGCATCATCGAATACTCGATTGAATGGATCGATGGATGGATGGAGTAAGGATCGGTGGGCATTGTACGCACCTCGAGGAGGAGCGTAGATGATCGTGTCGTCGGCAGCGGCGTGGCCCCTGCGCTCGAACATCTTGGTGTTCCTGCCGAGGAACGGCGGTCGATACATGCGCTTCAACTTCTTGAGCACGTAGATCGTGTCGACGTCAAAGTAATACTTGAGCATCTGAATCGTGGCATACTTGCTCATCTGTACATTTGTGTGTTTGTGTGTGTATGTGTGTTGTATAGATGCACCGATGCATCGATGGTGGAGCATCGTCGAATGAGATCATCGTGTTAATGGCGATGCTACCCACTCGCTTGGATTGCTTGGTTGCTCGTGGGATCGGTGTGATACGTGCGTTGCTTTGCATGTAGTTGAGCTGGCCCTCAACGAAACGTGATCCGACCTCGAGACCGAAGGCGGCGGCAGACGGATTGACGCCGAACGAAGGAGCGAGGTCGTTGAGGAACTGCGTGCTCGTGGACGAGTAGCCTCCCGCTCCCGATGATGATGATGATGGCAATGCTCCTGCTGGTACTGTCGGGTTGGAGGTAGCTGCGGGGCCTGTGTAGGGCGGTGGTTGTTGTTGGTGTTGCTGTTGTGGTAGAGCGGGCCCGTAGGTCGGCGTGACGGCCATGGGTTCGCCCGTGTAGAAGGGCACGCTGCCGCCGAAGCCGATCGTGGTGTCGTCGCTGTTGATCGACGGATACATGGGGTCTGTCGTCATGGCCGATGCATCGTACGGCGTCGTGTGAGGGAGATAGCTATAGGCCGTGGCGCCAGATGGTTGAGCCGAGAAGGGAGTCGTCGGCATGGGAGCGTAGGGGTTGTAGGGCGCGTTGGGGTTGCTGAGGTTGCTCGGGTCCGACGTCGTGCCGCCGTGCTGGTGATGGCGCTGATGTAGATCCTGCGCCGCGAAGCCCGCGAAGCCGTTCTGGTAGGAAGCCATGTACTTACGATACGATAGAAGAACGACCGAGAACGAGAGATGATGCCCTGCCACGCGGTGGTGTAGAACACAGGATAGGGCGCACACACACGCACACGAGCGATGTGGCTGAGCGCGGGCGATGGAGCGAGTGGAGTGAGCGCGAGAGCGGCCGCCGCGTCATCGCCCTCTTCTCTCTCGTCATTCCGGACCGAATCCGCGGACTCTGCCGGTGCTGGGACCTTGGCGCTGACTTTGGGACCTTGATAATGCCTCGGGGACCTTGATATTGAGTCTGAGACCTTGATCCTGCCTCTGGGACCTTGGTCCTGCCTCTGGGACCTTGATATTGCATCTGAGACCTTGATCCTGCCTCTGGGATCTTGATATTGCCTCTGGGACCTTGATATTGAGTCTGAGATCTTGATAATGCCTCTGGGACCTTGGTCCTGCCTCTGGGACCTTGATATTGCCTCTGGGATCTTGGCCCTGACTCTGGGACCTTGATATTGCCTCTGGGACCTGGATATTGCCTCTGGGACCTTGATATCGACTCTGGGACTTGAGAATGAGTCTGGGACCTTGATATTGCCTCGGGCACGATGATAGTGAGTGGGACGGACAAGTAGGAACAGCGAGTGCCACGCCAGTCAGTCTGCAACCATCGCTCTGCTGCGCGCACCGTCTCTCGGTCTCTACTGTTAATCTCCTCGATCTTCATCAGCGATGCAAGCTTTGAGGGCCATCACAATCGGACCAACACGCGAGCACTTTGGCTCGGTGATCTTCTTGCATGGCCTTGGCGATACTGGTGCCGGATGGTCCGACGTCGCCGCCATGCTGTCGCGCTCGTTCCCGACCTTGCGATTCATTCTGCCCACGGCGTACGCATCGCCAACAACAACAATCACACATCCTCTGCAGCGATACAAATGGATGCTCCGCAGTGATTGAGAGAGGATTCATTGATTGGTTGATCGTTGGGGTATCGAGCAGGCCTCAACGACGAGTGACGATCAACATGGGGCAGCGCATGACTGCGTGGTATGACATCGCCGATCTCTCGGGTCGTGATTGTACGTCGCCACTCGACAATGCGGCATATGAGACCGATGATTGATTCGATTGATTGATTCGATTGATTCGATTGATTAATTGATTGATTGATTGATTGATCGATTGATTCGATTGATTCGATTGATTCGATTGCATCACGTGACGTATCTCGAACCAGCCGATGAGTTGGAGGGCATGGATGAGTCCAAGAGCAGCGTCTTCTCGTTGATCGACAAGGAGATCGAAGCAGGCATCCCATCGAATCGCATCATGCTCGGTGGCTTCTCTCAAGGTACCAAGCATCGAGAGCATGAGTAGCCAACTCGAGTGAGCGTGCGTGTGTATTGAATCGAACACTCTCCGTCTTCCCAGGTGCTGCCGTATCGTTGTACTCGGCCTATCAGTATCCACACGCGCTTGCTGGCGTGATTGCATTGAGTGGCTATCTCCCGATGCAACGTCGTTGGAAGGAGAACCTGAGCGAGGCCAACAAGACCACCAAGGCCTTCATGGGTCATGGCGATTGCGACGAGGTCGTGTCGTATCGCTGGGGCAAGGCCTCTCATGATATCCTGGCCGCCAATGGCATCGATGTCAAGCTCCACACCTACTCGGGAATGGGTCACAGTGCTTGCCAAGAGGAGATCGATGACATTGCTGCCTTCATCGCATCGCGATTCGAGCTATCGCCCAAGCTTTGAATAGCTGCAATCACACATCAACGACATGAACGACATGAAGCAGTGGTATCACCAGAGACCATCGATCTCGTCCATTGATTGTATTCGATTTGATTCGATTGGATCATTCTTGTGAAGTGGTAGTAACTGATTGCGATCCACACAAACGCTGCAAGGTATCCAGTGCCTTAGCTGGAGATGCCAGAGCTGCACGCAAGGTCTCGACGACCGCGGGAATCTACACCATACCATCGTCAGCTCTCAATCACACAATCTTCTACGCGCAGTGTCAATTGTGACCTACCGGTACACGGAACTGGCTCATTGAATCACGTTCACGAATCGTGACTTGATTGTCCTTGATCGAGTCGTGGTCTACCGTGATAGCGAATGGAATGCCAATCTCATCCGATCGTGCATACCTATCAACAGATAGAGAGAGCCATCGCGTTGTGTTAATCACTATGCTACAATCCTCCACTCTCGTATCGATTGGCGCACCTTCGTCCAATCGATTGTCCACCGGCCTCGATCTTGCAAAGAATCTCGTTGCGCTCCAGCTCCTCGACTGTCATAGGGAGCATATCGTCAGCAACCCATGCCCATGGATTCGATTGGAGGTTGTTGCTCGATAGGCAGCGTACCGACTTGCTCGCAGAGTGTATCAAGCTCGGGAGTTTGCGTCAGTGTCAAGACACATGCTTGTATCGGCGCAATTGCCGCTGGCAACGTGAGCACTGTGCGTTGTTCATCATCTTGACGAACGGCAAAGTTCTGCTCGAGCAGCGCATACAGGATACGACTGATTCCAAACGAGGGTTCAATGATCGATGGAATGATTCGTTGACCTGCCTCGGTGGTCGTGACACTCTTGAACTCGATCGCCGACGATGGCAAGCTCACAGTGCTGCCATTGCTCAACTTCAATGAAGCAGTTCTATCAATTGATGGTGGGTCGTGTGAGAGACCTTGTTCTAGACGAGAGTAACAGCCAGCTGCTTACAACATACCCGGCATTGGCGAATTGCTGCTGCAACTGCATCGTTTCGCTCTCGGATAGCACACTTAGCTGCTCGAGAATGTGCTTGGCCTCCGCTCGAAATGCCTTGCCAATGGCAGCTCGATCTGGAATCAGCTCCAGCTTGGTAACCGTGCGCTAGTGGTGGAAAGCGCTTTACAATCAGTACATCCGATGCAAGGCATGAAACGGAATGGCTCGACGTACGGGACTATCAGGGTATGGCACGAACACTGACAAGCTCTGCTTACTTCTCTCCGAATGAACCGTAAGATCAAAGCAACCGCGATCAGCAATACCGACACATTCGACCCATCCCTGTTGATTGTGTGCAAGAGTGAGCGTCGATGACGGGATTGCATTTGGAACAGCTTGCAAGGAGTAGCGTACATAGGAAGTGAGCAGCTCAGCATCCCAGCATTGTGAAGCATAATGAGCCATCTCGTGCTCAGCGTGCTTTCGAAAGCGTACTGCGTCTCTGATTCATGAAATCGGGATGCGCCACGTTAGAGTTGGCACTCCACACGAGAATTGAGGCCCTTCTCATTCCTCACATACTGATGAATGCCGATTGATTGGAGGAATTGTAGCGTTCGAGCCATAAAGTAGGCAATCGTTTGGTTATCGATGATGCCCTTGTCGAGTGCATCAGCCACTTGCACGCATTGGATGCCTCTGTCCTCTTGCGATGGCACCAGTAGCGGCAACGAAACGCTTTGCACACGATGGAACTTGGGGTGTTGGTGCTTGTCCAGCGTGTAGTGCTCAATCTCAGCCAATGTGAACTCTCTGCAATCCATCAATCAGTCCTCTCCCGAATAAACAAGTGAGCATAATGACAATGGTGTAGTACCGAGTGCGCAAGAGATGCGATCGTGGTGAGATCTCGTTACGATACACTCGCCCGATGGCGGCTGATGCGAATGGCATCTTTTGGTTGTTGTACGAGAGCAGCTTCTCGAATTGAACCACTTGACAAATAGCAGTCTCGGGTCGCAAGTACCTGTCGAAGATACACAATCAGAAGGTCGAATCGTTGGATTGGAACATTCGATACTGTTGCCACGAAACGTACCCAACTGTCGAGTTTGGATCGTTCGATTGGCCTCCAATAAAGTTGGTCTTGAACATGAGATTCACGGTCTCAGGGGCCGTGAGAGCATTGCCAGTCTCGGGGCTCTTTGCAACGCAATCATGGTATTCGATCAGAATCAATCGAACCGAGCAATCGAATTGGTCTCGAGATCGAAATAGCGACAATACCTTGATGTTGTGCAGACGAATGTACTCGTGTAGAGTATCGCCATTCATCTCTGGTACGTGTCGAAGCAATGCACGAAGCTCTTGGAGCTTATTCTCATCAGTCTCCTTGGCGATGAGGCTCTCGATATGATCTGTTGCATCAGCAGCAGCATTGGTCGTTGTTGTCGAGTTCATAGTGTCGGCATCAGAGCCTCGCATGGGCTGGCATAGGTGTGTGGCATCAGCATACCACCAACGAGATGATCGGCTCGAAAGCATGAGCCGGTCACAGTATCCTTGACTGCATAGTCGGTAAATTGGCCCACATGCCCTGATGTTCTATACCATCCATCGTTCGTGTGAGCGAGAGCGAGCGAGAGAGAGCCCCAGAGCATTTGTTGATAGATTCGATAGGTAGCCACGATTGAGTCGTATCGCATCGGAATGACTTACTCGAGCACAATGTGAGGAACGAGATGACATGGATACATCTCGAGCATGCGATCCTGCTCGATGAAGGCCTTGCGCCATCGATGCAACACGTTGGCTTGGATGGCTGCCAGTGGTGGACCGAGATCATAGAGTCCCTTGGTTCCTCCATAGATTGCATTGGCAGGAGCAAAGAAGAACCTCGAACGCATCAACGACTCGAATCGAGGTCGATCAATCACGAGGCGATCGCGAGATGGTGTTGGTGCTTGTGAGGTCGAGGTCGAAGAGACATTGCGTGTTGGTGTCGTAGTGAGTGCTCGACGAAGATTGCTTCTGCTCGATGAAGCAAGAATCAATCGTGGTAGTGAGCATGAATGGTTCGAGTGATGCCCAACTATGCGCATCATTCGATACATGGTGAGAGAGAAGCGAGAGAGAGAGAGAGAGAGAGAGAGAGAGAGAGAGAGATGTGGATAGGAGAGAGCAAGCAAGCGAATGAACAGCAACTATGAGATCCTCATCGCAATCATTCTACCAATCAATCTATCTATCTATCAGGTTGTGAATACAACACAACACATCTCCATCTCTATTGTGATCAGCATTATCGGTTGTATTGTATCATTGTATTTTGGTCAGGAACTCTAGAGCAATCGATTGGTCGCCTAGATGCGCAAGTTCTGCAACCAGCGCTCATAGAACGCATAGCCTTGAGGAGGCAAGTAGTACGGAACCTGGCGTTGCGTGATCTCAGACATTAGCACCTACAATCGCGAGAGAGCGAGAGCGAGAGCGAGAGCGAGAGAGAGAGAGCGAGAGAGAGAGAGAGAGAGAGAGAGAGAGAGAGAGAGAGCGAGAGAGAGAGAGAGCGAGAGAGAGAGAGAGTCACATACCATGTGGCCAGCACCCTTGATAGTGAGGAACGTGATGCCTTGGTACTCGATCAAGGAACCAGCGACCTGCTTGTTGTACTCCCAGTTGTGCCAGTCGCGTACGATCGGTTGACCCAGGCACGAGATCCACGATTGCGTATCGAGGAACGGCACTGCGGCATCGACATCACCGCTGTAGACGAGCATTCGCCACTTGGTTTCGTTGAGGAAGCGTCGCCAGAGCGGAATCATGTCTGCATCGATGTGCGTGCGATCGGTTAGTGGCAACAACAGGAGATGGGGCTCTGGGGGTGGAGTTCGACGTACTGGCGGTCTCGTTCTGGTACTTGAGCACGCTGCTGACCCACTCCCACTGAGTCGGGCGAGCATGAATCGCCTGCTGCACAGCGGGCTGGTTCAAGTACGAGGTCGTGTACTCTTGCAGGCAAGGATCGAACGAGATTGTAGGATCAACCCTGCATACAAGTCGGTATCAGAGAGAGTGCATGTGTGGCACAAGAGCGATGACCAGTGACGTACTTCTTCAATGGATGCCAGCGGCTAATGTACTCTCCCAAGCTTCGCGAGTTGTTGCCAAGGCGCGAGTGGCAGACCGGCGCATACACGTCGTACATCTGCGACACGGTAGGAAGGTGAGTACACGCGTGTAGGGCTGTGATGCACAGTGCCACCTCGGCTAACATACGTCAATGTTACGAGGAAGGTACGCAATGGCACGAGCGGTGGCCTTCCTGCAATCGGGCGTCGGGTTGTTGAAGCTCTTGGTGCAGACATCGACCAAGAAGTGGTCCCAGCCACAAGCAGCAACGGCGTTGCTGTACGCCGTCTGAGGAATGAGGCCGTGCGAGTACATGAAGGTGATGAAGGCCCACTCGTCCTCGTTGTAATACCAATCGTTGTTGGTGCCTGCAACCGATGCGTCAGCGTCGGGTGGATCGAGTGGATCGAGTGGATCGAGCGAGCAACAACAGTGGCATCATACCCGGGTTACCAGCCATCAGACCCTTGATGTTGATGTTGTTGGTGCCGTTCTGCAGGCCGTCGAGAACCAAGCTCGCAAGCTCAGGAACATAATGTCCACTTGAGGTTCGATCGAAATCGGTGAGTCACGCTCTCGTGCTCGAGACGCATCCGAACGACACGGCATCCTGGAGCCACACGTACCCGTACGACTCGCCAGTAATGTAAAAGTCGTTGGCCGCAAACTCTGGGAACAGCTTGAACCAATTCAACAAGAACTGGTAGTTGTCCTCGGCTATTGAGCAACGATCAGCACGATCACGTTGTTGACGTTGTTGACGTTGTTGACGTTGTTAGTTAGTATTGTGAATTGAAGCAATCTCTGGGATAGAGAGCCATCGATCATGAGCGTACCAGTGACTTGGTCGCCGATCGTGTACGCCGACGTGTTGGTCGCATAGCTGAATCCAACACCGACCGGTGCCTCCAAGTAAATCTGCCGATTCACAACGACACAACAACGTCACCAAGACCCGATCAACGCTTGCTTCTGCTTCCCTGCGATTCGATGCAGCCTCTCGAGCGCCTCGCGCGAGACATACAATGTTGGCGATTTGATTCCAGGCGTACGGGTCGAGCGAGAGCGTCTTGCCGTCGGCGTTGGGACGGAAAGGTCCATGCTCCTCGAAGAAGCCAAGCAACGACGAAGCTCCGGGACCGCCGTTCATCCAGAGCAGGAGTGGGTCCTTCAATCACCATCGAGTGAGTTGGAGAGCGAGAGATAGATATCGATAGGATGAGCGAGATTGATATCGATACCTTGGCCGGGTTGCGTTGCGACGTCACGAACCAGAAGAACAGGTTCTTGCCCATCTTCTGGTCGACATTGATGTATCCAGCATACTGCTTGAAGTTGATGGGTTGATTCTATCGAGAGAGAGCGCGAGGTCGGTCATCGAGAGTCAGAGCCATGAAGGAACAACGAGCGATGGGTCGTCGCAGGCACGTACGAGACCAGGCAACGAAGTGATCTCGTAGCTTGCAGGTGCGGCTTGCGAGAGCAAGAGACACTCGAAGAAGCTCACGATCAAGAAGAACGATACGCCGAGACGTATCGCAGTGGTGGCGGTGCTGGCTGCCATGTTGCTTGCGAGAGAGAGGAGATGAGAGAGAAGGAGACGAGGCAACAAGAGAGAAAAAGGCTGAGGAGGATTCTCTGCACGTGCTCTCTTGCTGTTGCTTTATGGTACTCTCGTCCCTCGTTGATCTGCTGAGTGGCTGGTCGGTTGATCTGTTGATCTGCCTGCTGCCATGTGATCGACCGAGGGCAGGCACATTCAAGGCTCGTTCTTGGCTCGCTTGCGTCTGTTTGGCTGCCTCTATGCATGTGGAATGGAGGAGGCTCCCGGCGAACAAATCACGGGCTCATGCATGAAATGAAAGAACCTGGTCGAATAGGCGCAATAGGTTGCTGGTGCCGTGGGGTTTCATTCATGAAGTAGTGGTTGTTGGAGTGAAGGAGAAGAGCAGAATAGCCCTTGGTACTGGTGGTGGTGGTGCAAGCACCGTGGGCTGCCGTTGCGATCGGGAGGGCACAGCGCGCACGGACGCGAGCTCAGACGGCGCACCAACCGAAACACGGCAGCGTGCAGAGCGTTTCGCCGTCGCCGACGTTGACGTCGCAGCACCTGATCAGGCAGCACACGAAGAAGAGCATGAAGAAGAGATCGATGATGCCAATGAGCGCGGACAGTATGGCAATGATCAGCGCCAATATGCCGCCGATCAACAAGCCAAGGTACGAGAGGCATGCGAACGGGAGAAAGATCAGCGGTTTGCCCTTCAAGCTATGCAGCACTGTGGAGCAGCCGAAGCAACCACACACGCGCGCCGCCAGCTGGAAGCCTTCGAGCGTGGGCGAGCAGCACAGCCCACAATAGTGGGCTCGGCGTTTCACCTACACACACCCCGTTAAGATCACGGGGTCATGCGCGCGCGAAAGGAGGGATTGGAGCGGCGCTCGGACGTACGGACCAGCTCTCGACCCAGCTCTTATCGCCGAGTGAGCTTGCTTGCACGAAGCATGGCAAGCAACATAACATGAGGAACGACGGCGGGTCTTCGATTTCATCGTCGCACATGGTGGAGGAGCAGAGGCGGCAAAGGCGGGAGAGGCGAGAGAGGAGAGAGAGGTGGCTATTGCGCTTGTGCGCTGTGATGAAGTGATCACGCTTTAATATTGCACCACGCCACACTCCGTCGGAGTTCCGCTGGCGTGCTCACCGTCAGTCGCCGAAGCACGATCGCGGAAGCACGCTCGCTCTCTCTCTCTCTCTCTCTCTCGCACAGCGCGCAACACGGGCACAGCTAAATCCAACACCGACCGGTGCCTCCAAGTAAATCTGTCGATTCACAACGTCACAACAACGTCACCAAGACCCGATCAACGCTTGCTTCTGCTTGCCTGCGATTCGATGCAGCCTCTCGAGCGCCTCGCGCGAGACATACAATGTTGGCGATCTGGTTCCAGGCGTACGGGTCGGCGTTGGGACGGAAAGATCCATGCTCCTCGAAGAAGCCAAGCAACGGGACCACCGTTCATCCAGAGCAGGAGTGGGTCCTTCAATCACCATCGAGTGAGTTGGAGAGCGAGAGAGATATCGATAGAAGGAGCGAGATTGATATCAATACCTTGGCCGGGTTGCGTTGCGACGTCACGTGGCGAGCTGCGGTAGGTAATTTAGCCTTCTGGACTGCGACACGAGCGTTCTGACCTTGAAGCGTGGATCGAGGTACAGTGGTTCGGTTTGGTTTGATTGCGACATCACGAACCAGAAGAACAGGTTCTTGCCCATCTTCTGATCGACATTGATGTATCCAGCATACTGCTTGAAGTTGATGGGTTGATTCTATCGAGAGAGCGCGCGAGGTCGGTCATCGAGAGTCAGAGCCATATGAAGGAACAACGAGCGATGGGTCGTCGCAGGCACGTACGAGACCAGGCAACGAAGTGATCTCGTAGCTTGCAGGCGCGGCTTGCGAGAGCAAGAGACACTCGAAGAAGCTCACGATCAAGAAGAACGATACGCCGAGACGTATCGCAGTGGTGGCGGTGCTGGCTGCCATGTTGCTGCGAGAGAGAGGAGATGAGAGAGAAGGAGACGAGGCAACAAGAGAGAAAAAGGCTGAGGAGGATTCTCGCTGTGCTGGCTGCACGTGCTGTCTTGCTGTTGCTTTATGGTACTCTCGTCCCTCGTTGATCTGCTGAGTGACACCGCTTGTGCCGTGGGGTTTCATTCATGGTGGTTGTTGGAGTGAAGGAGAAGAGCAGAATAGCCCTTGGTACTGGTGGTGGTGCAAGCACCGTGGGCTGTTGCGGTCGGGAGGGCACAGCGCGCACGGACGCGATCTCAGACGGCGCACCAACCGAAACACGGCAGCGTGCAGAGCGTTCCGCTGTTGAACCTCAGGTCACAGCACCTGATCATGCAGCACACGAAGAAGAGCATGAAGAGGACGTCGATGATGCCAATGAGCGCGGACAGTATGACGATGATCAGCGCCAATATGCCACCGATCAACAAGCCAAGGTACGAGAGGCACGCCAACGGGAGAAAGATCAGCGGTTTGCCCTTCAAGCTATGCAGCACTGTGGCGCAGCCGAAGCAACCACACACGCGCGCCGCCAGCTGGAAGCCTTCGAGCGTGGGCGAGCAGCACAGCCCACAACAGTGGGGTTGGCGTTTCACCTACACAGCGATATCCACACAATCACGGGGTCATGCGCGCGCGAAAGGAGGGATTGGAGCGCTCGCGCGGACGTACGGACCAGCTCTCGACCCAGCTCTTATCGCCGAGTGAGCTTGCTTGCACTAAGCATGGCAAGCAACATAACACGAGGAACGACGGCGGGTCTTCGATTTCATCGTCGAGCATGGTGGAGGAGCAGAGGCGGCAGAGACGCGAGAGTGAGGCGAGAGAGGGGAGAGATGGCTGTTGCGCTTGTGCTGTGATCAAGTGATCACGCTTTAATGTTGCACCACGTCACTCCGTCGGAGTTCCGCTGGCGTGCTCACGATTCAGCTAAGTCGCCTCTGTCAGTCGCTGAAGCACTCTCCCTGCCACTACGTCGGAGTTCCGCTGGCGTGCTCACCGTCAGTCGAAGCACGCTCGCGGAAGCACGCTCGCGCTCTCTCTCGCTCTCTCTCTCTCTCACGCACAACGCGCAACACGGGCACAGCGGAGTCCAACACCGACCGGTGCCTCCAAGTAAATCTGTCGATTCACAACGTCACAACAACGTCACCAAGACCCGATCAACGCTTGCTTCTGCTTCCCTGCGATTCGATGCAGCCTCTCGAGCGCCTCGCGCGAGACATACAATGTTGGCGATTTGATTCCAGGCGTACGGGTCGAGCGAGAGCGTCTTGCCGTCGGCGTTGGGACGGAAAGGTCCATGCTCCTCGAAGAAGCCAAGCAACGACGAAGCTCCGGGACCGCCGTTCATCCAGAGCAGGAGTGGGTCCCTCAATCACCATCAAGTGAGTTGGAGAGCGAGAGAGATATCGATAGGATGAGCGAGATTGATATCGATACCTTGGCCGGGTTGCGTTGCGACGTAACGTGGCGGGCTGCGGTAGGTAATTTAGCCTTCTGGACTGCGACACGAACGTTCTGACCTTGAAGCGTGGATCGAGGTACAGTGGTTTGGTTTGGTTTTGTTTGATTTTTCGGTTTTAGTTATGTGAGACCATCCGCCCTTGGCGCGCGGAACGCGAGAGACGTGTGACGATGGCGGTGGCATTCGAGGTGGTGGTAGCGGAGGGAGTGGCAGTGACAAACTGCACTGTCACGACGGGTGGTCGTTCCTGTCTCCCGATGGCTGATTTCGGTGGCCACTGGCTATTTGGATGGCAACACACCGACGCAAGGAGAACTTGTCGCGAGACTGTCATTGCTCGGGTCAACTTGCTCCTCCATACGAAACACTGTCCAGTCGGGAGGAACGACGCAATCCAGCCGCGGAGGAACGTAGGGCTTCGCCCCAAAGCTCGGCAGTGGTCCTCGCCAGATGGGACCAGGCCACTCGTTCTCGTTCTGATTGGCCAGCATCACTTGTTTCGCAGGTGGGAGGAAGGCGCAGCAAGAAGCGAGACGGCTGGCGAGCTGGTCGGTAATCTTGCCCGCATTCAGGAAACGACGGCAGGACCGCGAACGTCGCGACGCATGCAACCCTCGCTCCCGGCGAACAAATCACGGGCTCATACAAGAAATGAAAGAACCTGGTCGAATAGGCGCAATAGGTTGCTGGTGCCGTGGGATTTCATTCGTAGTGGTTGTTGGAGTGAAGGAGAAGAGCAGAATAGCCCTTGGTACTGGTGGTGGTGCAAGCGCCGTGGGCTGCTGTTGCGATCGGGAGGGCACAGCGCGCACGGACGCGAGCTCAGACGGCGCACCAACCGAAACACGGCAGCGTGCAGAGCGTTTCGCCGTCGCGGGCCTTGACGTCGCAGCACCTCATCAGGCAGCACACGAACAAGAGCATGAAGAAGAGATCGATGATGCCAATGAGCGCCGTCAGTATGATAATGATCAGCGCCAATATGCCACCGATCAACAAGCCAAGGTACGAGAGGCACGCGAACAGGAGAAAGATCAGCGTATTGCCCGTCAAGCTATGCAGCACTGTGGAGCAGCCGAAGCAACCCCACACGCGCGCCGCCAGCTGGAAGCCTTCGAGGGTGGGCGAGCAGCACAGCCCACAATAGTGGGGTTGGCGTTTCACCTACACAGCGATATCCACACAATCACGGGGTCATGCGCGCGCGAAAGGAGGGATTGGAGCGGCGCTCGCGCGGACGTACGGACCAGCTCTCGACCCAGCTCTTATCGCCGAGTGGGCTTGCTTGCACGAAGCATGGCAAGCAACATAAGATGAGGAGCGAAGGCGGGTCTTCGATTTCATCGTCGCACATGGTGGAGGAGCAGAGGCGGCAGAGACGCGAGAGTAACGCGGGAGAGAGGAGAGAGAGGTGGCAACCTGAGCGCATGCGCTGTGAGCACGTGATCACGTTTAAATATTGGACCACGCCACACTCCGTCGGAGTTCCGCTGGCGCGCTCACGATTCAGCCAAGCCGCCTCTGTCAGTCGCTGAAGCTCTCTCTCACACAGCGCGCAACACGGGCACAGCTGAATCCAACACCGACCGGTGCCTCCAAGTAAATCTGTCGATTCACAACGACACAACAACGTACCAAGACCCGATCAACGCTTGCTTCTGCTTCCCTGCGATTCGATGCAGCCTCTCGAGCGCCTCGCGCGAGACATACAATGTTCGCGATCTGGTTCCAGGCGTACGGGTCGGCGTTGGGACGGAAAGGTCCATGCTCCTCGAAGAAGCCAAGCTCCGGGACCGCCGTTCATCCAGAGCAGGAGTGGTCCTTCAATCACCATCGAGTGAGTTGGAGAGCGAGAGAGATATCGATAGGATGAGAGATGGAGCGCGTTGCAGACACGGACCTTGGCCGGGTTGCGTTGCGACGTAACGTCGCGAAGCGGGCGAAGCACACGTTGCCTTGCTGGCTACCTGATGTCGTCTGTCTGTCTAGCAAGCAACTCTTCCGACGTATTCGGAGGCACAGTGGTTCGGTTTGGTTTGATTTTTCGTTTTTAGTTATGTGGGACCATCCGCCCTTGGCGCGCGGAACGCGAGAGACGTGTGACGATGGCGGTGGCATTCGAGGTGGTGGTAGCGGAGGGAGTGGCAGTGACAAACTGCACTGTGGCTTTCCACGCGCTATCACGACGG